>Ga0163109_10004295_pt1 | contig 10838 bp, 8 predicted proteins | sample CRUFie1St13metaG_FD_108704 | JGI IMG/M metagenome (GOLD analysis project Ga0163109, IMG submission 108704) | Marine microbial communities from the Costa Rica Dome - CRUD Field 142mm St13 metaG | ecosystem: Environmental > Aquatic > Marine > Oceanic > Photic zone | place: Costa Rica: the Eastern... | reverse complement strand
GAGGTGCTCAAGGACATCGAAAAGGAAACCGTTGACTTCCAACTGAACTTCGATGATTCTTTGGAAGAACCTACGGTATTACCAAGTCGTATCCCAAATCTCCTTGTTAATGGTGCTAATGGTATCGCTGTAGGTATGGCAACCAACATGTTACCCCATAACCTTAGCGAGGTATGTAATGGCGTTTGTGCCTATATCGATGATCCAGAAATTGATGTGGCAGGTCTAATGCAGCACGTAACGGCCCCAGACTTTCCAACAGGAGGTACTATCTATGGCTATGATGGTGTAAAAGAAGCTTTCGAAACGGGCCGTGGTAGAGTAGTAGTTCGTGGAAGGGCAGAAATCGTAACCAACGGAGCCAGGGAGCAAATTATCATCTCAGAGATTCCTTATCAAGTTAACAAATCGAGCCTCGTAAAGAAAATCGCAGACCTTGTTAATGACAAGAAGATCAATGGGATTTCAGATATCCGCGACGAATCCGACAGAAAAGGAATGCGAGTTGTTATCGACGTAAAGCGCGATGGCATACCAAATATCATCCTCAATAAACTCTATCAGTATACGCCACTTCAATCATCGTTTGGAGTCAATAACGTTTGTTTGGTTAATGGTCGTCCAAGAACATTAAATCTTCAGCAACTCATCCACTATTTTGTTGAGTTTCGCCATGATGTAATTGTCAAGCGGACGGAGTTTGAATTGAAGAAGGCTGAAGAACGTGCTCACATCCTTCAGGGACTGATCATCGCAGTAGATAATATCGACGAAGTTATCGCATTGATTCGCTCAAGCAAGACGGTTGACCTGGCGAAGAAAGGACTTATGGAGCGCTTTGAGCTCTCTGAAATACAGTCGAAAGCCATCTTGGAAATGCGCCTTTCTAAGCTTACCGGCTTAGAAATCGAAAAACTTCGTGCAGAGTACGATGAATTGATGAAAACCATTGCCAGATTAAAAGAAATCCTTGAAAACCGAGGTATTCGAATGGAAATGGTCAAAGAAGAGACCCTTGAAATCAAGGCTAAGTATGGCGATGAACGACGAACCGACATCGATTACTCTTCCGGAAATATTGATATTACCGACTTGATTCCCGATGAATCAGTGGTGATTACGATTTCCCACCTTGGATACATGAAGCGTACGCCTTCCGTCGAGTTTAGAAGCCAAAACCGAGGAGGTCGAGGGAGTAGGGGATCTACTACTCGAGATGAAGACTTTATAGAATACATGTTTACAGCGACAACTCACAATTTCTTGTTGCTGTTTACCGAAAAAGGCCGTTGCTATTGGATCAAGGTATACGACATACCTGAAGGATCTAAGACTGGTAAGGGTAGGGCGATTCAAAATCTCCTACAAATGCCATCCGATGATAAGGTAATGGCCTTTATTCCTGTTCTTAATTTGAAAGATGAGGAATACCTCGATAACAACTACCTCTTGTTTGTTACCGCCTTAGGTACCATTAAAAAGACGTCGTTACGGGCTTATTCCAATGTACGTTCGGCTGGGGTTAACGCCATTACCATTCGAGTGGAAGACAAGCTTGAGCGTGTGGTAATGACCGATGGTAACTCAGAAGTTATTATTGGCACAACCAAAGGTCAAGCCATTCGATTTGAAGAGGGCAAAGTGCGCTCCATGGGCCGAACAGCCACTGGGGTTCGCGGTGTAACCCTTCAAGGAGATGAAGACCACGTGGTGGGAATTATCTCAGCTACGGAAGAAAATCGAGCTACGGGTACCATGCTCGTTCTATCTGAAAATGGCTACGGTAAGCGAACCTTTATTGATGATCCTGAAACCGGAGATCCTATCTATCGTCGAACCAATCGAGGAGGTAAGGGCGTCCGAACCATGTCGGTAACCGAAAAAACTGGTAAGCTTGTGGCCTTACGGTATGTCACGGATAATGACGATGTCATGATCATCACGAAAAATGGGATTACCATCCGCATGGCAGTTGAAGACATTTCTACCTTAGGACGTAATACGCAAGGCGTGAAGTTGATCAAGATTGGTAATAAAGATTCTATTGCAGCCCTTGCTATTGTGAAAGACGGTAAGGCTGAGCGAGAAGAAATAGAACGCTTAGATGCCTTAGAGGCAGCTGAAGAGGAGACAGAAGGTGCAGAAGGAACTGAGTCCAATGAAGGTAGTTCTGCAGACGAGTCAGGCGAAGATTCGACTGATGCTTCGGGTGATACTTCAGCATCTGACGACACAAGCCAAGACAACTCAGAAGGAGAGGAGACGGCATAAAACGGACTTTTCTCTCTATAATTGACTAATATTGACGCGTTGCCATAACTTTGGCACCTGATTTGCAAATGCCTAAACGCTATTTATCTAAAGAAAATCGTAAACAAATACTATGAAGACATTACGCAACATTTTACCCATTTTGTTTTTGGTTCTGACTGTATCTACTTCAGAAGCACAGAAGAATAAGATTTATTCTGCAGAAACAAATATGAAAGCCTATCTCCAAAGCAAAAATCCTGACGATCTACTTCAGGCTAAACAAATTATTGATGAAGTGGTTAAACATGAAAAAACTATAGGATTTTGGAAAGCCTGGTATAATTATGGTAAGGTATACCAGCTTTTGGGTTCAGATTCGATTACTAAAAGCGCAGACCCTTCATACCTTTTAACATCCTTAGATGCTTATCAAAAGTCTTTTGATTTGGCTGATGGACGCATTGATATGTATACCAAAGATGATATCATCATGTACCTTAAAAGTCTATCTGTAGCCTTCTACAATGATGGCGTCGATTTATATAGCGCTAAAGACTATTCTACTGCTGCAGAATATTTTATAGGTGTTATAAATACGGATGAGTTACTGGTAAAGGAAAGTGGCGAAGGCATGCCATTTGTGGAAAATAGTTCATCCATGGCTGTGTTGTGCTATAGATTGATGGCAGATCAAGCAAGAAGTGCAGGAGACCTAGATGCATATATGGGAAAAATCAGAGATGCCCAGCACTTTTTCCCAGATAATCCCGATTTGATGACCGATGAGATAAACTATTATCTCATGAGTGACAGACTTCAAGAAGGAATGAGTATAGTCCGTAACGCCATAGCTGTCCAAACTGAGGCACTAAGTGCAGATCCTGAAAACAAAGCAATCGCTCAAAAATTGAGTATGCTGCATGTAGTTGAAGGAGAGGCCTGCTTTAGAAATGACAGCTTAAACAAAGCTTATGAGAGCTTTGAGACAGCCATAACATATAATCCAAAAAATCACACTGCCCAATATAACTGCGGGGTGATCTTAGTCGAACAATTCAACATAGCAGGTAAGTCGTTAAATGATATGACAGATCTCGATGATGCCACATATAATCAAATGAATGAAGAACGATACATGACATATCTAAAACCTGCTTTAGCGTTCCTTACAGTTGCTCGAGATATTGAACCTGATAATACAGAGTATTCCACGATGGTGAAAAATATACAAGCGCTTTTAGGTGATCGGTAATTCATAGGACAGAGAAGGGGCATTATTGTCCCTTTTCTTTTGATTCACTTACTTAACATAATATATATTATAGGTATATGGGTGTTTTATCTAATTCATTCTCAATTTATTATGTCATAAATATTTTTATCGAAATCCCTGCAGCGGCTAAAACTGCTAAGATTGGAATTAGGCTAAGAATTATAAGCTCAATTCGAACAATCGCTCTAATATGATTAGGAATTTGAATTTCTTCTTCTTGATCACCCTTACGTTTGCGCATAAAAAACATGCTTGGCCAAATGCTTAAAATACCAACCAAAACAAACAATCCGTATTTCAAATGAAATAATGGATTCTCCATGTACCAAGCTGAAGGCTTAAACCCCAAACCCGCATCAAATCCAAACCACATAGCCATTCCCGCTCCTACGACGAAAATTGAAGCTATTCCGTATACTCCATCGATTTTTGCCAAAAAACTGAGCTTTTTTCGGCTTAGGGTTCTACTTAACATAATAAATTCAGCAAAAACAGCTGAATAGACCAACAAAATGCTGATAAAATGCAGGTAACGGATAGCATAACTCATATTAGTGATGGTTTTATAGAAAGATACTATTCTTAGGGATGCCCGCGATGTATCCCTGACATTTTAGTTATTTTTATTGGACCTAACCAAGAAAAGACAGTGCTCTTTCAAACCATTCATTTCCTTTTTTTCTTTATTGTGGTTTTTGCCATCTATTGGTTTCTGCTCTCCAAAAACTATCGTCGTCAGAACATATTCCTTCTTATGGCCTCCTATCTTTTTTACGGGCTATGGGACTATCGCTTTTTGTCATTAATCGCCATATCTACGATTATAGACTACTTTGTTGGACTACAATTAGCCAAAACAACTGATCAAAACCGTCGAAAACTTCTCCTCTCCCTCAGCCTGATTGGAAATTTATCCATACTTGGATTCTTTAAATACTATAATTTCTTTATCGAATCCTTAACGTATAGCTTAGGAATAGTAGGTATAGGCCTCAGTGACTTAACCATGGATATTATTCTTCCCGTTGGCATAAGTTTTTATACACTCCAAACCCTTAGCTACACCATTGATATTTACCGGAAAAGGATTAAACCCACCAAGAATTTTATCGCATTTTCAGCCTTTGTGAGCTTTTTTCCTCAACTCGTAGCAGGTCCAATTGAAAGAGCCTCAAATCTTCTCCCTCAATTCTTAATGCCACGTCAATTCAATTATGACTATGCTGTTAAAGGAATGCAAATGATCCTATGGGGCTTATTTATGAAAGTGGTTATTGCAGACAGCCTTGTAGAAAATCATTTTCATATTTTTCTTCATAGTAAAAATCCTTCCTTACTATCCCAATTACTTAATTTACCTATAGGTGCCACAATGCTTTATTGTGACTTTGCAGGATATTCTTTGATTGCGAGAGGTATTGCCAGACTATTGGGTTTTGAATTGATGCGTAATTTTGCCTTTCCCTTCTTTGCCACCTCCGTATCGGAATTTTGGAAACGTTGGCATATCTCATTAACCTCCTGGCTTATGGATTATGTCTTTAGGCCCTTTCTGAGAATCTCTTCTTCCAAAAATAAGGCGGTCTATGGCTTATTCCTTGTGTTTGTGCTTTGCGGACTATGGCATGGTGCCCAATTAACTTTTTTATTGTGGGGTGGATTAACTGCGCTCTTTTACTTGGTAGATCGAGGAATTCAAAAATTGTTGGGTCGATATATGAAACCTAAAATGACAAGAACCTCAAAAACCATAAACTTTTTCCTATGGTTCACTACGCAATTCTTTTTCATGATTAGTGGTTATCTGTTTTTTTCTCCTTCATTAGATAGAACGGTCACCCTATTAACCAGCATGTTAAATCTAGGGGGCATTAATGCCTTTGAGTTTAGAGTAAACACTATCCCATTGTTTGCATTATTTTTCTTTTATACCTGCGAATATTATCATCGCAAAAGAAATTTTGGTTTTGACCTGAGTCCACAGGTTCCTAGAGCTTTGCGTTGGGGGCTTTACCTGCTCATCAGTTTTATGGTTGTCTCCTATTTAGGCCAGACCATCAACTTTGTATATTTTCAATTTTAATGAGACGTTTTCTTTTTCATAGCATCCTATTTGGTAGTCTCTTTTTGGGAGCGAGTGCTTTGATACACATGACCAAACCTTTCTATTTTGAAAATGCCATGTTTCGGGAAAAAGTCAATGAAATGCCCACGGAATGTCCTTCCTGCAATACATTTTTTATCGGATCAAGCCTTACTTTTCGACACATTAATCCGATGTTGTTTGACTCATTAGTTAATCAGAATAAAGATTTTCCGGAAATCAAGTCCTACAATCTAGGTTCTGTTCAGGTAAACCTCTTAGAGTCCATGTATCTAGCCAAATACTCTATCAAAGAGGAAATAATTCCAGCAAACTCTACTCTTATTGTAGAATTGCGTCCACATACCATAAAGGATTCAATTTTTACGGCAAAGAATACATTTTATCGTGACTTCCATGATATGGCGTTAGTGACTAGTCACCATCAAAATTTCTTTGATAAAATAAGTGCTATTTACAGTTCCAATGCTCAATACTTATTCAAGTATATCAACGGAGGATTTCTATCAACCTTAAACAGAAACTATGTTATTGAGCAGTTAGCAAAGCGTGGAAAAAAAGGCTTTCTACCTTATAAAAAATCTTCAAAATCGAGCATCAAACAAACCCCTTTGGACTTTGAAAGTAAATTAGATTTTAATCGCGAGCATACAGATATATTATTAGAGAAATTAAAGCACCTCAATAATATTGCCGTTACCCATCAGATACATTTAATTTACCTTGTCCCTAACCTTTCTTTAAACGAGTCTTCGGACTGGAAGAAACATTTTATACATCCCTTACAAAATGATTCCACCCTTCATATTATTGATATGGCACAACCTCAAGTGTATCCAGAACTTTTCGATTCTGCCCTATATCACGATAAAGTACATCTGCATGAAGATGGGGCAGACCTATATACTCAACTATTGGCAAAAGCTTATATTAATTTAGAACATAAGAATTATGGCGATTATTGAACACCTCCCTACCCTATTTATGCTTGTATTACTGCAAGCCATTCTGGGTATTGACAATCTCTTATATATCTCTATTGAGTCTAAAAAGGTTGAACTGTCTCAACAAAAAAAAGTGCGTCAACTTGGGATTCTACTCGCCATGGTTCTTCGCATTGCATTATTGTTTTTGGTAGTTCGCATTCTACCTTTCTTAAAAGAAGAGATTTTGGCCTTTGGGAATCCGGCGGTAATTGATGGACGCTTTTCCATTCATGCCTTAATCGTTTTAATTGGTGGAGGATTTATTCTATACACCGCGACCAAGGAGATATGGCATATTATCACCTATGATGGGAGTGAAGAAGACTCAGCCGGAGGGAAACAATCTTTCACCACTACCCTTTCCCTAATTGTGGTGATGAATCTCGTGTTTTCTGTGGATTCCATTCTTACGGCCATTTCACTAACAGAAGTGCTTTGGGTAATGATTGTAGCCATTGTGATTGGGGGACTCATTATGATTATTCTTGCCGATCGAGTATCCGAATTTTTGAAGAAAAATAGAGTCTATGAGGTTTTAGGCTTATTCATCCTTTTCATCGTTGGCATTATGCTTCTTAGTGAAGGCGCTCATCTTGGCCACATGCATTTGGCAGGAGATCCCATTCACGCCATGCCAAAGTCAACCTTTTATTTTGTTGTCATTGTTTTAATCGGAATCGACATCGTCCAAACTCGATATCAACGTAATCTATCAAAGGGCAAATAAACTTTCTATAATCTCCTACCTTACTAAAGCTATGATGTCCACCCCTTCTTCCATACTCTTTATCAGCACCGAAGAAGCTCTTTGGGGCGGAAGTGATGAATTGTGGTATGAAACGGCACTTGTTATGTCTAAACAAGGTTACTCCATCACTGCAGTGAAGTCGAGATGGTCTACATCACATGATCGATATCGAAAACTAGTCACTGCTGGCGTCAATGTATGGTCACTTTATGACAACCCAAAAATTCGTAGACACCAACGTCGGAAACAACGGTGGCAAACAATGACACAATATTTAAGTAAAGTTGGATTTTTACATGATGTCCTTTCCCGCTATCAAGACTTTAAGGAAAGAATCTATACATATTGGAATCTTGAAGATTACTATGCATTCGGGGAATTATACAATCATTTGAAATCCCATAAATATGACCTTATCGTGCTCAATCAAGCAGAGAACTATGACGGGCATCCCTATATGAATCTTCTTGGTAAATTCAATAACCCTTATGTTATACTAAGCCACAAAGCTTCTGAGTTGCTGTGGCCATCCTCGGAGATACTTGGTGATTTACAACAAGGTTTTTCAAGAGCAAAAGCCTCTTACTTTGTATCAGAGCACAACAAAGAACTCACTGAGCAACAAATTGGTAGTAAACTGAGTCATGCAACCATCGTTCGAAACCCATCAAAACCCCTCAAGGAAAGAAATACCATATCTATATTTCCAAGTTTAGACCAAGGACTAAATCTTGCTTGCATTGGTCGATTTTGGTTTTTGGATAAGGGACAAGATTTGCTTATTAATGTCTTTAGACAGCGAAAATGGCGTGAACGAGCAGTATATCTTTCTTTCTATGGCAGTGGACCCCATGAAATGGCGCTGAATTCACTGATTGCGATGTATGATCTAAAGAATGTATCCATTAAGGGTTATGAGACGGATATTGAAAAAATATGGTCGACGCATCATGCTTTACTCTTAGGTTCTCGCGCTGAAGGTCTCCCCTTAGTACTTCTAGAAGCCATGCAATGTGGAAGAGCCTATATTGGACCGGCTACCGCAGGAATCAGCGAGGTGATTCAAGAAGGTCAAACAGGCTTCTTAGCGGAAAGCGCATCGGTAGAAGCTATTGACAAAGCCCTTGAGCGCGCCTACAACGCTCGTGCAGAGCTAGCAGGTATGGGAGAACAGGGTACAGATGTAGCTAAGAAACGACTCAAAGAAGATCCTACTCAAGTTTTTGCAGCCTTAATCAAATCGCATCTAAATACCCATAGCTAATGTCTCTTTTTCAACGAGTTCAACAGATAGGACGTTTTGATCAGTGGTGGTTATACAAAATACCTATGCTCTTGTCCGTAGCGCTTTTATCGCTTACCCAAAGCACCTCGCGAATAAATGAAACATGGGTGCTTCTAAGCAGCATTCTTTTGTTGTTGGCAGTTGGTGGAATCTATGCATATATTCTCAATGATGCCAGTGATATCGAGGAAGATATGGCAAGCAAAAAGCCTAATTTTTTTATTGGGAAAAGTGTGATTCTCCCTTGGATTTTAGCCCTGTCATGTTACAGCATATCACTACTTATCATGCATTTTTGGCATCTACCTTGGCCATTGATCGCATTACACACAGTAAATTACGTCGTATTCATAGTGTACTCATTAAAGCCCTTACGTGGCAAAGAGCGAGGATATACAGGAATTGTTTTAGGTGCTCTTGGAGATGCATGCCTTCCAAGTCTTTTTGTTCTTGGCTTTTGCGCCTATGCTTTACAGATATCCTTTGCGCTAGAGACCTATGTTGCACTCGGATTATGGTCATTAGCCATCGGGGTTAAATATATGACATGGCATCAATTGTTGGATAAAGACCGAGACCTAAAAAATGGCATCAGCACCTTTGTAAGTCAACAAGGAGGCAGCACGGCTTCAACGCTAGTTTACGCTTTGTGGTGGCCGTTAGAACTTTTCATTTTTGCCTTGTTTATGGTAAAATTTTCAAGTGTTATTCTATGGATTGCCCTAGCTATGCAAGTAAGTCTTGAATTATTGCGGTGGTTATGTATGGGAAGGCCGATAGTCATCTTGTTTTATCCAAAACACCATACCATTGTACTCCAGGAATTTTATGAGCTTTTTCTACCATTAAGTATCATTGCAATACTCATCACTAAGCATGAGAGTCATTGGGTTTTAACCCTCGTATTTACGCTGTTATTCTTACCTAAGATTTTTAGGTTATTCCGTGAAATCCATATTGCTTTTAAAATGAGGCACCAAGGTGTAAAGCGAATTGAGAATATTTTGTGGTATGGCAAGATTTAGTCACCAAAATAATGGATATGATGGTCCCGATTTTATCGGTATTGGACCTACTAAGACGGGTTCGTCTTGGCTACATCATCAACTTTCTCTTCAAGAGAATGTGAGGATCCCGGGCAAAAAAGAAATTCATTATCTAGACCGAATAGAGGGACTAACGCCGCATAGTAGAGCTCTGCATAGAAGACGTTTACTGCAGTATCTAAAACATCAGTTCAAGGCGGATGTAAGTCCTCAATGGATCTATTACGCAAGCCTTCATAAAGCATCCGTCAACAATTATAAAAAGCTATTCTTGGAAAGCTTTGAAGGCGTTCAAGGAGAATTTACCCCAGGGTATATCAAACTTTCAAAAAAGATCATCATTGAGCTCCATATACAATACCCGAAACTCAAATATATTGTTGGCCTCAGAAATCCAATTGATAGAGCATATTCATATACTAGAATGCGTTACTATGCAGCCCTGAAAAAGGGCAAAGTGCATGATCCCAAAAGATACTTGGAAAGAATACAGAGCAATGTGCTTAAAGAAGGTAATACCATCTATAATATGCTACCAAAGTGGTTAGATATTATTCCACGGGAACAGTTCTTTTTCTATGATTTTAAGCAAATATCGGAGCGACCGGAAATGCTGATAAAGGAATTAGGAGATTCCCTTGGGGTAACGTTTACTAATCACAAGGCGCTCAATAATGTAGTAAATGAAGGAAAAGAACTTGAATTGGATAAAGAATTTCAAATTCAGCTACACCATAAACATTCTCTTGGGATTCAACATATGATCGATTGCGACATTCTTCCCGACTTTCATTATCTCTTTAAACAATGGTTGAATCATGGGTAAATTTTCTAGGACTTCGTCGCGAAAAAGTAAACCATATTTCCTTGTGATTGGCCCTCATAAAACTGGCACCACTTGGCTATTTCACCAATTGCAGTTACAAGAGGCAATTCAAACCACACCATTTAAGGAGTACCATTATTTGAGCAGAATTCCTGATGCCATGGAGATATCACCCAGTAATTCTTTTTTTGAATGGGCAACCAATACGATCACCACAAGGAAAAAGCATTTTTATCAGGGAAAAACTAAAATGGGAATACGTGAGGCACTTGTATATTTTCACCAAAAGCCTTCCATAAAAAGGTATGCCAATATAT
>Ga0163109_10004294_pt1 | contig 10839 bp, 21 predicted proteins | sample CRUFie1St13metaG_FD_108704 | JGI IMG/M metagenome (GOLD analysis project Ga0163109, IMG submission 108704) | Marine microbial communities from the Costa Rica Dome - CRUD Field 142mm St13 metaG | ecosystem: Environmental > Aquatic > Marine > Oceanic > Photic zone | place: Costa Rica: the Eastern... | reverse complement strand
GCGGCAGGAAAGCCAGCAACTATCCCGGCAAAGATCAGCATCGATATCCCATTGCCGATGCCTTTTTCCGTAATCTGCTCGCCCAACCACATCAGAAACATCGCACCGGTAACCAAGGAGATAATCGCGGTCAGATTGAATGCGATGCCGGGGCTGTAGGCCATCGGTGCCAGTAAGCCAACCGTCATACCCGTGCCCTGTACGGTGGCCAGGACCAGAGCACCATATCGGGTGTATTGCGTAATCTTTCTTCTTCCTGACTCACCTTCCTTCTTCAGTTGGTCGAGCTGTGGGCTCACCGCTGTCAGCAACTGCATGATAATGGACGCGGAAATGTAGGGCATGATGCCCAGCGCGACGATGCTCATGCGTTCAAGAGCGCCACCCGAAAACATGTTGAACAGGTCCGCAAACGTGCCCTCATTCTGATTGAAGAAGGCCTGCAGCTGGAGGGGATCAATCCCAGGAACAGGGATATGAGTCCCGATGCGGTAGACAAAAATCGCGAACAGCAGAAACAGTAGACGCGACTTGAGCTCGCCGAGCCCTGCGCCGATGTTTTCTGGATTGATATTTGGTTTGTTCGCCATCTCAGTTACTTGACTTCTATTTCGCTTTATCTTCTTGGGCCAGAGTCCACGATTACTCGGCTGCTGATTCAGTCCGCGCGGGCGCTGCTCTCTTGGCCAGTTTGGCGGGCTTCTCCTCGACGAACTCAGCCACACTGCCGCCGGCTTTTTCAATCGCTTCTTGCGCGCCTTTACTGACGCGAACACCTTCGACGCTCAGCTTCCGAGTCACCTCTCCGGAGAGCATCACCTTGACGCGCTTGATCGACGCATTGATCAAACCCGCCTTCCGCAGGGTTGTCAGGTTGACAGTATCCCCTTCAACCTTGTTCAGCTCTGCACTGCGAATCTCTGCTGTAACGCGACCGATGCGAGACGAGAAACCGTACTTAGGCAGACGCATTTGCAAAGGCATTTGCCCGCCTTCAAAACCCGGACGCACCGTCCCGCCACTTCGGGATTTTTGTCCTTTATGTCCGGTACCGCAGGTTTTTCCCCAGCCAGAACCGATGCCGCGACCGACGCGCTTTTTCGCTTTCGTGCTGCCTGCTGCAGGACTCAAATTATTCAGTTGCATAGCTATTACCTAATTTCCTGTTTGCCTACTCCACGGCCAGCATATAGCTGATCTTATTGATCATGCCGCGAACAGCTGGAGTGTCTTCCAGTTCTACAGATTGATGCATACGGCGCAAGCCGAGGCCCTGCAAGCACAACTTATGCTTGGGCAGTGAGCCGATTGGACTTCGAACGAGCGTTACTTTGACTGTCTCTTTACTTTTGGCCATCGTCGTCTACCACCGTCTGTATCAATAATCGTGTGTCGCTTCGCCGACTGCTAGCCGACTACCTCTTCTACCGTCTTGCCGCGTTTTGCAGCGATATCTTCCGGGGCGCGCATATCTCTCAGGCCCTTGAAGGTGGCGTAAACGACGTTAACCGGATTGGTCGAGCCATAACACTTCGCTAGGACATTCTGAACTCCCGCCAGTTCCAAAATCGCCCGCATGGCACCACCGGCAATGACGCCCGTGCCTTCTGAGGCAGGCTGCATATAGACCTTAGAGGCACCGTGTCGTGCTTTGATCGGATACTGCAGCGTGTGACCATCGAGACCCACGGTAATCATGTTACGCCGAGCCGATTCCATCGCCTTCTGAATCGCCAGAGGTACCTCGCGAGCCTTACCGCGACCGAAACCTACCCGGCCATTACCATCACCAACCGCTGTCAGTGCGGTGAAGCCAAAGATCCGACCGCCTTTGACCACCTTTGCCACGCGGTTAACTTGAATGAGCTTCTCCTGCAGGCCCTCTTCATTTTTTCCTGGCTCGTCTTTGAATGCCATATTAAAAACCTTAAGTTAGATTCTTTAGAACTGTAAACCGCCTTCACGGGCTGCATCGGCAAGCGCCTTAACGCGACCATGATAGGCATAGCCAGACCGATCAAACGCCACACTCTCCACGCCAGCAGCTCTCGCCCGCTCCGCAATCATTTTGCCAACCTTACCGGCTGCATCCACATTCCCAGTCGCCCCTGCGCGATTGTCTTTCTCGACGGTAGACGCACTAGCGAGCACTCTGTCTCCTTCAGGAGATATCACCTGAGCATAAATATGTCGGGGCGAGCGGAACACACAAAGGCGGTTCATCCGCAGTTCGCTGATTTTGGCTCTCGCTCGTTTGGCGCGACGTAAGCGCGCCCCTTTCTTGACGTTCATAGCCTTAACCCTATTTCTTCTTCGCTTCTTTGCGATACACACGCTCATCGGCGTAACGAATACCCTTGCCCTTGTATGGCTCAGGAGGACGAAACTCTCTGATCTCTGCGGCCACCTGACCCACTAACTGCTTATCTGCACCTGAGATCACAATTTCAGTCTGCGACGGAGTCTCTGCGGTTACGCCCTCAGGGAGCGCATAATCGATCGGGTGCGAATAACCCACCGTCAGATTGACTGTTTTCCCTTGCGCCTTGGCGCGATAGCCGACACCTTGGAGCTCAAGCTTACGCTGAAACCCCTCGCTAACACCCACAACCATGTTGCTGATGAGTGACCGAAACGTTCCGGCCAGCGCACCAGCCTGGCGAGATTCATCTTTCGCTGAAACATTCAGCACATCACCATCTTGGGCAACTCCCACCAACTCATGCAGGTCAAGCTGCAGATTCCCTTTGCTTCCTTTTACCGAAATCACAGAACCCAACAGGGTGGTTTCCACACCCTTAGGAATCTCTATCGGAGCATTTGCTATTCTCGACATCGTTGCGTCACTCTATCTATTCATAGTTATCCAAGCTTTCGCTTAGAACACAGTGCAAAGCACCTCACCACCAATACCCGCGGCGGCTGCCTGCTTATCGGTCATCAATCCTTTATTCGTCGACAGTATGGCAATGCCCAACCCTGCCCTATTTTTGGGAATATCTTCTGAGCCTTTATAGTTACGCAAGCCGGGACGACTCACTCGCTTGATTTCTTCAATGACCGGCTTGCCGCGAAAATACTTCAGACCGACGTTAAGCACTTGCTTGCCAGCCACTACCTGCACCGAGAAACCGTTGATGTAACCCTCGGATTCAAGCACTTCGCTTATCGCCACCTTAATCTTTGAAGAAGGGCAACTTACTTCAGACATCTGCGCCATCTGGGCGTTGCGGATGCGAGTCAAGAAATCTGCAATTGGATCGGACATGCTCATAATTTTCTTCCTGCCTTTTTCCCTGCTACCAGCTGGCCTTGGTTAAACCCGGTACATCACCACGCATAGCCGCTTCTCTCAGCTTGTTGCGACAGAGTCCGAATTTTCGATAAACGCCATGCGGACGCCCGGTAATGCGGCAGCGACGCTGCTGACGAACAGGACTGGCATCGCGAGGCAACTTCTGAAGTTTGATCTGTGCATCCCACTTCTCATCATCACTGGCCCCAGCGTCATTCAGGATCGCCTTTAGCTCAGCACGTTTCCCCGCGTATTTTGCGACGGTGGCAGCGCGCTTGTTTTCCCTGGCTATCATCGATTTTTTAGCCATAATATTAGGACTCCTCAGTATCGACGGCAGGCTCTGCAGCTGCCGGCGCTTCTTCTTTCTTCGCGTCAGGTTGTTGCGGATTCATTCCACGGAGTGGGAACCGGAGCGCTGACAGCAGGGCCCGCCCCTCTTCATCGTCTCTAGCGGTAGTGGTGATTGTGATGTCGAGACCGCGGAGCTTATCGATCTTGTCGTAATCTATTTCCGGAAAAATAATCTGCTCGGTGATACCCATCGCATAGTTGCCACGGCCATCGAATGCCTTCGGGTTCAGACCGCGAAAGTCCCGTATGCGCGGGATTGAAATATCGACCAACCGCTCCAGAAACTCATACATTCGCTCACCACGGAGGGTAACCTTGCAGCCGATTGGCCAACCTTCCCTGATCTTGAAGCCGGCAATACTCTTCCGAGCCTTGGTCACCACAACTTTCTGGCCGCTAATCCTTTCGAGATCTGCAGTCGCGGCCTCTAGAACCTTCTTATCCGCCACCGCGTCGCCGAGACCCATGTTCAGTGTGACCTTGATAATTTTAGGGACCCGCATAGGGTTATCAAAGCTGAACTGCTGTATCAAGGCAGGAACGACTTCTTTTTGATAATACGCTTTCAACTGAGCCATGATTCGTAACCTAGTCTATATCCTGACCATTCGACTTAAACACACGCTTCTTACCACCGTCTTCAAGGATTTCTATACCAACTCGGTCAGCTTTGTTGGTCTCTGAATTAAAAATCGCCACATTAGAGATATGTAAAGACGCTTCGCGCTCCAAGATCCCACCGGGCTGCCCCAAGTTCGGATTTGGCTTAGTGTGACGCTTCACCATATTAACCCCGGACACAATGACGCGATCATCACCGACCAGTTGTGTAATTGTTCCGCGCTTGCCCTTGTCTTTGCCGGCAACAACAATGACTGCATCGTCTCTCTTTAACTTGTTCATCCTTAGATTCTCTCCAAGCCGGCTGTCAAAGCACTTCAGGAGCCAGCGATATAATACGCATGAATTTTTCATTCCGGAGTTCGCGGGTGACCGGACCAAAGACGCGGGTGCCGATAGGCGCTTCCTGATTATTCAGCAAAATCGCGGCATTATCATCAAACCGGATCAGAGAGCCGTCACCGCGACGAACACCCTTTTTGGTACGGACGACGAGCGCGGTAAGCACCTGGCCTTTCTTTACTTTGCCGCGAGGAATCGCTTCCTTCACGGTGACTTTGATGATGTCACCAATACGTGCGTAGCGGCGGTGAGACCCCCCGAGCACTTTGATACACATAACGCGGCGCGCACCGCTGTTATCTGCAACATCTAAGTAAGACTGAACTTGAATCATCGATTCGCTCCACCACGCAACTCTAATGAGTGCCGACTGTAAATTTCTTCGTTATGCACCTATTCCGGCATGTCCTGCTAAGCCCAAAAGCTTGGCTTATATTTGCGTTGCCCGCTCATCAATTGACACAAGTGTCCATGACTTAGTCTTGGAAATTGGGCGAACTTCCTTAATCGTCACTGCATCGCCAATACCGCAATCGTTGTTGGCATCATGCGCATGGATTTTGGTTGATCTTTTGATGATCTTGCCATACACAGGGTGCTTCACACGGCGTTCGATAAGCACAACGATGGACTTATCCATCTTGTTGCTGACCACTCTGCCAGCAGCAGTACGTGCTGTTTTGTCCGTAGCCTCCTGGCCGCTCTGCATCTCAGTTTCCGCCATAACTTGTTTCGCTCTTTCCGTTTGTGCGCCATGGGAGCGCGCAAAATAACTTAAGTTCCTTACGCCTGCTTTTGCTTTTCAGCGATGATCGTTTTTACTCGGGCGATATCTCGTCTAACTGCCTTTAGCAGATGAATCTGACCGAGTTGACCTGTCGCACTCTGCATGCGGTTGTTGAACTGATCCTTATACAAATTCTGCAGCTGGGCCTGCAGCTCCTCCACAGATTTGCCTCTTAACTCACTTACTTTCATCGCTCTACCTTTGCAATTCTCGTTGTTAGCCAAGCAAGGCTGCTTACATCACCGTACGCTTCACAAACGTTGTGTCGAATGGCAACTTGGCGGATGCAAGGCCGAACGCCTCACGCGCAAGCTCTTCGTCAACGCCCTCGATTTCGAACATAATGCGGCCGGGCTGAATTTGAGCGACCCAATATTCAACCGAGCCTTTGCCCTTACCCTGTCGTACTTCCAGAGGTTTCTGTGTGATTGGCTTGTCAGGAAACACTCGGATCCAGATCTTCGCGCCACGCTTTACTTTACGTGTCATTGCGCGACGAGCAGCCTCAATCTGGCGGGCAGTCAACCGACCACGGGATACCGCCTTAAGACCAAATTCGCCGAAATCGACCTTGCTCCCACGATGTGACAGGCCGCGGTTTCGACCCTTCATCATCTTGCGATATTTTGTGCGTTTGGGTTGTAACACTTCTATAGTCCTCTAACACCAATTGCCTAGTTGCCGGCTGACGCCTGCTGTTTGGGCACGATAGCCTCGTCCAGATCAAGAACCTCACCTTTGAAGATCCATACCTTCACACCGATGATGCCGTATGTAGTGCTGGCTTCCGATGTGGCGTAATCAATGTTCGCCCGCAAGGTATGCAAAGGCACGCGACCTTCTCGATACCACTCACTACGTGCGATTTCAGCTCCACCCAGTCGACCCCCGACTTGCACCTTGATGCCCTCAGCGCCTTGGCGCATCGCGTTTTGAACGGCGCGCTTCATTGCGCGGCGGAACATGACACGTCGCTCCAGTTGTTGAGCTACACTATCCGCAACCAGCTGCGCGTCTAGGTCAGGCTTACGAATTTCTTCAATGTTGATTTGCACAGGAACGCCCATCTTGGCTGAAAGAACTCCGCGCAGGGCTTCAACGTCTTCACCCTTTTTCCCGATAACGATACCCGGCCGTGCCGTGTAAATTGTTATCTTCGCGGTCTGTGCAGGCCGCTCAATATCGACGCGGGAGACCGAAGCGTTCGCCAGCCGTTTTTTGACAAATTCTCTAACCTGCAGATCAACTAGCAGGTTATCCGCGTATTCCTGCCCTTCAGCAAACCATGTGGAGGTATGCTTCTTAACAATGCCGAGGCGAATACCCGTGGGATGTACTTTCTGACCCATCCAAATCTCCTAGCTGTCAGCGACTGTAATTGTGATGTGGCAAGAACGCTTAAGAATGCGATCAGCGCGCCCTTTCGCTCGTGGCATGATGCGCTTCATGGTCATGCCCTCGTCCACACAGATGGTCGAAACTTTCAATTCATCCACGTCAGCGCCCTCGTTGTGCTCAGCATTGGCGATCGCAGAATTCAAAACCTTCTTGATGACTGCAGCACCCTTTTTGGTGCTGTAGGTCAGCAGTTCAAGTGCCTCTTCGACGCCTTTACCGCGAATCTGATCAGCTACCAGACGAGCCTTCTGGGCCGAGAGCCTAGCGCCTTTGAGTCTTGCCGAAACTTGCATCTTAATCTCCTAGCGCGCCTTCTTGTCGGCAACATGGCCCTTATATGTCCGGGTCAGCGCAAATTCGCCAAGTTTATGGCCGACCATATCTTCGCTGACGAAAACCGGAACGTGCTGGCGTCCATTATGCACAGCAATCGTAAGGCCGATCATTTCTGGCGAGATCATGGATCGCCGCGACCAGGTCTTGATTGGACGTTTGTCGTTGTTATCAACGGCAGTCTGAACTTTCTTCATCAGGTGAAGATCAATGAACGGACCTTTTTTCAGTGAACGTGGCACGAGTCTAATCCTCTATCACTTGCCTTTACGGGCTGAATTTCTGCGACGTACGATCATGTCGTCGGTTCGCTTATTGGTTCGGGTCTTGTAGCCCTTGGTAGGAGTACCCCATGGAGACACTGGGTGACGACCGCCGGACGTACGCCCTTCACCACCACCATGCGGATGATCAACCGGATTCATTGCCACACCGCGGACAGTCGGGCGAACACCGCGCCAGCGCTTCGCACCGGCTTTGCCGAGCGAACGCAGCGCGTGCTCAGAATTGGATACTTCTCCGAGTGTTGCCCGGCAATCGCTCAGCACTTTGCGCATCTCACCGGAACGTAGACGCAACGTCGCGTAGTCGCCCTCACGAGCCACTAACTGCAGAGAAGTACCCGCGCTACGCGCGATTTGCGCTCCCTTACCGGGCTTCATCTCAACACAGTGAACTGTGCTACCCAGAGGAATATTGCGCAAAGGCAAGGTATTGCCAACCTTGATCGGCGCATCCTCACCAGAGACCACCACGTCACCAGCACTGATCTTGGCCGGCGCAATGATGTAGCGTCTCTCACCATCTGCATACAGCAGCAGGGCGATATTGGCTGACCGATTCGGATCGTATTCCAGTCGCTCGACCTTCGCCTCGATACCGTCTTTGTTCCGACGGAAATCGATAACGCGATATTTCTGCTTGTGACCACCCCCCTGATGACGGCGGGTGATGCGGCCTTTGTTATTACGACCACCAGACTTTGACTTGGCTGCAGTGAGCGGCGCAAAAGGTTCACCCTTGTGCAGATCGGGGTTCACTACTTTGACGACAAAGCGGCGTCCTGGTGACGTCGGCTTGCATTTAACTACTGACATGGATTAACCCTCTACTCCCGATCAACCGATATCCGCGAAGTCGATCTCATGACCGGCTTCGAGACGCACATAGGCTTTTTTCCAGTCGCTCTTGCGCCGGATTCTTCCGCGAGCCGAGCGCTTGGTCTTACCCTTCACGTTCAGCACCTGAAGATCTGAAACCACCACTTCGAATATAGCTTCAACGGCTTCTTTGATTTCCGGCTTGGACGCATCAATCGCAACCTTGAACGCGTACTGGTTGTTACCCTCAGTCATCATTGCTGATTTCTCAGAAACGTGAGGCCCTAGAATGACTTGATACATACGCTCTGGATTCATGACAGCATCTCCTCGGCTTTCTTAAGCGCAGGCACAGTCATCAGCACCTTGTCGAAGTCGATCAGGCTAACTGGATCCAGACCAGACACGTCCAACACATCAACCTTGTGCAGGTTACGAGCAGCGAGGAAAAGGTTTTCTTCAATTTGATCGGAAACGATCAGGACGTTATCTAAGTCGTAGTCTTTGAGCTTGGTGACCAAGTCTTTTGTTTTGTGGGATTCGACTGCAAATTCATTGACGACAATCAGTCGGTCTTGTCGGATAAGCTCGGAGAGGATGCATTGCATGGCTCCGCGGTACATCTTTTTATTCAGCTTCTTACTGAAGTCTTGCGGTCTGGCTGCGAAGGTGACGCCACCGGAACGCCAGATGGGGCTGCGGATGGTACCGGAGCGCGCCCGGCCGGTGCCCTTCTGGCGCCAGGGCTTACGCCCACCGCCCCTCACTTCAGAGCGGGTCTTTTGCTGAACCGTGCCCTGACGGGCTCCGGCCAAATAGGTCACGACGGATTGATGTACGAGCGGCTCGTTGTACTCGCGACCAAAAGTCTCGTCAGACAATGAAATCTTCTCGCCCGTTTCGTTGTTAGGCAGAGCAAGTGCTAACTCCATGACTTACTTACCTCTTGACCTTGATAGTTGGACGGACAATGACGCTCGATCCAGTAGCTCCCGGTACGGCGCCCTTGATAAGCAGCAAGTTGTTCTCAGCATCGACCCTAACCACCTCGAGGCTCTGTATAGTCTTGCGTTCAGACCCCATCTGACCGGCCATCTTCTTACCTTTGAAAACTCGGCCCGGTGTCTGACATTGACCGATAGAGCCGGGGGCCCGGTGCGAGATCGAATTACCGTGGGTGGCATCCTGCATGCGGAAGTTATGTCGCTTCACGCCGCCCTGAAAGCCTTTACCCTTGGAAGTCCCAGTAACATCGACCTTCTGACCAGCTTCAAACAGATCGACCTTTATCTCGCCACCGACTTCGATTTCGGCCAGATCCTCTGTGCGAAACTCCCACAACCCTTCGCCAGCCTCTGTGTTGGCCTTGGCATAGTGGCCGGCCATCGCCTTACTGACCCGTGACGCGCGTCGAGAACCCATGGTTACCTGAATTGCGCTGTATCCATCCGTCTCAGGCGTTTTTATTTGCGTCACGCGGTTGGGTTGTACCTCCACCACAGTGACAGGCACAGAGTTGCCTTCTTCAGTGAAAACGCGGGTCATCCCGCTCTTCCGACCGACTAATCCAATCGACATTTTTCAGACCTCGTTGTGCAAGGGGCTAAAACCCGCTCTGGCCGCTGACGCGTTACACGAAACTTGCTCCCGCAGGGGGAGGCAGAACATTCAGTGCGCCAAAACTTTTAAAAACAGCTGCTTAAAAGGGTAGCGAGGACTGATAGCTCACTACCTGGTTATGTCATCCTCTGGGTTAGCCCAAAGAGATTTGCACCTCAACGCCAGCGGCAAGATCCAGCTTCATCAACGCATCGACCGTCTTTTCAGTCGGTTCTACGATATCCAGCAGGCGTTTGTGGGTGCGTATTTCGTACTGGTCTCGCGCGTCCTTATTGACATGCGGAGAGATCAGAACGGTAAATTTTTCTTTGTTCGTTGGCAGAGGAATCGGGCCTTTGACCTGAGCCCCTGTGCGCTTAGCAGTGTCTACGATTTCTTGAGTAGACTGGTCAATCAGGCGGTGATCGAAGGCTTTAAGCCGGATTCTGATGCGCTGATTTTGCATCTACGTTTGTCTCCAAAAAATCGATGTAAAAGAACGGGTTACTGCCCACTTTCTTAGCGCGTCTATTTAACACACTAAAAAAGGATGCGCATTGTAAGTGAGCCCCTAATCCAAGTCAACACATTATCCGGCTGAAAGGCGCATTATCCGTGGGCTAGAGCTCTTAAAGCTACACTTACGGGATGAGCCCGTTTTTACCGAATTAAGTCGGTCAAAAGCGCATTTTTACCGAAGATTCTACTGCTAGGCAGGACAGCCTGCGGTTGAGACCCTAATAACAACTTGCAGTAAAGGGCTGTGCGACTGAAAAGCCAGCGAGCAAAACAGCAACACAGTTAAACTCCCCAGTTGAACTATCGCTCTGAAAGGAAGAAAGGCCAGCCTTTATGCGTAGGCCGGCCTTTCAAATCTAGAGGCGGTCAGATTACTCAATAATCTTGGCGACGACGCCGGCACCGACAGTTCGGCCCCCTTCACGGATCGCAAAGCGCAGACCTTCATCCATCGCAATCGGCGCAATCAGCTCTACCGTCATCTTGATGTT
>Ga0163109_10004293_pt1 | contig 10839 bp, 1 predicted proteins | sample CRUFie1St13metaG_FD_108704 | JGI IMG/M metagenome (GOLD analysis project Ga0163109, IMG submission 108704) | Marine microbial communities from the Costa Rica Dome - CRUD Field 142mm St13 metaG | ecosystem: Environmental > Aquatic > Marine > Oceanic > Photic zone | place: Costa Rica: the Eastern... | reverse complement strand
GGGGGGGGGCGATGGCGCGGGGGCGGGCCGGGCCCCGCGGGCGCCGCGCCGTCGCGGGGCGCGCGGCGGGCTGCCTGGCGGCGGTACTGGGCTGCGGGTCCGCGGCGGCGGCGGCGGGGGCGCGGGCGGCGGCCCCGCGGAGCTGGGCGGCCCTGCGGCGCGGGGAGGCGGCGGGCGAGGGGCGCGCGCTGTGGAGCTTGGCGGCGGGGCCTGGCCCTGGGCGGGCGCTGGCAGAGGGGGGCGCCGCACCCGCTTCGCCCTTGCCCGCATGGGGGGAGCACTGGGAGGCGCAGTGGCACCCTGTTCGGGGGGTGGACACCTTGCGGTTGCCCCCCGTCGAGCCCGAGCTTCTGGCGGGGGTGGAAGCTGCAGCGGCAGCCATGGCCGGGTCTGTGCACCTCGAGAGCTCGGGGGAAGGGACTGAGAAGGAGCCCCCGGTCGTTTCGATGCCCCCCAAACCCCCCCTAGTTTGGGGGCGGGATGCACCCGCGGCAGAGTTCGCGGGGGTGGGATCCTCCGCAAGGGGGACCTGGTCCCGAGTGGAGCCGCTGGAGGGCGGGGACTCGAGCTCCCCGGGGTGGATGTGGCGCCTGGTGGTGGTGTCACCTGGTGCGGTGTCGCAGCAGCTCTTCTTCAGCGAGCTGAGGCTAGCGCCCGAAACGGACCTGCACATCTACACCCCCAGGTCGACCTCGAACTTCACCGCGTGCTCAGAAGACTGCAAACTGGTCTTGCCGGAAGAGAACCGTCTCGCGGGGGCCTTCATTTCTCCCGTCATGCACGGTGACACCTTGGTGCTCGAGTACTTCCAACCTGACGGGGCCGTACCGGGCGACAGCAGGAGCCCCGGGATCCAGATCGACCGCATCGTCCAGGGCTACCGGGACGTCGTGAGGGCGAAGTCGGGGGTGGTTGATAAAAAGGGGCCGGAGAGAATGATCGACAAGGCAACGAAGGCTTTCCGGCAGCTGGGAGAGAGTGGATACTGCAACAACGACATGGACTGCCATACTGACGGGTCTCTCCACGGATGGCCTGAACTCGCCACCATGAAGCAGAGCGTCGTCCAGATCCTCACCGATGGAGGCTCTCGAGGGAGGGCGTACAGCGCCATCTGTACTGGGACACTGCTCAACACACCAGAGAAAAAACAGTACGTCATCACAGCGCACCACTGCCTCAACGGGCAGGACGTGCGAAACTGGGCGTTCCTCTTCAACTACGAGCGCGACTGCGACAGCGGCAACCACAAGCCCCTCGACCACTTCCTGCAAGGCGCTCGCCTCGTCTTCAAGCACCCGGAGTCGGACACTATCCTGTTGGAGGTTGAACAGCGGATCCCGGACCACTTCGACGTCTACTACGCCGGCTGGGACGCCAATCCCAACCGCCGCACAGCCACAGGACCGAGACAGAGGCACGCTACCATCCACCACCCTTCTGGCGACTTCAAGAAAATTTCATTTGACAACGACCCGATCACGACCACGACGTGCAACTTCTGCGGTAACACTCCCAACAGCCACTACCTCATCCAGGCGTGGGACGACGGCACGACCGAGCGCGGCTCCTCGGGGTCGAGCCTGATAGATTCTGCTAACAATGTGGTCGGCGTGCTCTCCGGGGGCAGCGCGCAGTGCCCGGACAACAACGGGTTTGACTTCTTCGGGAAGCTGTCTTTCGCCTGGGGGCAAGGGCTCGGGGACATTCTCATGGGACCTCAGGTCGGTGCCTTCAGCGGCCGGAGGAAGGCTCTCGCCGAGACCTCGCCGATCGAAGGGATGGAGTCCCCTGAAGAGCCCCACATGCAGCTCGCCATGCCAGGGGCGACGACGGACCGCCAGTCGGCCAAGGTCGTCACCACGCCTGCGCAGATGGTCGTCAGGGAGGGCGGACCTCCTCAACAGCTGTCCGTCTCTCTCAACAAACGGCCGGAGGCCGGCGCCTACGTCAAAGTGTCCCTGACGCCGTCGGATGGCACGGGTGATCTGGTGCGCATCTACCCGCAAGAGCTCGTGTTCGACGCAGAAGACTGGGACGCTCCAAAGGTCGTCACGGTGGTTCCGGCCGAGGATTTGCTCCGGGAGGAGGACGCCTCCTTTGAGCTTGTTGTCCAGGTGAGCAGCGACGTGGAGGAGTTCAACTTTTCGCACACGGTCCCGGTCATCTCGCAGGTGAAAGAGGAAATGAAGGGGAACTCGATCGAGAACCCCATTGACGTCGGGTGGCTGCCCTTCACCTTCACAGGGGACAGCTCCGGCCCCTTCCGAAACACGTACAGGTCCAAGTGCAACTTCGGCTCCCAAAGCAAGGACGTCGTGTTCAAGTACACCCCCGAGTATGACCAGTTCCTGACATTTGACCTCTGCCGCACAGGGACCACCTTCGACACGGGTCTCTACGTACTGGAGGGGTCCAGGTCGGAAAACGGGCAGTACGGTATATACGAGCGCTGGTGCAACGACGACGCACCCTCCGCGGCGCCGTTCCGAACGGGCTGCAGCACCCTGGACAAAATCCCAGTCAAAGGGGGGAAAGACTACTTCATCGTGGTTGACGGCTACGCGGGAGAGGACGGCGCGTTCGAGCTGGAGATAATGCAGTCCATCCGGCCCAAATCAGCCGCATTCCCACCTCCCAACATCAACACATTCCTGCGGTCCCTCGTTTCCGATGAAGGTGTCAAGGGGGGAGAGATCCAGGTGGACGAGGTCCTCGCGCTGTCCGAAATACAAGCCCTCGGGTCGGGCCTCGAGCAGGAACCTCTCAGGAACATCAACAGCCTCATCAAGAGCCTCACGGCGAAGTTTCCGCACCTGATTACCCTGGAAACTCTTGGCTACAGTGACCGAGGCCATCCTATTTCGGCTCTCTCACTGACGGGCCAAGAGGCGCCAGGAACCCTCGCTCGCAGTGACCGTCCCCGCGTGAGAGTCCAGGGAGGGGTCGGTGGAGACAAGAAGAGCCCCTACGTGCTGCTCAACCTCCTCGGCATACTCGCGAACTACTACGGTCAGCACGAGGACATCACAGACACTCTGAATCGCGCCCGCGTCACCTTCATCCCTGTGCTCGAGCCGGACCTGCAATTCACCGCAGAGACTCCAGAGCAGTCGAACCCGGCCAGCGTTAGCGTGAAGCGGCTCATCGACGCTGCGCTGACGCCGTCGGGCGGAATTTTCCGGGACGAGAAGAAATGGGTCAAGAGATACCTTGAAGCGAACAGCTTCGCCGTGTCAGTCACGTACTTCAGTGATGGTGACGAAGTCCTTGCCCCCAAGCTGGCCAGAACTTGTCGGGAGGGGCAGGAGCCCGGCAGGCGGTCCGGTAGGTGCATGCGCCCTGGCGACAAGCGGCTGGCCCTACGACTCGCAAATATCTACAAGAATCAGCTGAGCGACGGAAGAGAATACACAAGACCTACGCGCCGTGACGGAATGACGGCGTACGGCGCTAGCGCCCGCGGATTCGCCCGCAACGGCTACCTGGTGTCCCAGGCCCCAGAAGTCGCTGTCGGCTTGGAGGTAGACGTCTCCGCCCTCGACGAGGGCCTGGGCGTGTCCGTGCAAGATTGGGAGGCCCACACGGAGGCACTTCTGCAGGTGCTCCAGGCTGCAGCCCTCTCTGAGTGCGGCAGAGCGGTGGACTTCGACACGCAGCAGCCTCTGCCAGGGGTATCTGTGCGGTACGGTCTCGACTCCGACGGGGCCGGTCTCTTGGACGTCCAGGCACGCAGCGCCACGGACGGCTCCTTCTGCCGCCTCCTCTCCGCGCCCGCAGGAAGCCGGTACGCGTTGGCTGAGGCCGCCGCGGCGGGGTTCGAGAGCGTAGATAGCTGGGAGAATTCGGGAGTGTCCCGCCCCCTCACCCGGAGCACGGTGCAGCGCGCCTTCCGGGAGTCGCCCGCGCCCACGCAGCTCCCCCTCCTGCAGCTCCGAGAGACCTCCGCTTAATTAAGAATAAGGGTCAATTCCAAGACCACAGTTTTCCGACCGGGGGGAGTGCTGCAGCAGAGGCGCGGGCGGGGGCGGGGGCGGGGGCGGGGGCGGGGGCGGGGGCGGGGGCGGGGGCGGCGAGCGGGGCGGCGGCCCCCGGCTCGAGGTCCCGGGGGGGAGGGGGCGTCAGGCGGGCGCTGCGGAGGGGGGTGCAATGGGCGCAGGGCGGGGGGCGGCTCTGGTGGTCGCCTGCGCGGCAGGCATCTATGGGGCCTACCTCACGCAGGGCTACGTCCAGGAGTCAATGTGCGCGATAGAGCGCCCCCCAGAACCGCACCCTCGCCGCCCTCTCGCTCCGCCTCCTTTTCTGCCTCCGCCCCCCCCTTCCTGCGCTCCGCCCCCCTCCCTCCCATACACTCGCGCATGTGCCCGCCCCCTAGTTCCCCCAGCAGGCAGAGCGGTGTCCCCCAACGCGCGAGTGTCGGGTCGAGTTGCCTACAGGGATCACTGACGCTCATGGGGGGCGTTTGCAGATCGACGCAGGCCTATGCCCCCGACGGGGCGAATTTCCCGCACCTGAAGTCCCTCCATGGGCTCCAGAGCTTTGGGTGCTTCTTTGCGGCAGGGCTCGTGCTGCTGCTGCTCCCAGGGGCCCGGGGAGAAGCGGGTAAAACGGGCTCCGTGTGGACGTATCTGAAGCCTTCCGTCACGAACTCGATCGGGCCAACCCTGGGGATCATAGCCCTGAAGAACATACCGTTCTCAGCCCAGCTCCTCGTCAAGTCGTGCAAAATTGTGACGGTCATGATCGGAAACACGGTGTTGAGCGGCATGCGGTACTCGGCCAAGGAGTACCTGTGCGCAGTAGTGATCGTCGCAGGTCTGTGTCTCTTTTCGTCCCAGACATCTGCTCAAGCCACGACAAAGCTCACCAATCCGAACGCCCTCCTCGGCTACACCCTCTGCTTCTTCAACCTCACGCTGGACGGCTACACTAACAGTGCTCAGGATGAAATCAAGCGCAAGTATTCTGGGACGTCAGCAGTCGAGATGATGTGCTGGATGAACTTCTGGTGCGCAGTAATATCCGGCACCTTCACGTTTGGCTTCTCCTCGTCTGGCCGCGATATAGTCTCCTTTTGTCTCTCGCATCCGCAGGCGTTTCGGGACGTTCTCCTCTACTGCATCTGCGGTGCAGTCGGCCAGCTCTTCATTTTTTTCACTCTCACCTCCTATGGTTCTCTCACCAACACTCTGATCACAACCACGCGCAAGTTCTTCAGCATCCTTTTATCAAGCGTGATCAGCGGGAGCACCCTGCTGCCGCTGCAGTGGGGTGGGGTGTCTCTAGTTTTTGCCGGGCTTTTCTGGAACATCTGGATGAAGGTCCAGAAGTCGCGCGCCAAGTCCAAGAAGGAATGAGAGGCCCCTAGTAACGATGGTTGGTTTGCGGGCGAGTACCCGGCTCGGTGAATTCACCTGGTCTGGGGACTTTCAAGGAATTGCGGCCGTCGTCCGTAAAGGGACCACCAGCATGCCTCAGGAGTATTATTACTAAAAAAACGTTATAGTCTGAGTAGATTTGTGTCAGGGGGAACTTTCTCCTCGAAGTTAAAGTCGGGATGGACCCTTTGCAGCAACTGGTCTCTCTCTTTCTCCCGAAGAAGGATCTCCTCCCTCTGGCGCTGCGCTCGCTGCCTCAGCTTTGCGAGAAGCCTCAAATTCTGGCTCTTTCTCTCCCTCCGTGCAGCCTTCAGCTCTGAGCTGTCTTCGTCAGCTGTCTTGATTTTGTTCTCCAAGACCTCTCTGCCCTCGAGGCCTTCCCTCTCCTTCGCAAGCCTCCCCAACAGACGCCTTTTGTCGCGGTTCTTGTCCTCCATTTTCTTTCCGACCTCAGCAAGGGTAATTTGCCGCAGAAATACTGCGCGCTCCGCTGCCCTTTCCATGGCAATAATCTGCCGCTGCAGCGTTATCTCTTCTTTCTTCTTCACCGTGTCCACTCCTCCAGTCTTGAGGGCCTGCTGGACCTTCTTCGTTACCCGAAGGAGTTGAACTTCCTGCAGCTTCGCTGAAATATCGTCCATAATAAAATCACAGTTCTTGCTGTTCCATTCTGTGATGAATTTGTCTCTCTTGTCATCCTGGAGGGAGCGCAGAATGTCTACCTTCTCCCAGCCGTGCTCCTGTATATCGACATTTAACTCTTCGATCTCTTCCCGATGCAGCAGAGTCGCATCGGAGTAGTCGGTCACAACCGTTCTCTGGTCAACTTCGACCAGGCCCTGCTTCAGTGGGAGAAAGAGGTCTGAATCTAGAACCCCCCGCTTGCACGCAGCTTCCAGCGATTTGTGGTCTTCGAGTAGCTGTATCTGTCGCTTATTCAGCTCTGCATCCTCGCCCGATCTCCGTTCGTACTCTTTCGTCACTGTTTCAAGTTTTGCAGCGGACTCGGACAGACGTTCTTCGAAGCGCACTGTCACATCACGGGCTTCCAGAGCCCGGTCCCATGCGCTTTGGTCGAGACCTTCAGGGCAGTCCGCCGGTCCGTGCATGTACTCTTGCGTGTCAGCCGCTCGAATAGCAGGGGATTCCGAGTCGTAAGGGTCGAGCCCGGCCTCTAGAGGGCCCATGCCCGTCACAGAGAAATTCTGTCCGCTGTCAGAAGATTTTAGCGAAAGACTACCAAACGACTGCCTCCGGTTCCCCGAGCCTGGGCGGCAAATTGGTGACCCCGGCTGGTTTGCCGGCCCCGGCCAGTTCGCCGAACCCGGCCTGCTCGCCGACCCCGGCCCGATTCCTGAACCCGGCCGGTTCGCTGACCCCGGCCGATTCGGAGAGCCTGGTCTACTGGAAGAGTACACTGGAGAGGACGGGGTGTTTCCTCGGGCTCCTTGGGAACTCAAGGGTGCCCGAGACATCATCGGAGTCGTCCTTCCGCCGGAATGGAATATGCTTAGTCGCTGGGCCCTCTTTTTTGCCCTTGACATGCGCCCCAACATACCTTCGGGCAGAGGCACGGCGCCGGTCTTCATTGGCCTGTTTCTGTATGCCACTTGCATGGCCTCGTAGAACGCTTCGTACTTGCTGAACTCGCGCTTGAAATTCTTGTCCATGCTCTTGCCCTTTGCCACCAGACTAGCGTATTCCTTGTTTCGCCTGTATACAACCCTCTGCATCTCATTTACTTGTGAGTGGCTCTCCCCGACGCTGTAACCGATCTTGTGCAGGGAGCTCTCGATTTCTTTCAGTTGTGCTGCACCTCGGAGCACAGAGTCGATATTGTTGAGCACAAGGGCCTTCCTGAGATTATTTGCCGACATGGCGTATTCCGTGGAGACTCGCTTCTGAAACAGCTTGAAGAGCTCCTCGTCGAACGTAGTCTCGAGCTCTTCCACCTCGATTTTCAACTGCCTCAGCTCTGCCTCATGAATCTTTGTCTGCATTGCCTGCTCCTCCAGTATTTCAGAAAGCTTCCGGTTGTAAATTTGGAGCTCTTGCTTCTGATCCGGTGTCAATTCGTCCTCCGGGAGGTCCATCCATGGCTCCCGGACCAACTCGTCCATCGCAGACTTCTCTTGACGCTCCAGGCTCCCAAACATCATGTCTTCAAGTGCCCTCTGAGTGCTGTTGTCCGCCCGAGCTTTCCGCATGGCCTTTTCCCGCTCCTCTCGTTCCCGCTCCAATTCCAGCTGCTCTGAGGCCGACAGAACTCTCTCGACACTGATTTCTTCATCATCCACAACCAGGACGCTCCCCACTATCTCTTCCGACTTCAGGGTAGGGACCACATACTCAGTCGCGATGTCCAGGAGCGTGTGCAGATCGTTCATCCGCATGACCTTTTCAGAAATTTTGTCCACCACGATGCACTTCAATTTGTAGAGCTCCTCGAATTCTTCGTTGAACTCGCTCTGCATTTCCCAATTATGAGCTTCGATAAGAACCTTCTGCATTCTCTTACGCACATTGCTCCTGAGGCTGAAAACGCCATAGGTGTACTCTTCTATTCCGGACTCTCCATCGTTCTTCTTCTTCTTCTCATCGTGATCATCCGGGGCCAGGGCTTTCAAGATGTCATCATCCGCGTCAACACGCTCCACGTCCTTCGAGAACGTGATCGGCTCCTGGACCTTGACGTAATCCGCGAAAATGCTTGTGCGCCGCTCTCTTTTTCCATCCTTGCCTTTTTCCACGCCTGCATGGTTGATCTCAATGCTCTCCTCAGCCTGCTTCTGCCGCACCTCCTCGTGGAACTGGGCTTCGAGTTTCTCAACCATTCGGAGGAATTTGACATGCCTGACGCCGTTCTTCTCGCGAGTTTCTAGTCTCCTCACGGGGAAGTTCTCGACCTGGCACGGCTTGGGCGGCACAGCGGCCGCCTCATCCAGGGCGACTATAGCTTTCCACTGCACGTCGCACGTGTCGTGCGTGAGCTTCTTCACTTTGTCGACCATCAATTCAGATCTCAAGATCTCCGTGGAATGGTCCGCGTACATCTCTGCGATCTCCTCCGAAGTCTCTGCCCTACTCTGTCTCAAAGAATCCCAATCAATAATGAAATCTGCCGACTCCAGCCGTTCAAGCGGATCACATGTTTTGTTGTTCGACTTGAAATTTTCCAGAGCAGCTTCGATCTTGTAGAGTTTGTCCTGAGCGACCAGTGCAAAGCTGTGGCCGTCCTCTCCCCCGAGGCCTGAACCCTCGTCTACGTCATCTTCTACCCCTTCTGATGCAGTACCGCTGTCCTCCTGTTCCAGCCTCTCTGTGAATTTTCCACGGGCTGGCCGCAGCCGCAGATTCGTGTCCTCCTCCAAGACCAGGACGTTCACCGTCCCGCAGCCGCCGCCCATCAAGAGAATTCCCTCCGGGGATACCGCGACCGACTTGCAGCCGCCGTTCTGCGCCCCGTGGATACAAAAAACGTCCAGTGGTTCTAGTGTCTCCGTCTCGAAAGTGTAGACAAAACCATCCTGCGCCCCCACGGCGAGCACCGAGCCGTCCAGTGAGGACCTGATGCAGTTCCCCGGCATCTGAAAAATCTCAATGGCAGACAGAAGCTCGCAGGGCATACCGAAATTGCCATCCTTCGGAAGAGAGTACATGCGCAAGAAGTTGTCCTGAGTCGCAAGGACCATCTTGCCCTCCCACGTGTCGAGCACGGCCAGGGCGGGGGAGGGGACGTTGATGAAGCCGCGCTGCAGCGACTTGCGGTCCATTTTCTTCCACACGCTGTCTGACACCCCCGTGGGTATCTCGAAGAAGGAGATGGACCCATCCGGAAGAGCTACCACCAAGTCCTCACGCGGGCCCACGTCTACCCAGGCCAGACATGTGACCCCCTTAATCTTCAGGTACCCGACCAAGCCGATTCCGTCGTCCTTCAGGCGCAGGACGTTCACCCTGCCCGCATTTCTGTCCACGAAAGCCGCAGTAGCACCGTCATGGCTGAAGACCATGTTCTCGACGGGGCTGTCTTGGATTTCTCCAGAGAAGAGGGGAAATTCTGCGTCGACGGTACCATCTAGCGTTGGGAGGAGCTCCAGCAAGCCCGACTTGAACCCCAGAGCGAGCAGCGGCCCTCGGCTCGACATCGCCACGGTAGTCACGGGTTCGTTGAAGTCTAGCTGCTGCTCTACGTGGATGGTGTCCGTGCCGAGCCCGGTCCAAACGGTGACCCGCCCCTCCTGCCCCACAGTCACGAAGCGCCCGCCAAGGACCGGGAAGACCGCTTCGACCGCCTGGGTGTGGAACAGAGGGAACTGGTGCGTGCAGGTGGACACACTGAGAGGGTCGGCGTCCTCCATCTCCACGAGGAACAGCCCGCCGTCGGAGGCGGTCACGGCGAAGCATTTGTAGCTCGGGTCGATGTCCAGCGAAATGATGTCCTTGCAGGGCAGGCCCACCAAGTGGACGCATTCTTGCTCTTCACGATCGAACCACTGCAGTTCCCCCGCGGATGTCGCCACGATGACGTGCGCCCGGGTGATGGACAGGGACGAGACGCCATGTCCGAGCGTCTGCAGGCTCTGTCCGAGGAACAGGGCGATGCAAGGCAGGCTGGGGCTGTCCATGGGCGTGCTCCCCGCCCCGGGGACTGAGAGCACCCGGCCCGCGCTCGTGCCGAGGAGGAGCGCCCCGTCGCTGTCCCAGATGTGGCAGGACAGCTTCTCCCCCTCCAGAAGCACGTCCTCGACGTCGACGTAGAATTTGTGCAGCGCGGTACTTCCGAGGAGGGAGGATTTGACAAGGAGCTGCACGCAGAGCTCCCCGACGCATACCATCACGCTGGGGTTCAGGGGGAAGAAGCTCAGGTCGCAGGGGGCCTCGTCGTCGAGCGGAAGCGAGGCGATGAGAGCTTCCTTCCTCCAATCCCACAAGTCGAGCTGGAAGTCGTCCACCCCGCGCGCGGCCAGAAGAAACTCGCCATCCGCAGAGAAGGCCAGACCCAAGTACTCCACGGGGTCGCCTACTTCCAGGACGGCGCGCTCCTCTAGCTCCGGGAAAGCCGCCACCCGCACCACCGCCGGCAGCCCCCGCTGGGCGAACGCTACGCAGCCGAGCCTCGAACAGACGGCCAGCGCCGTGGGCACGCCCCGCCCAGCCTCCCCCCAGAAGTTGTCCTGCAGGCCGGAGTCAGCATCAAGAGCGCGCACCCCGCAGCTGCTGGGCATTGCCAGGCGCCCCGGCGCCAGCCACCGCGCGGGGCCCTGGCCCGCCCCCACCCCAACCGCCGCGGCCTCCTCGGGCGGGCCGGCCATCTCGCGCCCCCGCGCGCGGCCCGGCGCGCCCCCGCCCCCGGCCGCGCCCCCCCCCCCCCCCCCCCCCCCCCCCCCCCCCCCCGCCCCCCCCCCCCCCCCCCCCCCCCGGCCCCCCCCCCCCCCCCCCCCCCCCCCCGCCCCCCCCG
>Ga0163109_10004291_pt1 | contig 10843 bp, 6 predicted proteins | sample CRUFie1St13metaG_FD_108704 | JGI IMG/M metagenome (GOLD analysis project Ga0163109, IMG submission 108704) | Marine microbial communities from the Costa Rica Dome - CRUD Field 142mm St13 metaG | ecosystem: Environmental > Aquatic > Marine > Oceanic > Photic zone | place: Costa Rica: the Eastern... | reverse complement strand
TATCAGGGCATTCCCTATTCCAATGACATGTGGGTTCCGGGTAACCCCAAAAGAAACTACCCGCCCTTGCCCTGGATTGTAGGAAACCAGCCCGTTGCTCATATACCCGATGCGTCCAGCCAGGCAGTAATTACAGACTCCATCACCGATGCCGCCGTCGACTTCATCGAACGGTACAAGGAGAAACCCTTCTTCTGCTACGTTCCGCACTCCGCGGTACACGCCCCCTTTATGGTAACTCCCGAACGACTCGAATCCGCGGGCGAGGACGTGATGCGGGCGCTGGTTGGCGAGATTGATTCAAGTACGGGTCGAATCCTTGAATGCATACGAAACAATGGGATCGAGAAGAACACCCTTGTTCTTTTCACCAATGACAACGGAGGGGCCGGCAAGACCACCAGTGGCCCCTTGCGGGGGCATAAGTTCGGACCCAAATACGAAGGGCACATGCGGGTCCCCACCCTTGCCTGGTGGCCAGGAAAGATTCCCGCAGGATCCGTCTCCTCCGAGATCATGGCCACCATCGATATCCTGCCCACCGTAGCAAACCTTTGCGGCCAACAAGTTCCTCAGGATCGGATCATCGATGGGCATGACGTCAGCAAAATCCTTCTGGGGAGAGCGAAAGCGAAATCCCCCCATGAAACACTCTACTACGAAAAAGATGGAGTCCGACAGGGAAAGTGGAAACTCGTCCGCTATAAGGTAAAAGCGGATCGTTTTGCCGAGTTGTATGACCTCGAGAAGGATTTGGGTGAACAAAACGATCTTTCCAAACAGTATCCGGAAAAGGTGAAGGCGCTCAGCGAGGCCCTCGATGCCCACGTCTCAAAGATCGAGTCTGAGATTCGACCGGCAGGTTTGGTCGAGAACCCAAAACCTCTGCTTGCGGACTCGGAAGGGGTTCCCACTTTGCTTGAATGGCGTCGCAAGGGCCCCCCAGCCAAACCAAACGTCGTGCTTATGTTTATCGACGATATGGGCTACGGGGACATCGGTCCATTTGGTTCACAGATCAACAAGACGCCACACCTGGACAGGATGGCGGCGGAGGGGCTTAAGTTCACTGACTTCTATAATGCATCGCAAAATTGTACGCCGTCGAGGGCCGCGCTTCTCACCGGTTGCTATGCCAAGCGTGTGGGAATGGATGGTAGAGTATGTTTTCCCGACGACCCCAAAGCCTTGAACCCGTCTGAGTATACCATGGCCAGGATGTTCAAGGATGCCGGTTATGCAACGGGATGTTTCGGCAAGTGGCACCTTGGTCATAGGCCCGGTTATCTGCCCAACGACCACGGCTTCGATGTCTATGAGGGTATCCCCTATTCCAATGATATGTGGGCGCCATATGATTCCATAAATAAGAAGTGGAAGATAAAGGGCTGGAAGGTACCGCTGCCCTGGCTCGTAGACGGGAAGGCAGTTGCAGTTGTAAAAAATGCCACCGATCAGGGTTTGCTGACGCAGGCAACGACAAAGGCCGCTCTGAAATTCATCCGTGAACAAGGCGGAATGAAGAAACCTTTTTTTGCCTACCTGCCCTATGCCGCAGTACATGGCCCCCGCGTTGGGCACCCGGACTTCCTGCCTGCCGGGGCTCCCCGCTCTGAGGCCAATAAGACGGGGGCGGAGTTTACCGTTCACCTCACTGCCCAGATCGAAGAGTTGGATGCAGCGGTTGGCAAGGTGTTTAGCACATTGAAGGAGCTGGGGATCGAGAAAAATACCATCGTCCTATTCATGTCCGATAATGGTGGATCGAGAGGAACGAGTATGGGACCGCTCAAAGGCGGTAAAGGCTCTGTGTACGAGGGCGGTCCCCGAACGCCCTTCCTGATTCACTGGCCGGAATCCATTCCTGCAGGTAAGGTCTCTCACGAAATTGGTGTCAGCTCCGATCTGCTACCGACTTTCGCCAAACTCTGCGGCGGTAAACTTTCGGGCAACAAGATTGACGGGCGCGATCTATCTGACCTCTTTCTGAATCCCGACACAGCAAAATCACCTCATGAGGGCTTTGCGCATAATGCAAAGCAGAAAAATGCCTACAGGCTCGGTAAATGGAAGATGGTCGAAAAACTGTTGTTCGACCTCGAGAAAGACCTTGGGGAAACTCACAACGTTGCGAAGGAATATCCTGAGGTGCTGAAAAAACTGAGCGACAAGAATATAAAATTCTTCAGCAAGATTGAGAGCGAGATACGCCCTAATGCTCAAATGCCCGATCCTTCTCCCATCATTGACGAATCGGAAGCCGAAGCCCTGCCGGACCTGGAAAAGTGGCTGAAAGGTATTGAAGGTTCCAAAAAATAAGAAAAAATAAAGGTAACTTAGAAACTTTTTATTATGCGTAAAATTGTCATCGCCACCCTCTTAAGCCTCTTTTTCTCCTTATCAGCCTTCGGTACGAAGGTCTTCGATATGGAGGAAATCCGCGACCCAAGCACCCTTCAAATTAAAGTTCTGCAAGACTGGCACAAGGTACAAGGCCCCATCGCAACCCGGCAGAAACTGGTTACCATCAACGTGGGAGACTTATGGCCCGGACAGGAATACCGTGTGCCGGTCCGCATGGTCGCACCAGCCAACCGCAAAGCCAAAGGGTTTCATCTGACCGGAGGAAGCACCCCTTCACGACTGGAAAAGGATGCCCGACCCAACCCCACCGAGCGTGAACTTTTGGAGGGCGGTGTCGGCCTTGTCGTCACCGTGGTTCAGGAACCGGGGACCTATGGCCAACGAGCATTGTCCGAGGCCAGTGAGAAACGATTTGCCGAGAGCCTCAATCCCAAATTCAAAATTCAATACTGGGCATGGCCCGCCACCTTGATGCGCGCCATCACCACCGCATACGCGGAAAAGGATCATTTCGAAAAGGGCAAAGTCGCCGCGTCCGGCGGATCGAAAAACGGAGCCTCTCCTTCGATGGCGATTCTTCACGACGAGCGAATGACGGCCGTGCATGCCACCGTATCCCCGATCTGGGACTCCCCCCTTCGTCTCAATGACGAAAAAGCCTGGAATGAACTGCGGGCTCAACCCGGAAGAAAAGGTGGGTTTACGGGCGGACATTTCGGTCCCAATTTCAACGAACGCGTTTTGGATGCGGGCGGCACCTGGGAAGAGCTGCAAAATTTCGCCCGTGAGGTTTCGGATCAAGTCTTCATATCCCGAAACCTGAAAGCTTTGAGAAAAAGAGGGGTGGATATGCTCTTTCATCCCGGCACTCATGACTTCGTTGCCTTCGATATGGCCTGGGGTGGGAAACACCATCCAACCATCCCCGTTTATCTAGGGGCCAATTCCGGGCATGGGAAACGGGGCCATCCAAAAATCGAACGGGATCAACAGAACAAAGCCGGCTTCATGCTCAAGCATTTCTTTCCCGATGAGGTCAAGGGTGACCTGCTTGCCCCCCCTCAAGTGAAAAGCGAACTCAAAGGCAAAACTTTAAAAGTAAGTGTATCCTTCGCCCCGGGTTCGGGTGAGGAAAGTGGTCGTATCTGGTGGATCTTCGACCGGGCTCCCGACGGCAGTCCCAACTACATGAGTGAAATGATCCCCGACAATCAAACCATGGAAATGAAAAAACATGGTGATCAATGGTCCGCCACCATCGAGCTTGACCCCAAAGCCAAACGCATTGATTTCTTCAGTAACCACCGCAAAACGCTTCGATACAAAGAATCGTCTTATAGAACTTATATTTCCAGCCCCTACACTCGGGTGCCTTTAAAAGAATGAAAAGAATTTCGATCAACTTGATCCTATTGTGCTTAACGATTTCTCTTTCGGCAAAGGATAAGCCAAACGTTATCATCCTTCTGGCGGATGATCTTGGGTGGGCAGACCTTGGATATCAGGGATCGGATGATATTCGTTCGCCCCATATTGACAGTTTGGCCAAAAACGGAATTCGCTTCACCGATGGCCACGTCTCGGCCTCGGTCTGCAGTCCTTCCCGCGCTGGCTTGATGACCGGGCGATACCAGCAGCGCTTTGGGCATGAGGCGAACTCCCCCCCCCCTTCCGATGGTATGGATCTAGAGCAAATCACCATGGCGGACCGTCTCAAAAAACTGGGATACAGGACTGGGTTGATCGGCAAGTGGCACTTGGGGAATCAGGATGAATTTTATCCGACTCGAAGAGGTTTCGATTATTTTTACGGTCTGCGATCCGGTTCGAGAAGTTATTTCTACAATGCCAAAAACGATGATAAGCCAGGCAACGTCAGAGCGATTGAAGAGAATGGGAAGCCGGTCAAATTCGATGGCTACCTGACTGACGTATTCGGACAAAAGGCGATCGATTTCATCAATGCAAAAGACGACAAACCCTTCTTTCTCTTCCACTCCTTCACCGCTCCACACGGACCGATGCATGCCACCGAGGAAGACAAGGCCCTATTCGCATCCATTGAGAATACCAAAAGAAGAAGCTACGCCGCGATGATTTGGGCAATGGACCGTGCGATTGGGCAACTGGTCGATGCCCTCAAAGCCGCCGGGGAATTTGAAAATACCTTGATTTGGTTTCTGAGTGACAACGGAGGCGCTACCGGAAATGCATCGATCAACCTGCCGTTGGCCGGACACAAGGGTATCAAATTCGAAGGCGGAACCCGGGTTCCGTTTTTCGCACATTGGCCCAAGACGTTCAGAAATCCCAAGACCTTTGATCCGATGATGATCTCTTTGGACGTCATGCCCACTTCATTGGCCGCGGCAGGGGCTCAGGAAGCCGATTTGGAAAACTTGGATGGAGTGAATCTTCTTCCATTCATACGGGGGGAAAAAAATCATGAACCCCACAGATACCTCTACTGGCACAAGCTCTGGTTTTCAGCGATGCGGGACGGGCCATGGAAATTGATTTACGTCCAAGACTACGGATACGCCCTGTACAACTTGAAGAAGGACATTGGAGAATCACAAAACCTGATCCATGCCCAAAAAAGGCGTTCCGAAAAAATGATTGCTCAACTCAAGGACTGGAAGGCCGAACTGGAAAAGCCACGCTGGGACGAGGCGCAGGTCTGGTTCCGTACCCATAGCAAAAACCACATTCGAATCATCGAGGGGGAATAGGGGTTATTCCACCCACTTGAACTCGGCAAAAATCACTTTTGTGATATCGGAATCCGCCTTGGGCATGATTCCAATACTGTCCGCCACAGACCAGTCCCCTAGCCCAACTCCATGACTGATTAACTCTTTGGCCTCGAGGGTCATGCTTTGCCAGTCATTGGCAGCGGTGATCTCGAGATCGGTGGTAAATCGGCGGTTTGCGCTTAGAACTATTTCCTGTGGCTGGGTGCAATAAAAACGAAAGCTCAGCTTGGATCCCTGAGGCGCTTTCCATCTTGGATCAGAAAACTGGATGTTGCTGGTTCCCCTGCGATTGTCCAAAGGACGAAAACCCTGCACGCCCCCGACGCCTTCGACTGGTCCGACATTGGACCATTGCCCGGTTCCCGCGGAAATCAAATCGGATTTTTTATCCGTAGCCACGGCGTTGCCCAGCTTCGCTGGAATGACCGCCTCAAAATCAGAGGAGAGAACACAGTCATTCTTGTAACGGATATTGGCATAGGAAAACACATAGTCATCCACGTTCATCACCGGTAACTTCGCCACCCATGTGTTCCCCTGCCTGACCGAATCCACGTCTCTCCAAAAGCGTGCAATGTTGTTGGACGTCTTCAGGCATTGATAAACTTGCAGTTCCTTGATTTCCGTGGAACTTGCAGGAGTCAGGCGCAGCTCTGGCACACCTTCGGCATCCAGTTTTATTTGGGACTTCGGGCGCTTCGGCCAGAAATGATTTTCGCCAAGCACATGTTTCTCCAACCATAGCTTACAATTATCTCCGAGCTTTTCGGTGTTGTGATGACCGCGTGCCTGGACCGCAAAGTCCCAGGGGACTCCAGGCTTAAATTTCGTAAAAGTTTCGCATCCCCGTTCATGGCCTCCATGATGATCGTTGGAACCGTTCAGCCAAAGACTGGCCGCAGTGATATGAGCCGCATGGGCTTGGGGAGCCACTGCCGAAAGATACAGTTGTTGCCCCGGTGTTTTCACAGGTTCGCGGTATGGATTGTTATGCATCCATACCGCACGGTCGCGATAATAGTTGATCCAGCCAATCCCAAAGTAAGCAACGACCGCCTTGACCCGGGAATCCATTCCGAGGTTCCACATAATGGTACCCCCATAGGAGTAACCCTTGGCGCCAACACGATTCGGATCCACTTCTTTTTGAGCGAGTAAATAACTGAGGGCTCTCCGTTGCACCGCATTCCATAAATAATGAGAGGTCGCCTTGGGATTCGTGGTTTGGCGGCCATCCGGCATACGGTCATAAATTAGTTGATGGCCCATTTTTTTGGCTTCCATATGACCGTGGGCCAAAGCATTTGGATACTGGGTATAATCACTCCGCTTATTGATACCGGAATAATCGTGAGCCATCACGGCCCATCCATCATTCACATATTTCATATCGATCGCGGGACCACCCATCCAACCGTGAACATTCAACAATCCGGGTGCCTTTTGAGCTCCGGCTTTGACTGCATATTTGCAAAACACCCGCACCTCTTCGCCGTTCACGTAGGCACTGAAGTAGGATTCCTTGCGTAGGATCCCGTCTTTGGTTTCCTGACGGACAATTTCCTCCTTAAAATCACCCTGATCCGGATCATAATCCTTCCATACCTCGGGCGGAGCTGGAAATTTTGCGCCCTTAAGTACGAGAATACTCAAGGAAATGAAAATGGAGAGTAGTAATGGATAACGAGCTTTCATGTTATGAACGGCAAAGATCAAGGGAGGTTTACTTGTAGTAGAGGCAGGAAGATCAGGAAAGCAACTCCATTTAAGAAACCCAAAGCATGGAATCAGTTGGTCTGGTCCACCCGCCTCCCCTCAAAGATTAACGGTCAGGCTTGCGCTCGAACAGAAGTACTTCAAAGCCTTTTCGGATGTGATTGTTTTGATGAAGCAATTTCCAAATTAACTGAGTGGAATAGTTCTCGAACATCAGTAGAACCAAACCCTTGTCAATGCCCAGGTAACTCTCGGCGATCCAAGGCTGGTCGCCTTTGGCTTTCGTCTGATAACTGTAGGCATCATAGAGACCGTACTTTCCAACCAAGCCGGGGATACGGTACATATACTCAAGGGCATCGATCGATTCCTTCGGGGTGAAAGGGAGAAAAGACAAGGCGCCGTAGGGAGCGACGGTTCCATCCTCGAGTAATGGATGCCCATGACCAATGGGGTGAGAACCGTACTGACCGCTGTAACCGGTCGTTGGACTTATGCAAGCGGACATCCCCCACGAATTGGGTCCCAGACCCTTGATCCGATGAGCGTTATCGATCGCATATCGCCGGGCGGCCAGCGCCGCATGTCTCGAATTCTCAAACCAATTCCTACCTAGCTTGTCGCGAAGATTTCGAAAATCGATGAAGGCGTGGGTCCATTGATAAGTGAAGGCGGAACCCGTACCGCAAAAGATAAACTCCTCTCCCTTGTAACTTCCTTTCGGAGTTCTCATGGCGTAGTAGGAATCCGCTCCCGTCGAATAATCGGGGTTTGGGGAACCGGCCGCAAGCAGGTAGAGAAAGATGTGCTCGGCATAGGCCGACCATCCGCCGAACATCCCCTCCTCGGTTATGCCGGGAGGAACCTTGGACGGAAGATCCTTCGGATAACAGGCCAGATAGGGATGCTTGGTCCTCGGGTTGGTGAACCACTTCCAATCCATCTCCGCATACATCCTTTGGGTTCGACTCTCGATCTCGCCACCAAAGTATTCCGAGGCGGCAAGCGCGCCAAGGAGCATGGTTCCAGTCGATGCATTGCTCAGCTCGACGTTTTTCGAATCCCTCCAACCTCTCTTTCCGGAATCCTGATCGATAAAATGGTACCAAAAGCCACGGATGCGCTCAAGTTTAGCGAGACTTCGCAAAGTGATCAGAATTCGTTTCTCTCCTTCCTCACGCGTAATCCAACCCCGTTCAACCCCGATTATTATGGCAGCAAAGTAAAAGCCCTGCTCTTCTATGGCAATGGGGCTGTACTTGTTCATGCCTACGTAGTCGCCATTGGTCATTCCATAGGTCGGGCTTTGGGGATCCGCATTCCATTCTTTCCAAAAGAAGTCGAAGCATCCCCTGAGTTCTCTCTCCATCAGTGGAGAAAGAGTCCGGGGAGTTGACTGCACCTCAAACGAAGAATGAGTTTCTTGCTCTGCCAAAGCCGAAGGGACGAATGGCAGGAAACAAAACAAGGCAACCGAACGAACCGGCGTCAGACGTCTCACTCTCAAACAAGCAGTCATAAAAAAAGCCGACATATTAATCGTTTAAACGTTCGAAGCAAGAACGAGTGCCGCAAAGAAATCCTCGGCATTGATCGGCACGCATTCGCAAGGTCTGCAGGCAACCGGCCTAGGCTCCGATCAAACAATCAATCCTTCAAGGGTATGATCCAGACGTTTCGAAAACGGACCGGGTTTCCGTGATCCTGCATTTTCAAAGGACCCTTATCCCCATGCTTTTTGTATTCCGAAATGGAGTGCGGTCCCCGCCAACCGGTTCCGCCACTGAGTTCCAAGTGATCATGGATCACATGTCCGTTGTGCACCACGTGAAACTTGGCCTTGCGGATGACCTTACCCTGATCATCAAAGATCGGCCGATGAAAGGTGACGTCATAAGTTTGCCATTCCCCAGGTCCACGAGACGCATTGACGAGTGGCTTGGCCCGGCCGTACAAAGCTCCGCACTGTCCGTCCGGATAAGTGACGTTCTCGTAGGAATCAAGAACCTGTATCTCATATTGCCCCATCAGAAAGACCCCGCTGTTTCCGCGACCCTGACCGCTTCCCTTGGCCACCTTGGGAGTTGCAAATTCAACGTGCAACCGGCAAGAACCAAACTCTTGCTTGCTGATCAAATAGCCTCCGCCACGAACGGACTCAAGGGCGCCTTCGATCAATTTCCATTTGGTGGGGCCCCCATTCCCCGCCTGCCAATTCCCCAAGGTTTTCTTGGTACCGTCAAACAAGACGACCGCACCCTTGGGCGGTTTGGCCGCCTTCGCGTCGTAAGGTTTCGGTTCGACCACTGGGGGTTGAGGTTGCTTCTCGGGGTCCGACTCATGCACCTTGATTCCATCGATGAACATGTATTCGACCTTGCGGCCGTTTTGCTCTCGGATTTCCTTTCGGATGATGGGGTCTGATTTTGCGAAAAGACCACAGGTTAGGGTTGCGAAGGCAAGTGAAAGGAAAGATAGTTTCTTCATCATTTACTTATCGTAACTTTGAAGAACCACAGTCAAGTTCATTGCACTCGGGTTCTTTCTACGAGCATAGCGCCCATCCGACCCAAATCCTTGAAAACCGCATTCCTTCTCAGCCTTTCCCTGACCTCTTGCCTTAGCCACAATTTGGCCGACAACGGGTTGGGTCCAGAAGTCATAGACCTGAACGCCAAGGACGTTTCCTTTGAGAACGAAAAAGGTCTCCCCTATCTCAAAAAACCCTTCATCAATTCCTTTCCCAGAGACCGTCGGGATCAATTGCAAATTGCAAAACTCGGGGCCGGGGGGGAAGATAGAGGAAGAATTCTTTCCTATGCCCAATCTCTTGCGGAACCCTCAGGAAACCCCAAATTCGGAAATACGGACAGTCTCTTGATCGCTCACCGGGGGAAACTGATCCTCGAGTCATATTACCGTAAAGGCAGGGTCAATTACCCCCATTATCAAATGTCCATCACCAAGTCCTACACGGCGTATGCCATTGGTCGGGCCATACAACTGGAGCATATGACCATGGAAGATCTCCATAAACCCGTCGTTTCCTTCCTCGACCAGATTGAACCTGACCAATTGGCAAAAGGAGCCGAACAGATCACCCTTCATCAAGCAATGCAGATGACTTCAGGAATTCGTTTGCCCAAGAAGAGGATCGGGGAGATCGTCCGTAAACCAGATTTACTCAAAGGACAGGGACAAGCCCGGGCCTATCTTCAGTTCACCAATCCAATCTCCAGTCAAAGGCCACAGCCATTTAAATATCAATCCGCCGATACGGTCCTGACGATGCAGGTCCTGGAATCAGTAGTACCGGGATCAGCGGAAGATTTCATTCGCAATCAATTGCTCAAACCAATGGGAATTGTAAATTACGGGTGGCAAGAGGATCTTAGCGGCTTCCCCAAATCCGCCGCCGGATCGAGCGTTCTTTCCAGAGACATGATCAAGATGGGATTGCTTACCTTGAACCAAGGATTATGGGATGGAAAACAACACCTCCCCAAGGAATTCATCAAACAGGCGACGTCTCCCTTGGTTCAAACGAGTCCAACTAATTTCTATGGATACTTCTGGTGGAGCCAAGTTCGGGAAGTTGGTGAAAAGAAATACCCATGCATTCAAGGGAGAGGCGCCGGAGGCCAATTCATTTTTGTATTTCCCACTCTAGAACTTGTTGCGGTTGCAACGGCCCACAACCAGGGAATGGGTAAAATGCTTTGGCAACTGCCCGAAGTCCTGATCCCGGCATTCGCGAAAAAATAAGGACTGTCCCTAGCCAACATCCATCCAGAACTATTCGATGAATGGGAAAATTGGGTTGGGTCGGTGAGATTCCTTCATCGCAGATTCCATCTTCTCAACGATCTGCGGGTGCTTGGAAGCAATGTTATTTTCCTCCCCATTATCCTTCGACAGATCATAGAGCTCTATGGGAGAATTTGGGTCCTTGCGAACATTCAGTCGGATTCCTTTCCACTTCCCCATGCGTACCGCCTGCTTTCCTC
>Ga0163109_10004289_pt1 | contig 10847 bp, 16 predicted proteins | sample CRUFie1St13metaG_FD_108704 | JGI IMG/M metagenome (GOLD analysis project Ga0163109, IMG submission 108704) | Marine microbial communities from the Costa Rica Dome - CRUD Field 142mm St13 metaG | ecosystem: Environmental > Aquatic > Marine > Oceanic > Photic zone | place: Costa Rica: the Eastern... | reverse complement strand
CTTGAGGCACGCATAGTCACACTTGACCAGCAACACGCCGAGATTGTAGCGTCGAAAGACCTTGTGATCGAGAAGCAACAAGCAATCATCAAGAAGCAAGCACCACACCGCAAGTGGCTATGGTTCGCAGGCGGCGTTGTGCTTGGCGGCGCTACTTACTACGGTATCCAACAGGCGGCTAGATGAGCAAAGACCCAGACTACATTGTCAAAGTAGAACAAGCCATCGCCAAGAAGTATGGCGAAGAAGCTATCCAGAATCCCAAAGCAGAATGGAACGAGAACAAAGAGAAAGTTTATCTAGAACAAATGCGAGAACTCTACAAAAAACAAAAGAAAAACGACGAAGCCAACGATAAAGTAGAAGTAAATGGGATAAAGGTTTCAAGAAAACTACTTAATAGAGAATCCAAGACAGGATGCCCTGTTTGTGGTGCCTTCTCACATTCTGCCCGTGATGACGTATCGCTCGTAAAGTTTGGCTGCTGTTATAAGTGTTATATCAAGTGGATCGAAGGAAGAGAAGAAAGATGGCAACAAGGATGGCGACCAAATGAAAGCTGAAGAGTTAAGGGAACTAATCAGGGAAGTTCTTAAAGAACAAGAAGAAGAGACTCAGGTTGACGATAAAAAAGCAACCAAATTAAAGACTGGTTCAATGTCTGGTTCTCAACGACTAAAAAAGTCAAGAGAAAGGATCACAAGTTCCACATCGGAATTTACCCCACAAGAGCAAAAGATTGTAGATCAGCTTGAAAAGTTCATTTCTGATCTCGCAGCCGAAGAAGGAGTAGATCTCCTACAACATAGAGCTTTCTTAGAGAGGGCTATGAAACTAATTCAACAAAAAATGGTGAAGGAAGGTCAGCATATGATGGGCGGTATAGAAGACGATGGGCACGAAGTCCATATGGCACTGTCAGACTTACACAAACTCGAAAAGTATGCCCCACAGGTGGCCGATCTGGCATCACAATACTCTGACCTACCCGGCTGGGTTCAATCAAAAATTACTCTAGCTGCCGACTATTTAGGGAAAGTTTATCACTATTTAGATGGCAAACAACATAAAGGAATGGAATAATGGCAACAGTTTACGAAATCGTTCAGGGCTTATCGCAAGCCGCAGCAAATGCTTACGACGGCGCAATGACCGAAGATGGTGAGCCCGTTAAGGCAGGACTAAAGAGAGAGGAGGGCGATCCCCTTATCGATAAAAGAGTCATGGATGGATTCAACGTAAAATTCCATGGCAACATAATGCGACTCTCATACATGTCTGAGGTTACCTTGAAGGAAGTTTACGCCAACGGCTTTGAGTCTGATGTTGAATCGCAGATGAATGAAATTGTTAAGTTCCTCAAGAAAGAAGCGCGCAAGATCACTGGTGCCAGCCCCTCACTAACCAAGCAAGGTGAGATCGATATTCGTGTAGAAAATTCGTCTCGTGTTCGTTCTTGGGTTACTGCTGTTCTTGAATACAAGGTCGGCGGTATGGAAGAGGCATCTGTTGTTGGCGAGGCTGTAGAAGATAAGCTAGCTGCTGGATGGGAAGCTTTTATGTCACAGGGCGGCTATGGCACTCGTCCACCCAACGATAAGAGACCCGCAAACTCAGGTAAGAAAAAATGAAGATTAGTAAAGCAAAGCTAAAGCAAATAATTAAAGAAGAGCTTTCAAAACTTGTTGAAATTTCATACAAAGAACCGGGCTACTATATTGAAGTACCAGATGATAGTCATTGGTCGGGTAGAAAACTTCTTGATGGCGGTCCTTATGACTCCGAAGAAGAAGCGATGGAACACGTCCCCGAAGACGGCAAAATAGTGAAAATAGATTAAGAAAGATGAATGCCAAGATTAACGAAACAACAAATACTTAAAGAAGTCGTTAAGTGCGGTAAAGATCCTTCTTACTTCCTAAAAAATTATGCTCGTATCTCTCACCCGATGCACGGGCTTATGTTGTTTAAGACATACGATTATCAGGATGTCCTGTTAAACGACTTCAACGATTACCGATTTAATGTTATCAACAAGGGTCGTCAGCTAGGTATTTCAACGATTACGGCTGGCTACATTGTATGGTTGATGCTGTTTCATCGAGATAAGGCCATACTTGTTATGGCAACCAAGTTTGATACAGCAGGCAACTTGGTTCGAAAAGTCAAAAATATAATGAAGAACCTCCCTGACTGGATCAGGATTGCAAACATTACAACCGATAACCGCACGTCCTTTGAGTTGTCCAATGGCTCTACAATCAAGGCTGCCTCCACGTCTGGTGATGCGGGTCGTTCTGAGGCGCTATCCCTTCTTGTTCTTGACGAAGCTGCACACATCGAGGGCTTGGATGAGCTATGGACTGGTCTATATCCAACCCTATCAACTGGTGGTCGTTGTATAGCGATCTCTACACCAAATGGCGTTGGTAACTGGTTTCACAAAACTTGCACAGGTGCCGAGAGTAATGAAAATAATTTTAAGCTCACCACGCTTATGTGGGATGTACACCCAGACCGCGACGAAGAATGGTTTAAGAAAGAAACCAAGAATATGTCCAGGCGGCAGATCGCACAGGAGTTAGAGTGTAACTTCAACACATCTGGCGAGACCGTCATAGACCCATCTGGCATTGAATGGATGATGTCATTGGTGCGTGAACCAAAACATAGAACCGGATTTGATAGAAACTTTTGGATTTGGGAAGAATATGACCCAACCTGCAATTATCTTCTTGCAGCCGACGTGGCAAGGGGAGACGGAGCAGACAGTTCCACATTTCATATTCTTAAACTGGAAACAATGGAGATCATTGGCGAGTACCAAGGAAAGCCAACCCCTGATTTATATGCCAATATGTTAAATCAAGTTGGTAGAGAGTTTGGTAATGCGATGATGGTTGTAGAAAACAATTCTATTGGATATACCGTGATCGACAAACTTATCGAATATGGCTATCCCAATTTATACTATTCAATAAAATCAACACACGAGTATATTGACCAGCATTTAGGCGAACACCGCAACGGCGCAATCGCTGGATTTTCCACCACAACAAAGACTAGACCTCTGATTGTGGCCAAGTTAGAAGAGTTTATAAGAAACAAACTAATTAAGACGTATTCTTCACGTTTAGCAAATGAATTTAGAACATTTATTTGGAACAACGGGAAGCCACAAGCAATGCGAGGGTATAACGATGACTTGGTGATGGCTCTTGCGATTTGTTGTTGGGTCCGAGACACAGCAATACAATCAAGTTCCCGAGATTTAAATTACCAAAAAGCATTCGTTGATGCTATCATGACTTCCAGAACAACTCTAAACACTCAGATAAACGGACAAATTGGCTACACAGGTCAAGACAATACTAGTAAAATGAACGAAGCAAAAAAATTATACTCCCAATATATGTGGATAATTAAGTGAGAAAATAAATGGCACCACAAAATCCAAAACAAGGCAAGAACCCTGCAAACAGAGATTCACAATTATTCCGGTCACTTACCCGGCTATTCTCTGGTCCTATTATCAGTTACCGTTCTGAATCTGGACGCAAGATACGCAGGCAACATTTAGATAAGTACTCTACCAGATTCAAGTCAGCGTCAGGGCAACAATTTAAAAAGCAGTCCTACAACCCGCTCGACACCATCGCGGCAAATGCAATCGGTAATCAGCGCAGATCAGAACGCTACATTGACTTTGACCAGATGGAGTACATGCCAGAGTTAGCTTCTGCTTTAGACATCTACGCCGACGAGATGACAACATTTTCTGCGTTATCTCCAATGCTTAATATCAGATGCCGTAATGACGAAATAAAAGCAGTCTTAAATATTCTGTATCATAATGTTATGAATATAGAGCACAACCTTTTTGGTTGGTGTCGTACAATGTGCAAGTATGGTGATTTTATTCTTTACCTTGATATTGACGACGAGATAGGTGTCCAGTCAACAATTTCATTACCGTTACAAGAAGTTGAAAGGCTAGAGGGTCTTGATGCAACAAACCCAAATTATATACAGTATCAATGGAACTCCGCAGGAATGACGTTTGAGAACTGGCAGGTTGCACACTTCCGTATTCTCGGTAACGACAAATATTCTCCATATGGAACTTCTGTTCTTGAGCCGGCACGTCGCATCTGGCGACAGCTTACTTTGATGGAAGACGCAATGATGGCCTATCGTATTGTTCGTTCATCCGAACGTAAAGTATTCAAGATTGACGTTGGCGCAATACCACCACAAGAAGTTGAACAATACATGCAGAAGATTGTTACACAGTTAAAGCGTCACACAATTGTGGACAAGGATACTGGTCGAATTGACCTTCGTTACAACCCACTCTCGATTGAAGAGGACTACTATATCCCTGTTCGCGCTGGCTCTGTGACTGATATCCAGAACCTCGGCGCAGGTCAGAACACAACCGCGATTGATGACATCAAGTATCTTCGCGATAAGTTGTTCTCAGCAATCAAGATACCGCAGACCTATTTGACTATGGGTGAAGGCGCACAGGAAGACAAGACCACTCTCGCAACGAAAGACATACGATTCGCACGCACCATCCAGCGCCTACAGCGCTCCGTTCTTCACGAACTAGAAAAGATCGGAATTATCCATCTTTACACTCTTGGTTACAGAGGCGAAGACTTATTAAACTTTAAGTTGTCCCTCAACAACCCAAGCAAGATTGCCGAGTTGCAAGAGCTTGAACATTGGAAGACTAAGTTTGATATTGCTGCATCTGCAACCGAAGGCTACTTCTCACGTCGCTGGGTTGCTGACAATATCTTTGGTATGTCTCACGAAGAGTTCCTGCGCAACCAGCGCGAGATGTTCTACGACCGTAAGCATGACACTGCACTTGAAAGTGTTGCAGAGGCTGCCGCCGCAGGTGGCGGTGAAGCAGGCGGCGGCGGACTTGATCTTGGCGGTGGTGATGAAGGGGGTGGCGAACTCGATCTCGGTGGTGGTGACGAAGGTGGTGCAGACCTTAACCTTGGTGGAGACGAGGGCGGCGATGAAGGTGGCGGCGAAGATACACTACTAGCAGCGCCTCCTGGCTCACGCGATTCACCACGCTTAGCACCGTCTCTCGGAAAGCGCGCGAGATCAGGAAAGAAGTATGTGACCAAGGGTTCAAAGGGTAAAGTTTATCAAAAAGTTGCAACAGATAAGCGCCCCTCGGGCGACAGAACTCGCAACTACGCAAGTATCCCAACCCCTGAAAAGAACACGTACAGGACAAATAACCTCGGAGCCTCAGAACTAAGATCACTCGCTAGGGGCATTTATGAAGAGCAAGACCCTAATTACTTGCGAGACCAAGAAGAAGAGGTAGCTCTTCTTGAGGTAAACAGTTCAGTAAAAATGCTTATTGAAAGCCTAGAGACAAAGACTACGGAGAATGAAGATGAAAAATAGACACAATAAGAAGCGCAATACAGCTTTTGTTTTCGAGGCTCTATCCCGCGAAGCAACAGTCGCGATTATTAAGGGAGATCAAGAGAGAAAACAAAAGGTAGTCTCAATTGTTCGTAAGCACTTTACGGGCGACTCGCTACTCAAGAAAGACCTCGAATGCTACCGTTCTTTGTATGAAAATCAAAACCTAGATGAAACCACTAGTAAAAAAATTGTAGAGGCTGTGATGGCTGCCAAGCGCCTTATTGACCCCGATGGGTTGTTCAAGCAGCAAACCGAAGTCATTAATGACATCAATAAGGAACTCAGCCCTGCAACATTCAACAACTTTGTGCCAAACTATAAATCATTGGCTACTATTGCAAAGATGTTCAACACCAATTCCCCAAAACAAAAGGTAATGCTTGAGAGCAAAATCATTGATGGAATGGTTGGTGCAGTTGATGTTAGTGCTCTTGAGCCAATGGACAGCCTAACTTTCCGAACTTTTACAAAGAAGTTCAATCAAAAGTATGACGACTCTTTATTGCAAGAACAAAAAGACCTTTTAAATCATTACATTTCATCTTTCTCGCACGATGATCTTGAGACCAAGATTTATCTCAACAGAGAACTCAGTAGACTAAAGCAGTCGTTGTTAGAAGCGGTCGATACCGAACATATTGCAAATGACTCTGAGATGGTGCAAAAGACCAACGCAGTCAGAGAAAGACTTGAGAGCCTGTCAAAAGAAACAATTTTAAATGAATCCACCCTGTTGACTATCATGAGAACACAGGAGTTAGTAAAGGAAATTTACGACGATGCCAGTAACAGTTAGAATCGTGCCGGTTCCAGAGCCGGTGAAAGTAACAATAAAGCCCAAAACCCCTCCTCCTACTGTAACCCTAGAACTTGATATTAGAAAATCGCTCAGCGGTGATTTGATGATTTTTGATCATGGCGATATTGATATTGTGCTTTCGGGAAAAGACAAAAAAATTACAGCTTTTCCCAAGCAGACTATGACTGACTTTACATATGGCGCCCAGAATCGTTTATTTGCACATCTTTCTCGGAAGGGAATAGTAATTCCTGAGTCAATTCAGGGTGGATCTTATTATGGTGCTATGGAAGCACAATTACAAGAAGCCGCAGATGGTAAGCTAAACGCTGCGAAATTTGCGCTTGTAAGTATTGAAAAATTTATTACTGAAGAGAGACCATACTTCGAAAAGGTCGAAGCTGACATCGCAGGCTTCAATGACGAATACACAAATCCAGATAAGACAGACTCTACAGAACTTGGCGAAGTCCCTCAGAGAGACCAACAGGGCTCTATTCGCAAGGGTTATATAAGAGATCCCTATACCTTCTCGTATATGTACACAATCTAGGAGTCCACTATGTCAAAAGAAATGAAAGTCATAATGGAACGTTGGGATAGGTTCCTTATTTTAGAGAACGCAAACGAACCTAAGACCTGGGGCGATCTTGGGCAGAACATCTTGTTAAATATAGCAGCCGAAAGATTTCCAAGAATTGGCAAATCCTTGTTAAAGTTTGGATTCAAAATCGCTACTGGAACATTAAGAAAAACTTTTGATACGATACAAGATTTAGAAGATGTGCTAGATTTTATCCCTGATGAAATTCAAGAAAAATTGGAGCAAGGTTCTGAACAAGCTGTAGAGTGGTTGGCAAATGCAGCCAAAGAAAAAGGTGGAAAAATAGGAGCTTTTATAGTTGATGATCTAATAGGAATGGACGATTCTTTAACAAAAAATGTACCCGGATATTCACAATTAGGAATTGAAGACGAGTACGAGCAACTTGTAGATAAACAAAAATTAAAAAAATGGGCTGTTGGCATAATACGATATGCTAAAACAAATGCGAAATCTGATGAACCATTACCAAACCTGAATAAAGAGTTGGAGAAGTGGTTTCAAGATAATGTGGGCGCCCATCCAGATACAGACGAGCCAGATATCAGGCAAGGAGATTGATAATGGAACTCTTACTATTCATACTTATAGCCTACGGGCTCACACAAATTTTGGTATATAGCGATATGCCAATCTTGAAAAGATTGAGGCCAACAAAAGAATCTTATAGAGGATACGGCAAGGTCTTTCATTGCCCTATGTGCATGGGTTTTCACGTTGGTTGGTTTTTATGTATTCTTTCTCCTTGGACCGAACTAATTATGTTTGATGCAACCCTTGTAAATGCTTTTATGCTTGGTTGCCTCTCGTCTGCAACATCTTATGTTCTAAACATGGTGTTTTCAGATGAAGGAATTATGATAAGGCATAATTACAAACAAGACGATTTTTTTGGAGAAGAGTGATGAACAACTATCTTACTAAGAAATGGGGACTACAGCCAGTCCGCTTGTGCTGTAAAGGCTCTTAACTCGCGCGGGTAGCGCCCGCATAAGGATTTAATATGAAGATTACAAAACAAAGATTAAAAGAAATTATTAAAGAAGAGCTTGAAGAAGCATTGGCAAAAGATATTCGAGTTGAAAAATTGCCAAATGGATTCTATCGTTTTTTTGATTACGGCTCCAAATTGGATGGACTTTATAATCCCGATGGGACAATGAGGGGCGGTTCCTTGAGCTTGAATAAAGAATTTGTTCAAAAAAAGATAGCGGAATTAACAAAATGAAACTACTAAGAGAATTTTACGAACTATGTGACGGCGGTGTCTGTCAAGATCTTTTAACTGAAGATGAAAAAAGGCAAGTTGCCGAAGGTGCAACCATTCTTACGGGTAAGCTACAGGAAGCTGATCGCCCAAATGGAAATAAACGTGTCTATCCTTATGATGTTTTAGTCAGAGAAGTCAAGAATTACCAAAAGTTAGTTAAAGAAAATAGAGCACTCGGTGAACTTGACCACCCAGATGATTCTGTTATCAATTTGAAAAACTGCTCACACATGGTAACAGCAATCTGGATGGAAGATAAAAAAGTTATGGGTAAGATTAAAGTTCTAAATACACCCTCGGGTCAGGTTTTAAAATCTCTTGTGGAGTCAGGTGTCAAGCTTGGTATCTCTTCTCGCGGTATGGGTTCTGTATCGGAAGGTGCCGGCAATGTTGTTGTTCAAGAAGACTTTCAACTAATTTGCTTTGACTTTGTTTCAGAACCATCCACGCCAGAAGCGTTTATGATGAAAGAAGCAAAAGAATATACTAATCAGGTATTTACAAAAGCTGACCGAATTAACAGATTATTAAACGAGGTTTTAAAAGATGAGTGACAAGAGAGAAGAGGAAAAATTAGATGAAGTTGGTGCTCCGGGGCTTTCTGTTGTATTGACAAATTTAGATAATTTGATTAAAATATTAACAACAGTAAATAAAACTGCTAAATCAGAAAAGCTAGAAAAGTCTATTGAAGCAATTAATTTTGTATATAAGGGTTTTGAAAAAATGAAAAAAAACTATCCCAAAACATATAAAATGGTTTTGGGAGGAGCAGCAATACTAGACCCTGTGGGTGCCATAAAGGCTGGTGCCGCAAGAAAAATAATCACTGCTTTTGTTAATTCTTTTGGTCTTAACCCTCCCCCTGAGCCACCACAAATAGATACTACAAATCCTCCACCCCCACCGAAAAAATTAGAAGAATCTTTAGATAGGATGCAAGTTCTTGCAGGGATTGATAAGAAGGAAGCATAATGAGCAGATGGTCAAGTTTTAAATCACAGCAAATTTTAACAGAGAACTGGCGCAAGTTTCTTCAAGAAGATGATGCGCCCGAAGAAGAGGACCAAGTTGTTTATGGACTAAACTCCACAGATAATCCTGACTCTCTTCAAAATCTTCTATCTGGCATTGTTGAAGACGATGTGGCAGTGCAAATAATAAACTTGATTGCAAGTGCAGCTGATGATGAAGGTGTTATGCTAGAGGCCGTTTCTCTACAAGGATCCAAGTCAGAAAAAGATAGAGTCTTTTCTGGCGATACCACAAGAGAAATATTACAAGGACTCGCTAGTTTGAATCTAGGTGCCGCAAACTTAAAGAATGTAGTTAAAGTTCTGAATCAGTGGGGCAAGCTAAATACCGTTAAATTTGAAAAACCAGCAGCCGCTAGTGCTCCTGCACCAAGAGCAGAACCAGATGAAGCACCCGAAGCAGAAACCCCATACCTTCCCCCTGATTCAGAGCCTGACGACTTCGAAGAGGAGCCTACCGAAGAGATACCAAGAATGAGAGTGCCCGACTTTGTTGATGGACGAGAGGAAGGGGAATATGATACGACATACATCGATAGAATTCAGCGTAGCTTAGTTGTACCTTTGAAAATAATGGATGATACGTATCGTGATTACGTACAGCTTAGTGATTTTATTGATGAGATACAAGAAGACCGTGAGGAGATCAGGCAGCTTCGTGAGAGCGGGGAGTATATAGAAGCCATATTCAAAATTAGAGAATTGTTTGACTTTTTAAGAAGCGAAAGAGCACAAGAACAACTTAAAATTATGAAAAGATTATGGGAAGGCGGCGGTATTGATAAATCTGCTTCTGATATGTCTGATGCAGATATAGATGAAGTTTTGGATAGTTGGTTTAATTACATTATAGATTAAAACAGGAAATTAAATGAACAAGACACAACTTAAAAAATTAATAAAACCAGTAGTGAAAGAGTGTATCCAAGAAGTTTTAATTGAAGAGGGTCTTCTTACAGAGGTCGTCGCCCAAGTCGCTTCTGGTATGTCTCAGCAACCAATTGTCGAGAACAAACCAAAGAAAAGAAACGATAAGCTATTTAATGAAGACTTGCAAATGCAGCGCAAGTCCCGCGAGGCGAACAAGAAGCTACAAGAGCATCGTAAGAAGTTATTAGATTCTATTGGTGGAGACGCCTACAACGGTGTCGATCTTTTTGAAGGCACAGAGCCTCTCAGAAGTACAGGCACCCCAGGTGAAAGTCACAAGCCAAATGTATTAGGTGATGATCCAAATGATGCAGGCGTAGATATAAGTTCAATTATGGGTAATGCAGGCAAAATTTGGCAAGCGATTAAATAGGATTAACAATGAGTAGACGAAAGGGTGCGAATGTTGTGGTTACCGCAAGGCAATGCAGAGGTAACCACGATAAGATGATCCGAAAGTTCATCAAAAAATGTAAAAAAGAAAAAATCATTGAACAGATAAGAGACAGAAGATATTATAAGAAACCGTCTGACGTAAAGCGACATGCAAAGCAAGCAGCCATTCGTAGACACCGACGTGATGTTGCTAAACAAAAGGCTAAAGATGCACGCCGCGAAAGAAATAGTTGAGACTATTTATTTACGACTATGTAAATACGGAGGATTCTTATGTCAGTTTTGAAAGCAACAAGTTGGGGTCGTACAAGAGGACCCAAAACTTTAGTAGGTGTTCAGGGCGGCGAGGTT
>Ga0163109_10004288_pt1 | contig 10848 bp, 10 predicted proteins | sample CRUFie1St13metaG_FD_108704 | JGI IMG/M metagenome (GOLD analysis project Ga0163109, IMG submission 108704) | Marine microbial communities from the Costa Rica Dome - CRUD Field 142mm St13 metaG | ecosystem: Environmental > Aquatic > Marine > Oceanic > Photic zone | place: Costa Rica: the Eastern... | reverse complement strand
GTGATTTGCACTACTTCAATGGAATTGACTTAGTTTAATTGTCACTTATTCTCGGCTTAGGGTAATCTTGCATCGCTCACCAACGTTATTGGTTACAAGCCTTTAGGCTTTAGCTTATACCTTGTGCGTGAGACTCGTGAGATAAGGGGCATTGCGAAGTCGCTTCTGTCTTGTTCGAAGAAAAAAGCATAAGCAAATAGGGGGTTTCAATGAAGTTCAAAGCAGCAAACATATTTTTCCTAAGCGTAAGCGTTTTGGGGCTTTCGGCATGCAGCGAAGTCGATACAGATTCGGCTCATGCGGAAGTGGTGAAGGAGTGGCTTAAAGCAGGTCAGACCAGTCAGGCGGCAGCAATAAGCGCAATTGATGAGTACATGGCTGACGATGGGCTGTTCTACCGACCTAGGTATGTTGGTTTTGGTTTCACTTACGACAACACGGACGAGTCAGGTCGCATGGTTGTTGAAACAATTGTTCCCGGGAGTCCAGCGTCAGAGGTGTTGGAAGTGGGCGATGAGTTTAAGTCGGTCAGAGGTATCGACGTCACGCCCGAGAATAGAGATTCTGGCAAGCTAAGTTTTCGTGGCGCCCCCGGCGAAGAGGTGGCAGCGGTCATCGAAAGAGGAGAGGACACTATCTTCGTGCGAGTTAAGCGGGGGAAGATCGAATCCACTATATCAAAGGCGGATATGGTTGAGTGGATGAGCTCTAGTGATGGAAGCGATTGGGGAGCAGAATCCTACACCTTCAACGAGGTTATAACCGATGGCGACGTGGCCTATGCGTGGACAACCGTTGCTAACAAGGACGATGTGTCTGGTCAGTTGGTCGAGTCCCATGTGGTAACACGATTTGTTTTCAATGAGGCTGGTAAAGTCGTGGCTATAGGTAACATGCGCGAAGACCGCTTCGAACTTGAACAGCAAGGCTATTCAGTTACACGCTAGCTAAACAAGAAAAGGACTTGGCGCCCTCAGCGGCGCCAAATGTTCACCGAGGAGTCGCATTGGGGTCTATTCTGGCTTCTCTGCAAATATCCAAAGAATCAAAGGTACATCCCGTCCGTGGCTTTTGATCAGTAGCCTTAGTTTATGCGTCTGCAGTATTAGCTTCTGAAAGGCGCCACTTCCCGTCAAATCCTTTTAGCTCATAGTCTCCCAAGTCTTGAAAGCTCAAGCCAGACCCGAAGGCGAGGCTTTTCAAAACGTCGGAAACCAGGACTTGATCTGCGTTAGCCACGGACTGAATGCGAGAAGCCAGGTTGACATTAATGCCGCTGATGTCTTGCTGGTCTTTTTCGATTTCTCCTATGTGTAAGCCCGTGCGAAGTTTTATATCTAGGGTCTTTGCGGCTTCTTTTATCGCTAGAGCGCAGCGGATCGCTCTAGCGGGACCAGAGAAGACCGCCAAGACCCCATCGCCAAGACCTTTAATGAAAATGCCATCGAAATCTTGGATGTGCTGCTTGCAGATGGCTTCGAACTGTCTAATCTTGATCCGCCACTGCTCGTCACCTAACTCCACTTGTAGCCTTGTAGAGCCGACTATGTCGTTGAACATGACCGTGGCCAGGACACGTCCAGTCTCTTCCTGCGCACTTATCTGAACTTGCTCGCTTGTCGCAAAAGAAATGATAGCGTCGGCGATTCGCTCGTCCTTTGACATGAAGTAAGTATGACCTGCATCCGACAGCTCTATCAGTTCCGAATCTTTGATACCTTCGTGCAGTGCTTCTCCGTATCGAAAGGGGATTAACCGATCGTCATGTGAGTGCATTACTAAGGTTGGGCACCGCACATCTTTTAAAAATGAGGTTACATCCATCTCGCTTAGCAGCGACATCATTTTCCCCATGTCACTGGCATTCGTCGACGCGCGCTCGAACTCACGGCATTTTCGACGCAATTCACTATTTATCATTGTGCGTGAGGGTAAAACACTGCGACAGAACGAACCATCACCCCAGGTTTTGTGAACCCGCGTCACTGCCCTTTTCATGGCACGATTTTTCAAAAATCCGTGCATGAAAGCAGGGAATCGGTGAAGCCGCTCAAGGCCTGGGGTATGAGCGAAGGCTCCGAATAAAATAAGGCGTTCAGTTCTATCAGGATACATGGCTGCAAAAAGTGCGCTGAGCGAGCCGCCTTCTGACACCCCCATGATTGTGGCTTGCTTAGAGTCAGCAGCGTCCATGACAAATCGAATATCGTCCATCCGTTGTTCCAGCGTCGGCGGTAGATCCCCTATTTTCTGTGATAAGCCGTTCCCTCTCTTATCAAAAATGATCACCCTAAAATGAGGTGCTACGTAATCAATAAATTCGTCATAGCCGGGCAGCTCGTGAGCATATTCCACGTGTGAGATTATTCCCGGTACTATCACCAGATCTTGAGAGCCCGTGCCGAAAACCCGATATGCGATTTTCGTTCCCTCACGCTCGGCAAACTCTGTTCGAACTTCCTGCCGCATTTTCGATCTCCTGCAATGGTCCTTAATCTAAGTTACATGGGATGACGCACATGTCAAAAACTAAAGCTGGCTTGCTGTGAGATTGAGACACTTCACGGAGTAAATTGAAAGTACTGGGTGCCTGTCGCGGCTCACTAACAAGACAGTCGCTAGTCTCGAGTTGAATGAGATCTGTTAAGTAATTACGAAATTCAGGTATCGGCATATCGTCGATTGCTCTGCCCGATAAGGGGCATATATCCTCATGAGGGGTATATAATTTCGCACGCCGGAGTTACCTGAATTCCTACATCTAAGAATTTGACGATGCATAACCGATGTCCACTCGTACTACTCAGCGTACTTTTGCTGATAACACTCGCACCTTTGGTTGAGGCTAACCAAACTGCCGATAACACGATTCGGCAAACTTATTACCCCGAGGATTTTTCGCAATTCGTCCCAAGATCTGCACTTGATCTGGTTCAGCAGATTCCGGGCTTCAGCATTGACGAGGGCGGCGGCGATCGAGGCTTCGGTCAGGCTGACACCAATATCCTTATCAATGGACGCCGAGTATCCGGTAAATCTAATGGCCCTTCCGACGCCCTAGAACGACTCTCGGTCGATAGTGTCATTCGACTCGAGGTGGTCGACGGAGCCAGCCTCGATATTGGTGGTATTTCAGGCCAGGTAGTCAACGTTATCACGGCGGCTGAGAAGGAGACCACGGGTTTATTTCGCTATACACCTCGATTCCGCCCCACAGGGGCAAATTCGGAGGAGCGCCTCCGTGAGTTCACTGTCGCCATAACAGGCGGTGACGATGATTCTGAATGGACCGTGCAGGTTGCTAACGAGCAGCGCATTTTTAGTGACGCCGGAGACGAAGTTGTTCGAGATTCTGTAGGTGAGATTAACGACACAAGATCTGAAAGAGCACTCAACGAATTCGATCGACCATCGATTTCAGGCTCTTACTCGCGCGTAACTGAGACCGGCAATGCCTTCAACTTTGTGGCCGAGCTCAATGGCAATTACTCATATAGAGGAGAAACCTCTGAGAGACTTGCGGGCGACCCTGACGAGAATATACGAATCCTTAGCTCGGCCGAGGATGAACACAATTACGAGATTGGAGCCGATTACGAATTCGACCTCGGTGCGGGACGCCTAAAGCTCATAGGGCTTCATCGCTTTGAGTTCAGTCCAACGATCGATCGGACTACCACAACATTTGTAAATGGTCTGATCGAGGGCACTGCGTACACACGCCAAGCCGATGAGGCCGAGTCTATTATTAGGTCCGAGTTCTCTTTCCCTGCTTGGGATAGTCAGTGGCGATGGTCATTAGAGGCGACGGAGAATTACCTTGACCTCGAATCTCAGCTCGACAGGCTGAGTGTCGACGGTGTTTTTATTCCAGTCGACCTCCCTGACTCAAAGGCACGTGTCGAAGAGACGCGCACCGAGTCAACGCTTAACGTCAGCAAGCGACTGAATGAGCAGTTGACCCTTCAGGTAACCGTAGGTGCTGAGTACTCAGAAATCAGGCAGACCGGTAGCTCCAAAGTCACACGCGACTTTGTCCGCCCGAAAGGCTTTGTAGCGCTTAACTACAGACCCACGGATGACCTATTCCTCTCAGCAAAGCTTGAGCGAGCCGTAGGGCAGTTGCGATTTTTTGATTTCATTGCGTCGGTGGATGTGAATCAGGAGCGAGAAGACGTTACCAACGTCAATTTGGTACCACCGCAGTCCTGGGACTTTACCCTCGAAGCCCAGCGGTCATTGGGTAAGTCGGGCAACCTGACCTTGAGCTTGTTCTATGAAGATGTAGAAGACATCGTTGACCGAATCCCCATCGAAGGAGGCGGTCAAGCACCGGGGAATATCGATAGCGCCTCGGCCTATGGTGGCTTTTTCGATGCGACATTACTCAGTGATGAGTTCCTCTGGGCGGGCGGGCGTGCGGACCTCTCGCTCGGTTATATGACCTCGAAAGTGAAGGACCCCATACTGGGTAATACACGAAAAATCAGTGGCGACTATTACAAGTCTTATGAGCTGAGCCTCCGGCAGGATTTCAATGAGACGCCCTGGGCTATTGGTGCTGTTGTTGATTATGGGGAGCAGGCACCTAGCGTTCGAATCGATGAAGTCAGTTTCAACAACAAAAGCCGCGGAACGCTTTACTTCTTCGTCGAGCACAAGGACGTGATGGGACTGACCGTCAAGGCCTTCGCCTGGAATTTACTCGGTGCGGAGAACCGCTTCCGGCGAACGGTCTACAGTGATCGACTGTCCAATGAGGTCCTGTTTTCAGAGCGTCGGAGCCGAAACTTTGGATACTCCTATACCCTCGTTATTGAGGGTGCTTTTTAGCAGCTAGGGCTTAACGGGTACTACTTTACGGTTATCAGCTAGACCCTTTTGACTCGTTATCGTCCCCAAACTTGCCTCGTCGATGACTACCCTCGTCGCTCCACAATGGATGGATTAAGTAGCGATTTGTAGATGTTAGAGCGGTGCATCATCGCTCATCGCAGATAGTTTAGATATCCCAAGGACGCGTAATCATGTGTCCGCATATTGAGTAGGAGGCAGCTATCGCCAGCGGATGCCTCTAAAGCGCAGCCATGACGACAATCCTGCCATTGCCCAGCCAGATCGCTGGATAGACGAAAAAGTAGGACAAGGCCTCCATCCATTCCCTTGAGCCTAGATGACTCAGTAGGGAAATAACGATGCCTATGTAAATGAGTACAAAGGCGAGAAATGCCAAATAAAAGAGGGTTTTAAATAGCCTGCGCCCGAGGGTGTTCTGCATTAAGTTGCTACCCGTTAGCCCTCTTTAGGCGGATCCGGATTCAGCTTGTCCTGAGTGCGCAAGTCGAAATCGCTGGCGTCATGCCGCTCGAGTAGCTGCGCCGATTTGGCGCCGTACGGTCGGTTAACCATACGACCCCGTTTTACGGCAGGCCGCTGAGATATCTCATCCGTATACCGCTTCAGGTTGGTGTAGGTGTGTGCTTCCAGGAACTCAGCGGCGTTATACGCTTTTCCTTCAATCACTGACCCATACCAAGGGTAGATCGCCATATCGGCAATCGTGTACTCATCACCGCAGATATATCGATTGTCTGCTAACCGCTTATCGAGCAGATGGAGCTGACGCTTCACTTCTATGGTGTAACGGTCAATGGCGTATTCGATCTTGACTGGTGCGTAGGCATAGAAGTGGCCAAACCCGCCGCCTAACATCGGTGTTGCGCCCATTTGCCAGAACAGCCAGTTCAAACACTCGGTCCTTCCCGCGTGATCATTTGGGATGAACTCGCCAAACTTGTCTGCGAGGTAAAGGAGAATCGAGCCCGACTCAAACACCCGCAGGGGAGTCTCCTCACTGTGATCCATAAGCGCAGGGATCTTTGAATTGGGGTTGGCCGCAACGAAGCCACTACCAAACTGTGAGCCGTCGCCAATGTTGATTAGCCAGGCGTCGTACTCAGCACCCCTGTGCCCCTTCACAAGTAACTCCTCCAGCATGATGGTGACCTTCACGCCGTTGGGTGTCCCCAAGGAGTAAAGCTGCAGTGGATGCTTGCCTATCGGCAGCTCCTTTTCTTGCTGAGCACCGGCAGTAGGGCGGTTGATGTTAGCAAACGCCTGATTGCTGTTTTGCTTCCACTCCCAGACCTTGGGGGGCTCGTAGGTATCGCTCATGGGTTGTCCCTTATTGTCGATTGGCGCGTCTGGTCTCAGTGTAGCGACTCTATATCATTTCAGCGAATGCAGTATTCGCGCGTTGCTTTGCCGGAGCGAGCACCCGGTCTAGTGCTAAATCACGGCGATGTGCGAGGTTTTGTCATGACTGGCTGAGTCATTGATTTGAGGCCCGATTCAAGTCAGATTTATTCAGTTATCAGCTAGACCCCTCTTTGTTTGAAGGTAAGTCGCAAAGCTTCCGAGCCAATGGCTCCCCATGTAGTGCATATCGCCTAGTACAGCAGATAAGCCTGCTTCTCGATGCGCCTCTACCGCAGCAGTCAGTATTGAACGACGTGCATCATTACGCGGCAAACCAGCGATAATCCCCTCGAGCATCCATGCGCGACTAGTATTTAGGCCGTCGAGATGAGCCAACTTGCCATCGGTTTTGTCAGTAACAGTCGCCGGTCGTAACCAGGCTTCACCGAGATTGGCATCGAGTTCGGGGAAAAAAGTATCGAGCCACGTACTGAATTCAGTTTCTGTCATGACCCGTCGCATAAGATCTGCTTCGGCGATGCAGGGTGAGAGAAAGTCCTGACCCGACGGTTCATACGCTAATGGGCAGTCGCGATCATCGAGGTAGAAGGCTCGAATGCGCGACGTCAGTAGTGACTCAAATGCTACATTATCTGCTGCTCGGCTCCAGTCCAACATAAGGCCAAAGGCGAATGCGGTCTGACTGTGTTCGCCCGTTCGAATCGGGTGGGTTAATTTGGGGAGCCACGCGGTCATATTGTTAACCGCAAGCGCCTCGAGTGGCTCTAACTCAGTTAGCCACGACTTGGCTTCGGGGAGTGTTGACTGGCGCAGCTCAGTTGTCAGCTGCAATAACCACGCGATGCCATAGGGCCGCTCGAAGGAAGCCATGCCTGGCCGTTGATAATTTGCTAACTCTCCGGCGATGTTGTCACGCGTGAAGCTCTGGTTCAGTTTGCTGATCACAGCGGGGCGGTCGATGAGACTTGGATGGGTGTTTAGAAGACGTACCAGCAGCCAGTGTCCGTGAACAGACGAGTGCCAGTCAAAGCAGCCATAAAAAGCTGGATAAAGTTCGCGCGGCGGCTTTAAGTCCTCGTCGCTGCTCATGAAGTGTGCGATCTTGTTGCTGTATTCCTTGTGGATGCAGTCGAGTGCGAGGTTTGCGAATACGGGTACGTACGAGTGGTCATTGTTGGGCAATGGGGCGAGCTCGTTTGCTGAGTCATCTGTTGGCGCGCTAGTTGGGTCTGCGCAAGCAGATAATACGAACAGGCAAGTCTGGAGTGTCATTAGTAATCGAAGTTGCATGGTCAAAACACATTTAGCGGGAAGCACATAACGTAACGGTCGAGCGCTGTACGGTAAAGGACGGTGTATTAATTTGAGTACGCGAAATTGAACCTCAGGCCCACAAACTAATGGAGAGTCTCAATCCAATCAGGTAGTTTCGGTTTCGAAACCTCCAAAGGCAGCAGATTATGAAGAATCCAGCTATTGGTCCAATTGGTGAGCCGCTGACATTGCCGAACGGCACCACAGTTCCCCTGTCGCCAGCCTATGCAGTCGGGAATCTCATATTTCTCTCAGGCCAGCTAGCGTTTGGCGCAGATATGAAGATTGTTAGCGGCGGCATTGTCGAGCAAACCCAGCAGTGCTTGAAAAATATTGAGTCGCTTCTTTTGGAACTTGGTCTTGGTAAGACTGATATTTCGAAAAGCACCGTATGGCTGGTAGCCAAGGAGGATTTTCAGGGTTTCAACAAGGCTTATACAGAGTTTTTTGAGGATCACAGGCCCGCTAGATCTTGTGTGTGCTCTGGATTGTTGGTCGACGGCGCGTTGATTGAGATTGAAGTTGTTGCCACGGTTAAGGACTGAGTATTTTGAAGGTGACGGTAAAGAATCAGAATGATGAAGTCATAAACTTAGTTGGGTTTAGGTTCAGAGAAATTCGGAGGGAGAATGGCTGGACCCTCAGTGAAGTTTCAAAACGAACGGGTATCTCAAAAGGCACCTTGTCGAAACTTGAGAATGGTAAAACGCAGCTGAATTTTAGCAGCGTTAACAAGTTAGCTAGTGGATTGCAGTTGCCAGTCAGTGCCTTAACCAACCCTCACTCAAATGTTTCCGGTAAACGGGCGGTTACGCGCGCACTGTCGGGAACCGTTTTTGAGAGCGTAGACATGGATTATGAGGTTCTGTGCAGCGATATTGATAACGCGCAGCAGGGCTTCATTCGGGCTGTTGTCAAAGCGAAAGCCATCGATATTAACCTTCCTTGGCATAGACACAAGGGGCAGGAGTTCATTCATGTTTTGCGAGGCGTCCTTGAGCTGCATTCCGAACAACAACCGCCTCTGACTTTAAACGTTGGTGACAGTGTTTTTTTTGATGCTTCTGTTGGCCACCGCTACATTAGCAAAGGTCAGATCAATGCCGAGATGCTGATTACAATGTCACTAAACGGCTATGAAAACGTGGTTGATAACCTGCAGTAGGTTTCGTGGTTTGTTTCGAAATCGAAACTTTCATGCTAGTTTATTCTTTTTATAGTGAGGGCAGCGTATGACGCGGCGCCTATATGACGTGATCGTAGTGGGTGCTGGGATGGCAGGCGTATCGGTCGCCGCCGAGCTGTCAAAGCGCTGTTCCGTCGTTTTGGTTGAGCGTGAGACGCAACCGGCGATGCATGCGACGGGTCGATCTGCGGCGACCTATATACCGAGCTACCGTGCTGAAAGCCCTGCGCTCAGGTTGCTTACTCGAGCGAGTGGTAGTTTTTTGAAGTCCCCCCCCGAAGGATTTGCAGAAAATGCGCTCTTGAAGCCGCGTGGTCTACTGACGTTGCTCAAAGGCACGGATGGTGCGTCATCGAGTCAAGAGCTTGCCGATCTCAATAGTCTTCTGGAAGATCCAATTGTCATGCTGCCAGCAAACGATGTCCGACGTCGCTTGCCGGAACTAAGTTCGGAGTGGCTGAGTGATGCTTGGTGGGAAGCGGATGTTCACGACATTGACGTTCATGGTCTGCATCAGGGGTATCTTAAGGTTCTCCGAAAGAATGGTGGTCGTATAGTTCTTGCAGAGCTTGCCTGTCCTCGTTTTGAAAACGGTGCTTGGCAAATATCCGTCGCAGATGAATATCTAGAGGCACCTGTCGTGGTTAATGCGGCCGGCGCATGGGCGGATGAGTTGGCCCAAAGTGCGAATGTCGCTCCGCTGGGTCTTCAACCAAAACGCCGCACTGCAATTTTGGTCTCGCCGCCAGCACATTGTGATGTAACTGATTGGCCTGTCGTTTTGGCTTATGACGAGAGTTTTTACTTCAAGCCTGATGCGGGGATGCTGTTGGTGTCGCCCGTTGATGCTCATGAGTCGCCGCCTTGCGACGCCCAACCAGAGGAGATTGATATGGCTTATGCCGCCGACTTTGCGACCCAGGCTATAAATGGGCTCGAGGTAAGGCGCATTGCTCACAGCTGGGCAGGCTTACGAACCTTTGCGTCAGACGAAACACCAGTTATAGGGTTTGATACTTCTTCCCCCAGTTTTTTTTGGTGTGTGGGCCAGGGGGGACATGGGATTCAAATCGCGCCGGCTGTTGCAAAGCTGAGTGCAGCGATGATTAGCGGAGGCGATAATACTGTCGAACTCAGTGATCTAGGTTTTCTTCCTGAGTGGGTTTCGCCGTCTCGATTTAGCAGGATTGGAGAATGATGTGGAGCGTCATTTCGATGGACCTCTCGCTTCACAACCTAAAGATTTCAAATAATGGATTAATTCAGAAGGGCATCGTTCTGTGAGCTTATCTCGATTTTTCGCGGTCTATATAACCCCTCCATCGGTTTTCGTAGCGGTGCTAATAGGCGGTGGTTATGGCACCGGACGGGAGATAGTGGAATTTTTTTCGAAACATGGGTTCCTTACCGGCTCATTTGGATTGATAACATCGTTTTTGCTCTTTTTTCTTGTTCTTGGAGCAACGTTTGACGTGGCCAGACGTCTTCAGGCCTACGAGTATGCGAGTTTCTTTAAGCAGTTGATCGGTTCCGTGTGGTGGTTGTATGAGGTTCTCTATGTGCTCCTCGCTATGCTGGTGCTCGGTGTGCTCAGCGCGGCGGCGGGCGAGACAATGCTTCAAGAGTTTGGACTGCCACTAAATTGGGGCTACTTTTTGATGCTGGTGCTTCTAACGGCACTTTTACTCGTAGGCCGAACCTTTCTACAGCGCGTGCTGACTTTTTGGTCTGCAATGATGTTTATTGTCTTCGGAGTATATTTATTCTTTATTTTCGATCAGCTGGGTGGTGCCGTGAGAATGTCAGTTGACTCCGGCCCCGCCCTCGCCGGTATCTCGAGCGGCGCTCTCTATGTGATGTATAACGTTGCCATAGCGCCTGTATTACTGTTTTCGATGCGTGCATTTGAGACTCGGGTCGAGTCATGGACTGCAGCAGGGATAACGGCTTTTGCGCTCGTTGTACCTGCATTTATTTTTCATTGGGGCTTTACCGCCGTAGACCCCCTGCTACTGGATCAAGCTGTGCCGATGTATTGGATGATTGAGCAATTTGCACCCTCGATATTTAAGACGATTTTTGTGGTGTTGTTGCTTGGAACACTCCTACAAACGGGTTCTGGATTGATT
>Ga0163109_10004287_pt1 | contig 10849 bp, 18 predicted proteins | sample CRUFie1St13metaG_FD_108704 | JGI IMG/M metagenome (GOLD analysis project Ga0163109, IMG submission 108704) | Marine microbial communities from the Costa Rica Dome - CRUD Field 142mm St13 metaG | ecosystem: Environmental > Aquatic > Marine > Oceanic > Photic zone | place: Costa Rica: the Eastern... | reverse complement strand
TATGACCAACATCGCCCGAGGCTGTCCTGAGCAGTGAACCTAAGAAAACTTAGTAAACCACCTTTAGAAGGAAGTGATTATTGCCCTATGGAGGTTAATCACACGACACAAAAACCTATAGAGGAATGTAGATGAGTTAGAAGAGCAACGAATGTTTAAAAGAGATTTCAAACACAAATCAAAGCTGTTGGGATTAAAGAAAGAAAAGTTAAAAATCAAAGAACAAATAGAAAACTGGAAAGAGTAATGTACGAATATAAATGTAAAATACTGAGAATTGTTGACGGAGACACAGTTGACGTTGACATTGATTTGGGCTTTGGAGTATGGATGCACAAAGAACGTGTAAGAATGATGGGCATTGACACACCCGAATCCAGGACCAGAGACGATGAAGAAAAGAAATTTGGTCTAGCAAGTAAAGAATTTGTCAAAGACCATATGCCCGTGGGTTCCATGCAAGTGTTAAAAACAGAAATTGACAAGTCAGGCGAAGACAAAAAAGGGAAGTTTGGTAGGATACTAGGAGACTTCATCATTGAAGGAGAACGTTTGACAGATAAAATGGTCGCAGAAGGACACGCAGTGGCATACTTTGGTGGTTCAAAAGAAGAGATTCAAATGAAGCACATGGCCAACAGAGAAAAGTTATTAAGAGAAGGCAAAGTGTAACAAAGGCTTCCTTAGATGTCCAGAATAGATTTACATGGATTCACTGTATACGATGCTTGGAAGAGATTCACAAGATGGATACATGAAGCACAGCAAGATAAAAACATCAAGTCAGTCACAGTAGTCACAGGACAAGGAAAAATATACCAAGAACTTCCTAGGTGGTGTGACAACATGAGTTTCGTCAGAGACATACAACCACACTTTCACAATGGTGCTTATGAAATTTACTTTTACAAGAATAGGAGAGAGTTTTGAAATTAGTTTTGGTTACAGGTGGATTTGATCCATTACATTCAGGACACATAGATTATTTCAACAGTGCAAAGAAACTTGGTGATGAGTTGGTTGTTGGAATCAACAGTGATGATTGGCTAACACGTAAAAAAGGTCGTCCATTCATGCCATACCAAGAAAGAGCAACAATAATTAAAAATTTAAGCATGGTGGATCATGTCATTAGCTTTGATGACAGCGATGATACTGCCTGTGGTGCCATATACAAAACAATGGCCACAATAGGTAATAGAAAACAAATCATATTTGCAAATGGTGGTGATAGACAGCAAGACAACACTCCGGAATATAAAACATACAATGGTGTTGTGGAGTTTGCATACGATGTGGGAGGCAGTAAGAAAAACTCTTCCAGCTGGATATTAGATGATTGGAAATCACCTAAAACAACAAGGTCATGGGGTTGGTATAGGGTGCTAGATGACAACACAGGATACAAAGTAAAAGAGCTTGTAATAGCACCAAATTCAAGCCTTAGTATGCAGAGACATTTTCATAGAGCAGAACACTGGTACGTTCTTAAAGGGCACTGTGCAGTGCGTACAGAAGGTGTAGCGGGGGTTCAAAAAGTGAAACTATCAAGTAATCAAACATATTCCATTGACAAAGAAGTTTGGCATCAAGCAATCAATGAAACGGACAAAGACTGCCATATTTTAGAAGTACAATATGGAAGTAAATGTATAGAAGATGACATTGAAAGAAAGTATGGTGGAGGATACACCACAGAAGAAATCGTTGAAGCCACAAAAAATATACTTGACAATAAATAAGATTGTGTTAATATTGCACATCTAATATACAATTTTAGCAGTACAAATGTCGGTAAATCTGTCATAAATTAGTAGTGACAGAATACCACAGGAAAGAAATATGAAAGCAATAATAGAATTAATAAGAGCTCTGACTGATATAACCCCTGTATCACAAAGAGTCGAAATAGATAAAAGTGATCCACTTTGGCAATTAGCAGTTACTGAATATAGTAAAGATGCCGTTTACGCCTATAACCAAATAAAACAAGGAAAGAAGCCAAATGCTTAAGAAACTAATAAAACTAATTTTTGGACCTCATATGTCAGCTGAAGAAAAATACCTTTCACAATCAGCTGATCATCATGACTTAGAAAGACGTCAGCGTGAACTTCAGAGAAGACAATTTGATGGTGGAAATTTTAAGACACTATACAACAAATTTTATATTTGACATCTGAAGCTGATTTTAATACAATATTATAAATACCACTAATTATGCCTTTACCATTACGAAAATTTATAGTCAGATGCAGAATGTTCTATGCGGACATCCGTGGACATCATGGCATGAAATGGAACTATGAGCCAAGTGAACACTATCTTGGAATGTCCAAATCCAAAAAATATGGGCATATTTTCAACAAGAATACCAAAATATAAATTGACTTTTTAGTAACTGTATGTAATAATACTACTAAATGTTAAAACAGGACTTGACGTCAACCCTTCTAACTCTGCCGTCTAAAAGGAGAAAATATGGGAACAAAATACTATAGTACAAAAACATACGGACACAATATTGGATTGAGTGCAGTATTTAGACAACCAAACGCAGATCATTCACACTGCCATTTACTACATGGATATAGTCTAGCATTTAAATTCACATTTGGTTGTAACAAATTAGACAATAAAAACTGGGCAGTTGACTTTGGTGGATTGAAACCGTTGAAGAAATGGCTTGAAGATAAATTTGATCATAAAACTTGCGTTGACATTAACGATCCACACAAACAAGATTTCTATGATCTACAAGACAAAGACTTATGTGAAGTTAGAGAGTTTGATGGTGTTGGTGCAGAAAAGTTTGCCGAGCACGCCTTTAACTATGCAGACGGTTTAATCAGAGAAGCAACAAATGATCGTTGCTATGTGGTAAGTGTGGAATGCATGGAGCATGGTGCCAATAGTGCAATATATTCGCGGTAAATAATAGCATGATGATGGCTATCTTAACATTGCTGTCGGCTCTTTCAATTAGTGCTGTAGCAATATACTATTCGATTGCGGGTTTAGCCGCAATATTTGCCGGTGCGGCAATACCCATAATGATCATGGGTTCTGTCTTAGAAGTTGGTAAACTTGTGACAGCATCATGGTTGTATCAGAACTGGAAACACGCACCTCGCTTTTTAAAGTACTACCTTTCAATAGCAGTAATAGTATTGATGTTTATAACATCAATGGGTATATTTGGATTTTTATCTAAAGCACACGTTGAACAAACAGCACCTTCTAGTTTAATAGAACAAAAGATAGAACAAATTGATGATAGACTAGTGCGTGAAAATGCAAAAGTCAATAGATTTACCACTGAACTAGATAGACTAAACACAGGAACAAATGTAAGAGTTGATACATTAGTTGACACAGAACAAGAAAAATTAAATTCAATTTACAGCAGAATTGACAAAGAAATTGCTGACATAACAGCAATTGCTAATCAAAACATAGCGACACAAAAAGAAAGAATCAAACAAGCAAAAGAACGTGCTGACAGAGATATCGAACAAGTACAGGATAGAATGAAAGGTGCTTTTGGTAAATCTAAGTTTGATAAAGAAATAGATCAAATCAGAAAAAATGAAGTTGCAGTGGCGGCCTCAGCACAAAAAGAAATATTAGCTATTCAAAATAAACTAAATGAAGATATACAAGCCATCAAAGACAAATATCAACCTAGCATTGATGCTCTTACTACTAATATATCTAATTTTACAAGTCAAGCAGAAGCCACAACAGGAGAAATAGATGCTAAAGTATCTGAACTTGAAGGCAAGATAGCATCTTCATATGCTGTAATTGATAGTCTAAATGAAGAAAAATTCACACTAAAAGGTGACATAAAAGCAATTGAAGTAGAAGTAGGACCAATAAAATACATTGCAGAGTTCATATACGGTAACGACCCAACAACAAATATACTAGAAGACGCAGTAAGATGGGTGATAATTATCATAATCTTTGTGTTTGATCCATTGGCAGTTTTACTTTTGATCGCGGCCAACTACAGTATAACTAGAAGATTTGGAAAAAGCATAGAAGATTTTGCTGAACAGAAATTTGATAAATCTACTGACAACACAGGTGTCGAACCAGATCAGTATTGGAAAGAAAGATATCAAGATATGCAGGATCAACTTGATAGGTTCAACAAGTACAAAGAAGCTGACGAATTAGATAAACATCAAGAAAAAGCAAGAGCTGATAAAATTAGCAAAAATGTACCACCAGAAATTGATGATAAATCAACTGAAACCGACACCACAGAAAATATAGATCCAGATGTTAGAACATTTGAAAGTGGTAACTCACATATCAGAAACTTGGAAAAACAGATAGATAGCTTCAAACAGAGAGAAATCGAAGAGCGAAAAGCATTAGAAGAATACTCTAGAAAAGCTAGAGAAGAAGATAACGAAGAAGAATTACAAACTGATCTCAAAGATGTTGAGGAAAAAATAAAAGAAGATCAACCAATACTAGAAGATGAAAACACAGAAGACGATTCGGAAGACTCAAAAAAAAAGACTTAAAAGTCCCGGAGAAAATCAGTGAAGGTATTGGAAATGATAAAAGAAAACTTGACATTCAAGAAGATATTAATGTAAAATTAAGTGAAATAAAGAAAACAATTAATATGGAAGGTATACATAAAGCGACTAAAATAACATTAGAGCATGGTGCAAGAACGACTAACACGCATCAAAAAAACAAAGACTGGTTCAAAAACTGGTTAGATAAAAATAAAGATAATGGGTAAACGTGTTGACATGAAATGTTCTTTTTGCGATAAGACCAGATCAGATGCAAATAAATTAATCGCTGGACCTAATGAAACATTTATTTGTGATGAATGTGTTGATTTGTGTCATGATATACTGAAGCAAAATAAACTACCAGGCAATGATTCTTCGATAAAAATTCCTGATCCAAAGGAGTTAAACGATTACCTTAATCAACACGTCATAGGACAGGCTCAAGCTAAAAAAACAATCAGTGTTGCAGTCTATAATCACTATAAAAGAATATCTAATAATTTTGGTGATAAGAATGACGAGATTGAAAAATCAAACGTACTGATGCTAGGACCTTCTGGTGTTGGAAAGACTTTAATCGCTAAAAAAGTTGCAAAGTTTGTTGATGTACCTTTTGCAATTGCAGACGCAACAACATTGACTGAGTCAGGATATGTAGGTGATGATGTAGAAAATGTCATTACTAGACTGTTGTCTCAAGCTGAATTTGATGTTGAAAGAGCCGAGAAAGGTATAATATATATCGACGAAATTGATAAAAAATCTCGTAAGTCAGAAAACACATCCATAACAAGAGATGTATCTGGTGAAGGTGTGCAACAGGCACTTTTGAAAATTATCGAAGGTACGACAGTAAGGGTTCCTCCACAAGGAGGTCGTAAACATCCTGGAGCAGACATGATCGAAGTTAACACTGACAACATTCTGTTCATATGTGGTGGAGCATTTGTTGGAATAGATAAGATGATGAAGAAAAGAAACAATGCATCTAACATGGGATTTGGTAGAAACATAGATGAAATAAAAACCAACTTTGATGAAGTAGAACCAGATGATTTGATCAAGTTTGGACTGATTCCAGAGATAGTTGGAAGATTACCAGTACTTGTAGGCTGTCATGATTTATCAAAAGACGATCTAAAAAAGATAATGACTGAAACAAAAAATAGTATCATAGAACAGACAAAAAGATTATTCAAAATGGAAAATATTGATTTAGAAATAACTGAAGATGTGATAGATTGGGTAGTTGATCATGCACATGAAAAGAAATTAGGTGCCAGAGGCATAAAGACTATTTTAGAAAGACAACTGTTAGACATACAGTATGAATTACCAACGCATAGAAAAAATGGTGTGACAAAAATAACAATTAATAAAGATACACTTCATAACAAGACGCCATTTTTAACTTATCAACCAGAGCAATCAACTAGTTAATGAAACACAGACAGACCCCGCAAGAAATTGCAAAGAAGAAAGCACTTATCAATCATAACATAAAAGCAAGAGAAATTAGATTAGTAAGCGAAAATGGAGCAGAAATTATGCCAACACACCAAGCTATAGCAATAGCAAAAAAAGAAGAGCTAGATTTAGTGTGTATTAACAGTAAACCCAACCCACCAATTTGTAAAATTATGGATTTTGGGAAATTTTTATATGAACAAAAGAAAAAACAAAAAGAAAATGACAAAAAGCAAAAAGCAAATGCAGTAGAAGTCAAAGAAATTCAGTTTAGACCTGCAATCGGCACTGGCGATATGATGGTAAAGGTCAAAAAAATCCAAGAAACTATTGATAAAGGAGATAAAGTGAAATTGGTAATGAAAATGCGTGGAAGAGAAATAGGAATGAAAGATTTTTGTAATGGAAAGTTCAAAGAATTTGTTGATAAAGTGGAAAATTTTTCATATGAAAGCCCACCAAAATGGTTGGGAAATAAAGTTCTTGCTATTTTAAAGAAATCTGTTATACTATAGGTGTTATGATGAACAATTCAAAGCCAAGAACAAAATTTAATCCAAAGAATTTCGATAATGATTCAGGTTCTTTTGAAAAGAAAAAGTTTGTAAAACGCCCACAACCAAAAGGTATGGCAGTAAACGTCTATGATGACGACGTAATGAAGGCATGGAGAATTTTAAAAAGGAAAGTCACTAATGAAAACCTTTTAGGTGAATTGAGAGACAGAAGATATTTTAAAAAGCCAAGCGAAAAACGTCAAGAAAGACTCAAAACTCAAAAAATTAATGAGAGAAGACGTATGCAGAAAGTTTGCGACAAATATGGAATGACTTGGAAAGATTATGATCCAATGAGAAATCCTGTCAAAAGAAAAAAGAAGACAACTGGCCGTAGATAAACCAACAGTGGAGAAATATATGGTTAAATTAACTGGAGCAGAGTTAGTAGAACAGTTAGCTCGCCAATCAACTGAAGACAAACAAGAGTTTGCAAAAGTGTTAGTACAGAAATGGCCTAACATGGCAAATGATATAGCAGACATGATTGGTTATGAAATTCAAGATCAAAACTACACAGTAGATGATCTGGGCGATTAGCTCAGTTGGTAGAGCATCTCGTTTACACCGAGGGGGTCATTGGTTCGAGTCCAGTATCGCCCACCAGTGGAGCATTAGTGTAGCGGTTAACACGTCGCCCTGTCACGGCGAAGATCACGGGTTCGATTCCCGTATGCTCCGCCACTAATTTAAGAGTAAATACGTACTATGTTAGACATCAAGAGTCAGTTCCCGATACTTAATAAAAAGTTACCAAGCGGTAACACATTAGTATATTTAGATAGTGCTAACTCAACGCAGAAGCCACAAGTTGTCATAGACAGAATGAATAAATTCTTAACAGAAGAGTATTCAAGTATTGGCAGAAGTATCCATGAATTATCAAACCATGCCACCATGGTGGTAGAAGACAGCAGAAAAGCAGTTGCTGAATTCATTAATGCCAACGAATCTGATGAAATTGTTTTTACAAAATCCGCCACAGAGTCGATTAACATGGTAGCAAAAGCATTTGGTAGAACAATGCAACCGGGCGATGAAATTATTACCACAGAAGTAGAACATCATTCAAACTATATTCCATGGCACTTGGAAAGAAAATTTAACAAATTCTCTATCAAATTTTTAAAACTAGATGACAAACACCAATTGAACATTGATGAGTTAGAATCTTTAATTACTGATCGTACAAAAATTATTGCAATCACTCAATTGTCAAACACAACAGGACAAGTGGTAGACATCAAACGTGTTTGTGAAATTGCACACAAACATAATATTGCAGTTGCAGTCGATGGCACACAAGGTGCACCGCACATGAAAGTTGATGTACAAGATTTAGATTGTGATTTTTATTGTATGAGCGGACACAAGATGTATGGTCCTAGTGGTATTGGAGTTATGTACGCAAAACGTAAATGGATTGACGAATTAGATCCAGCATTAGGTGGCGGCGGAATGATCACAACAGTATCGCATGATGACGTTGAGTTTGCAGAAGGTTGTAGGAAATGGGAAGCAGGTACACTCGCAGTTACAGAAATTGTTGGATTGCACGAAGCTATAAAATTTTACAACACAATTGGTTTTGATAAGATGTTAGAACATGAACAACAGGTTATAAATTATGCTTACAATGAAATGAAAAAAATTGATGGCATGAAGTTCATAGGTACAGAAGATAGGAAAGCAGTAATATCATTTAACATAGGAAATATACATCACCAAGATATGGCAGAGTTTTTAGATGCATATGGTATAGCAACACGCCCAGGACACCATTGTACACAGATGTTGCATAGGCAAATTGGTTGGACAGGCTCTTGCAGAATATCTACAGGTGTGTATAATACTACACAAGAAATTGATTATTTGATTGAATGTTTAAAAAAAATAAAAAGTAAATTTGGAGAATAAATGACAGAAGAAACAAAAAGTAATGAGAACTCAAAACTACAAAAAATTGTAGAAGAGCTTTCAACTTTAACAGTCATGGAAGCGGCCGATCTCGCTAAAAAACTTGAAGATGCATGGGGAGTATCAGCATCAACAGCCATGGCAACAGCGGCACCAGCCGAAGCGGCAGAAGAAAAAACAGACTACTCAGTAATTTTAAAATCATATCCGGACAATAAAAAAATTGCGGCTATTAAAGTTGTAAGAGCTGAGTGTGGTCTAGGTTTGAAAGAAGCTAAAGATTTTGTAGAAGCGGCACCTAAAGAAGTAAAAGGTGGTCTTACAAAACAAGAAGCAGACGAACTTAAAAAGAAAATTGTTGAAGCTTGTGAAGGCGCTGAAGTTGAAATTAAGTGATCTAACTTTAAGACAGTTACAGATTGAATCTAGTATTGCTTTAGAAATATTGCAATCAGCAGATAACCTATCTCTGAGCAAGATTAATCAAAAAGTCAATCATGATAGTACTTTATTTTATACAAGTGTGCTTGAAGAGTTCATAGAACACTACAACTGCTTACCCAGTGAAACAGAAGAAGCCAAAGACATAAAAATAGTTTACCCTGATGAAAGATCCATTAAGTTATAAAATTAAAAAAATTATCGAGTGGTTGCTGATACAACAAGTTCCAGCTATCCTGGTAATATTATTTTTAATTTATTATTTTCTATTCTAATCTTGCTTTTCAGGAAGTATAGCACCCGTTGTAATATAGTGTTGTGTCAAAGGATTGTTTGGTTGATACCCGTACGGTTGTTTTTTTTTGGAAGTGGGACGTTTCTGTTTGCGTTTCTTTTTATCTGTCCTAGTAGGACAGGCCATAATTCTCCGGCATTTTATTCTCTACTTCAGGCACATACTCATCTCGAGAGAAGCTAGTCACAGTTGGTTCTGACCATAGATGTGGATTTTTCTCTCTGATTTCTTCAACAGTTTGATCGAACATGAAGTGCATTATTAATCTTCTTTCTGGTAAAGCATCAGCAGAATGAAACTCTTTTCCATTTAATAAGCAAGGCCCGGAATATCTATGATGTTGTATTTCTCTCCAGTCCTGTTCCATCTTGTTTCCATTTTCATCTACTCTTCTATTGTTTATATCTGCAAAATATCTGATAACAGGACAACCACCTATAAGAGGTATGACTAACCCAGTGATTCTCCAATCAAAGTGTTTATGCATGGCCCACCCAGCATCATGCTGAGCAAAGTCCCAATAATAAGGTCTTGTGTCGGGATGAAATTGTTTAGCCATTTGGTTTGGAATATAATTCTCCTGGTCAATGATGAACTTCATTCTGGTTAATTTGATCTCTGGCCAGATAGGATCTTGTCCGTGTGAATCTTTATTCCATGCTTCTTCATCTAGGTCATGCCTAAAGAATAAGTTAAGATCCATCTCATTACCAGCAGATGCTTTCCATATGTCAATGCATTTCTGGTTATCAAATTCTAGATTTTGTAGTTCCCATATGCATGGTTGATCAACAGTTTGGTATTCAAATTCACCTTGTTTCCATTCTTCGACGGTCTGGGTTTTTGGATCAAATGGCATTAGTAGTTTCTCCTTGTTATTAATTATATTTATTAATTTTGCCAACTGCTCTTGACTTTTAAAAAATAATGCTTATATTATACATATACAGCGAAAAGCCGTATAAATAACAATGTAAGTTGCTTTAGATAGGACTTACATTAAACAATTAACTTGCTTAAAGGAGGAGTTATTATGACAAGAAATCTATCTATTTTTAATCAACTAAGACCATTTACAGTAGGATTTGATAATGTCTTTGACAATTTTGAATCAATGTTTGACGAAGGTGTGTTGAACGTTTCATCTGTAAATTATCCACCATACAACATAGTAAAGACTGGTGACAACGCTTACGACATTGAAATTGCACTTGCCGGATTTGGTAAAGATGACATCAATGTAGAGTATGCTGAGAACCAACTTACTATTAAGTCTGTGAAAAAAGAAGAAAAACAAGAAAAAGAAGGAGTCATCCACAAAGGTATTTCCAAAAGACACTTTGTGAGATCATTCACTGTCGCAGATGATGTTGAAGTAAAAGGTGCAGAGTTGAAAGATGGTTTGCTTACAGTAGCACTGGAAAGAATTATTCCAGAAGCGAAAAAGCCTAGAACTATCAAAATCAAATAAACACTGTTGATAAACCATGCCTTAAGGGGGTTATTCACAAGATAGCCCCCTTTTCATGAGGAGATCCGTTTTTACTAAATAACTGTATGAAGCTTTTCTCCCAATACAATATCTTTCTGGAATGGTGGTGGTTCTTTTGTACCATGATTCTGGTTAC
>Ga0163109_10004286_pt1 | contig 10851 bp, 11 predicted proteins | sample CRUFie1St13metaG_FD_108704 | JGI IMG/M metagenome (GOLD analysis project Ga0163109, IMG submission 108704) | Marine microbial communities from the Costa Rica Dome - CRUD Field 142mm St13 metaG | ecosystem: Environmental > Aquatic > Marine > Oceanic > Photic zone | place: Costa Rica: the Eastern... | reverse complement strand
TGGAGAAGACGCCCTTTTGGTGAGTGATGCAGAAATCAACAGCTTGCCTGCTTCGGAGCGCGAGCGCGCCCACCAGCGGAACCGTCGGACGGTCTTCAAAATCATCCGTTTCGATTACAAGCCGGGCGAGTAAGCAACGTGAGCGACGCGAGATATGCCGCGCGTGGAGTTTCCGCCGGCAAAGAGGAGGTCCATGCGGCCATTGAGGGCATTGACAAGGGCCTCTTTCCACGGGCGTTTTGCAAAATTGTTCCAGACCATCTGACAGGGAGCGAAGAGCACTGCGTGGTCATGCATGCAGATGGAGCGGGCACCAAGTCGTCGTTGGCCTACATGTACTGGAAGGAAACTGGGGATGTGGGTGTTTGGCGCGGCATCGCGCAGGATGCCCTCATCATGAATGTGGACGACCTTCTTTGTGTGGGATGCACGGGGCCAATTTTGGTGTCGAGCACCATTGGCCGGAACAAGCACCTCATTCCAGGGGAGGTCATCAAAGAAATCATCCAAGGGACCGAGGTGTTGCTTGAAGACCTGCGGGAGCAGGGGTTGGACATTCGGTCGACGGGCGGCGAAACGGCAGACGTTGGTGACCTGGTGCGCACCATCATCGTGGATTCAACGGTGGTGGCCCGCATGCGTCGAGACGAGGTGATCGACAACGGCAACATCGAAGAAGGCAACGTGATTGTAGGCTTGGCAAGCTTTGGACAAGCCACATACGAGTCCACCTACAACGGAGGGATGGGCAGCAATGGGCTCACATCTGCACGCCACGACGTCTTCCACAAATCGTTGGCCGCCAAGTATCCGGAAAGCTTTGACGCAGCCACAGACAACGCCTACGTGTACTCCGGCTCACATGGGCTGACAGATGCGGTTGAGGGATCGCCATTGGATGCTGGGAAGCTCGTGCTCTCAGCCACCAGGACATACGCGCCAGTGGTGCAATCCTTCTTGAAAACGCATCGAGACCAAATTCGCGGAATGGTGCATTGTTCAGGAGGGGCGCAAACGAAAGTCCTTCACTTCTTGCAGCCGGGACTTCATGTCGTCAAGGACAACATGTTCGACGTGCCCGTGCTGTTTGAGACCATTCAGCGCGAATCAGGAACGTCTTGGCAGGAGATGTACAAGGTGTTCAACATGGGGCATCGTCTCGAGGTCTACACCGACGAGAGGACCGCGCAGTCCATCATGGAGACGAGCCGGTCGTTTGGGATTGATGCCCAAATCATCGGACGTGTGGAGTCCAAATCAGGGGGCGCCCAAGTCACGATTGAAGGCCCCTACGGAACCTTCCAATACACCTGAGCCATGGCCTTGGACCGCGAGACCATCGGCGGTTGGGTGACCAAACTTCAAGGCATTGCAGACCGCTTTGTCGAGGTGGAAAAGCGCGTGTCTGACCCCAGCGTGGCGTCGGACCAAGAGGCATTCACGGCTTTGATGATCGAGCACCGTCGGTTGAAGCCCATGGCTGAGAAAGCAAACGACTTGGCCAAAGCCCTTGTCAATTGGGACGAGGCAATGCAGTGGGCAAGCTCGGACGATCCCGACATGAAGGCGATGGCCTTGGCTGAACTTGACAGCCTCACTGTTGTCTTGGAGCAAGGGGTGGAGGAGGCCAAATGGATGCTTCTACCCCACGATGCGGCGGACGATCGCAATGCCATTTTGGAGGTTCGTGCCGGCACGGGAGGCGACGAAGCCGCCTTGTTCGCAGGCGATTTGGTGCGGATGTATTTAAAGCACGCTGAAGACCGCGGCTGGAAGCACACCTGGGTCGGCATGAGTGAAGGCACTGTAGGAGGATTCAAGGAGGCGGTGATTCGGCTCGAGGGCGAGGGGGTGTTTGGCTGGCTCAAATTTGAACGGGGTGTGCACCGCGTGCAGCGCGTTCCAGCCACGGAGTCTCAGGGAAGGGTGCACACAAGTGCCGCGACGGTTGCCGTGCTTCCTGTGGCCCGCGAAGTCGATGTCGAATTGAACATGAACGATGTCCGCAAAGACACGTTCAGGGCGAGCGGTGCGGGCGGACAGCACGTCAACAAAACAGAGAGTGCGGTGCGTTTGACCCACATTCCAACCGGCACCGTGGTCGAATGCCAGGACGGCCGTTCCCAACACCAAAACCACGAGCGGGCCCTCGAAGTGCTGCGCAGCAGACTCTACGACGCTGCACGGGAGGCGGCAGAGGCTGAACGTGCAGCTGAACGAAAGTCACAGGTCAGCACTGGAGACAGAAGTGCCAAAATCCGCACGTACAACTTCCCGCAAGGACGGGTCACAGACCACCGTATTGGACTGACCTTGCATGCCTTGCCCGCCATCCTAGGCGGCGACCTGACCCAGGTCATCGAAGCCCTTCATGTGGCAGACCGGGCCGAGCGTTTGAAAAATCTTTGACGACCTTTGTTCCATGTCATCTCCTCGAGTGTCTTCGCGCCAACCTGCGGCCAGTCTGCAAACCCCTGAAGGCCTTTTTTCAGCCATCCGCGCCAAAGGTTCTTTTTTGTGTGTTGGGTTGGATCCAGATCCAGACCGCATCCCGCATGCGTTTGGTGAAGGCGCAGAGGGCATGGAGAACTTTTGCAAGGCCATGGTCAAGGCCACCCATCATGTGGCGGTGGCGTTCAAGCCTAACCTGGCATTTTTCGAGCAATACGGTGCGGAGGGCTGGGCTGCCTTGGAAAGGGTTGTGGAGTTCGTGCCGAGCGACGTGCTGGTCATCGCAGACGCCAAGCGCGGCGACATTGGCAACACGGCCAGCCGATACGCCCGGGTCATGTTTGAGGGATTGGGTGCCGATGCCGCCACCGTGGCGCCGTACATGGGACGCGACAGCATTGAGCCCTTCACGGCGTTTGATGGAAGGTGGACCATCCTGCTTGCGCTGACCTCCAATGCCAGCGCCAACGACTTCGAGTTCCATGGAAACACACCGCTGTTCCGAGAGGTCTTGCAGCAAAGCCAGCGGTTCAAGAATGCCGACCGCTTGATGTATGTGGTCGGGGCCACCAGACCTGAAGTCTTCAAAGACGTCCGAGAAGTGGTTCCTGAGGCATTCCTTTTGGTGCCTGGCGTTGGCGCCCAAGGAGGAACTGTGAAAGAAGTCGCGCAACACGGGATGAACGATCGGTGCGGTTTGCTGGTCAACAGTTCCCGAGGCATTCTCTATGCCGGGGGCAAAGAAGCGTCGCAAGAGGATGCCATTCGGGCAGCTGTTCGTGTGGCTGAGGATTTGGCAGCCCAAATGGGCGCAGCGCTGTCGGAACGCGACCTCCTTTGAGGAGCTTGCAAAATTCACGCCCACGTTTGTAAAACGCGATGCTGTGCAGGGCTCAAGGCTCGTGCTCACGTTGTAGATTCGAGGCAATGATGATGTTCCCGTTCCGCGTGTTCCCCAGAATTTATCTCGCCGTCGCGTTTGTGATTGGCGTGGTCATTTTTGGCAGCGTCGGATACGTGTTTGTGGAGGGATACTCTTGGGTGGAGGCGTTGTACATGACGGTGATCACGGTGTCGACCGTTGGGTTTGGAGAGGTGAGGGAGTTGAGTGAGGAAGGCATGGTGTTCACCACGATTTTGATCATGGGCAGTTTGGGCACATTTGCCTATTCCATTTCCGCCCTCACGACGTACTTTGTCAATGGAGAATACCGAAACACATTCAAAGAGGCACGCTTGAAACAGGAAGTTGAAAAATTGTCCAACCACGTCATCGTGTGTGGATTGGGCCGGGTCGGTGAAATGGCCGTTCAAGAGCTCGTCGACCACAACACTCCAGTGGTCATTGTCGAAGGAGATTCCGACAAGGCGGAACGGTTGGCTGAGGAAGGCTTGATGGTCATTCCCGGTGACGCCACGCGCGACGAAAATTTGGCCAATGCGGGCATCACAAGGGCCAAATCGGTCATCACAACCCTCCCTGACGATGCCCAAAACTTGTACGTCGTGTTGGCTGCCCGGGAAATGGCACCCAACATCCACATCATCAGCCGGGCGTCGATGAACAATTCTGTCAGCAAGCTGCGCGTGGCGGGCGCCAACAACGTGATCATGCCCGACAAGGTTGGAGGTGCGCACATGGCCTCCTTGGTGGTGATGCCGGACGTGTTGGAATTTCTCGACCACGTGCGTATTCAAGGTGCCGACGCCATCAACCTCGAGGAGATTCCTGTGAATGTCCTGCCACAGGGACTCAAGGCTTCCACTCTTGGAGAATTGGACGCCCGCAACCGGGTTGGCGTCAACGTGGTCGGGGTGAAAAAGTCCGACGGGGACTTCATCATCAACCCCGGCGCAGACACTCCCCTTGACGATGCTTGCAAGCTGTTTGTCCTTGGCACTGTCGACCAAATCCGAACCCTCAATCGCTTGTTGGGCATCCAACCCCCTCAAGTCTGATTCAAACCACTCTTATGATCCAACGTTTCACCCTTTTCTTGTTGTCTTGCTTGCCCATTTTGGCGCATGCTCAGGACAGCGTCGACGACCGCATCAATGCGGTCATGGAGCCCATCACCAATGCCATCATGAGCGTCATTTTCTTCACGGTGCCCATTGGGGGCGGCCGTGAGGTGCCATTTGTGCTCATTTGGTTGCTGGCGGGCGCCTTGATCTTCACGCTGTACAACCGCTTTGTGAACATCACCGCCTTTGGGCATGCCTTGGATGTCGTTCGCGGCAAATTTGACGACCCCAACCACAAAGGAGAGGTCAGTCACTTCCAAGCGCTCACGGCCGCCCTGTCGGGGACCGTGGGTGTTGGAAACATTGCAGGGGTTGCTGTTGCCGTTTCCTTGGGCGGTCCCGGCGCGACCTTCTGGATGATTGTGGCTGGACTCTTGGGCATGAGTTCCAAATTTGTCGAGTGCACCCTCGGCACCAAATACCGCCGGGTGAATCCGGACGGAAGCATCTCAGGAGGGCCGATGTATTATCTCCGCGACGGGTTGGCCAAACAAGACAAAAAAGGACTCGGCGCAGTGCTCGCTGCGTTATTTGCCATTGCGTGCATCGGTGGCTCTTTCGGCGGAGGGAACATGGTCCAAATCAACCAAGCCACCAGTCAGCTCATTGCTGTGACGGGAGGTGAGGCCTCCATGTTCTATGGCAACAGTTGGATGTTTGGCGTCGTGATGGCGGTGATTGTGGCGGCCATCATCCTTGGAGGCATCAAGAGCATCGCCAAGGTGACAGATAAGGTGGTGCCATTCATGGTAGGGATCTACATCCTTGGCGCCCTGGCGGTCATTTTTGGCAACCTCGGGGAAGTGCCCTCTGCCTTTGGCAAAATCCTCAATGGCGCCTTCAACAGCGATGCCATGTACGGAGGGTTGGTCGGGGTCTTGATTCAGGGATTCAAGCGGGCGGCGTTTTCCAACGAAGCGGGCATCGGTTCGGCGTCCATTGCGCACAGTGCGGCCAAGACAGACGAGCCTGTGAGTGAAGGCATCGTGGCTTTGCTCGAGCCCTTTATTGACACCGTGGTGATTTGCACCATGACGGCGTTGGTCATTGTCATCTCGGACTATGGAGCGTACGATCAAGCTGGTGTCCTCGCGAGTGCCCAAGCCGGTGAATTGCAGGCCATCAATTTGACTTCTTCGGCATTCAGTCAAACCCTGTCTTGGTTCCCGGTCGTTCTTTCCATTGCAGTGATTCTTTTTGCACTGAGCACCATGATCAGCTGGAGCTACTACGGCTTGAAGGCGTGGACGTATTTGTTTGGTGAGACCCGTGCCATGGACATCACGTACAAGGCGCTTTTCTGCGCCTTCGTGATTGTGGGTTCGGCAATCAGCGCCCAGAGCGTGTTTGATTTTGGCGACGCCATGATTTTTGCGATGTGCTTCCCCAATGTGTTGGGGCTCTATTTCATGGCCCGTGAAGTGAAGGAAGACTTGGGGGATTACATGAGGAGGGTGAAAAGTGGCGAAATCAAACGGTACGACTGACAAGCGATCACCTTTTTACGGCACAAGACATGCCCAGCTCCGCGAATGGAGTTGGGCGTGTTTGTTGTTGGCCGCGGGCTTGGCAAGCCATGTGGTGAGGAATCGAGCGTGGAAACAAAAACTCGCATCGTTGCCTCAGGCTGAGGTTGCCGACTTGTTGTGTTGGATGGAGCAATTGCCTGGGCCGGCACTCAAACCCAAGTGGCGTGCTGTGCGCCAACAGAGGAGACCTCGAGGGTCGACCTCATCTCCTTTGCCGCCAAAGTCGCATCAGGATTTGAAGGAGTTGGTCGTCGACATCAACAAAGCGAGCGCGACCGAGTGGGATGCGCTGCCAGGAATTGGAGAGGTGCTTTCAAAGCGTGTGGTGAACTACCGGGCTGCACTTGGTGGGTTTGTGTCGGTGGACCAAGTGGCCAACGTGTACGGTTTGGATTCAGCCTGGGTCGACGACAACCGAAAACGACTGAAGGTGCAAGCCGGAAGTCATACGGTGTTGTGTCTGGACTCTTTGACCTTCAAGGCGCTGGTGAAACATCCTCTCTTTGACGCGGGTCAGACCAGGAGGGTGTTGAGGGCTTGGGGAAGGGGGTGCAAGGATGTGGACACTTTTTGGCGTCGTTTGGCGCCAACGGAAGGGGAGAAACAGGCATGGGAGTCTTATCTGGCCATTTGCGCCGATTCTTCGGCCAATTTGTAAAACGCATCACCGGCTTCATCCCACTTTGCCGACCTTTGTGGCTCCTCAACGCCAGGAACCATGCAACTCACACTGACACCAGACCAAGCCCTCATCCGCGACAGCATCCGCGATTTTGCCTTGCGGGAAATTTTGCCTCACCGAATGGAGTGGGATGAGGAGCAACATTTCCCGAGAGAATTGTTCAAGTCCATGGGCGACTTGGGGTTGATGGGCATGTTGGTGCCCACAGAATATGGTGGCGCAGGCTTGTCTTATTACGAGTACAAGATGGCCATTGAGGAAGTGGCCAAGGTGTGTGGCTCCATTGGGTTGTCCATGGCCGCACACAACAGCCTTTGCACCGGCCACATCTTGCAGTTCGGAAACGAAGACCAAAAGACGAAGTGGCTTCCGAAATTGGCGTCAGGAGAGTGGATTGGAGCTTGGGGATTGACCGAGGCGAACACGGGCAGCGATGCAATGCGGATGCGTTGTGTTGCACGGAAAGATGGCGACGGCTGGATCTTGAACGGCACGAAGAATTGGATCACACACGGCATCATTGGCGATTTGGCTGTGGTCTTGGCGCGAACCGGAGAACCCTTGGACAGCAGAGGCATCACTGCGTTTGTTGTTGAGCGTGGCACCCCGGGTTTTTCGGGAGGGAAGAAAGAAAACAAACTGGGCATGCGGAGCAGCGAAACGGCGGAAATGATTTTTGACCAATGCCGCGTGCCCGACGCCAATGTTTTGGGTGAGGTAGGAGAGGGCTTCATCCAAGCGATGAAGATTCTGGACGGAGGCCGAATTTCCATTGCTTCGTTGGCACTCGGGATGGCCAAAGGGGCCTTGAACACCGCCAAGGAATACGCCAAGGAGCGCGAGCAATTTGGCCAGCCAATCGCCCAGTTTCAGGCCATTGCCTTCAAATTGGCCGACATGGCCACAGCCATCGAGGCCGCCGATTTGCTGACGTTGCAGGCCTGTGAGTTGAAGTCACAGGGAAAGGCAGTGACCAAGGAAAGTGCCATGGCCAAATACGAGGCGAGTGAAGTCTGTGTCCGGGTCGCCACGGAGGGGGTTCAGATTTTGGGAGGGTATGGATACACCAAGGATTTCCCCGCCGAAAAATTCTACCGGGACAGCAAGTTGTGTACCATTGGAGAGGGCACCAGTGAAATCCAAAAACTGGTCATTGGTCGAGAATTGCTGAAGGACTGATTTGTCTTTGCTCGAAGTTTTTGTATTTTTGGCGCCCAATTAGAAGAATCATGCTGAGCATTCAAGTCAAAGAGGGCGACAACATCGAGCGCGCACTCAAGCAATTCAAGAAGAAGTTCGATCAAACGAAAACCATGAAGCAACTTCGCACGCGTCGTGAGTTCGTGAAGCCGAGTGTCTTGAACCGTGAAATGCGCAAGAAAGCCGTTTACAAAAACGGGCTGAACTTGAAGGCTGAATGATATAATTCGATAATTCATCGACATAATGTTTGGTTATGTCGACTAAAAAGGCGATATTGCACGAGCTTTATCGCCTTTTTTATGCCTTGAACTTTGACCCAGACGCCTCAGCATATTGCCCAATTTTTGGACTACCTGCAAAAAGAGCGGAGGGGATCAGACCACACCATACGGTGTTATCGGTCCGATCTCAACCAGATGCGGAAGTACATGCAAGCGTCATACGAAGAGCCCGATTTGACCTCGGTGAATTCGGAGTGGATCAGGTCGTGGGTGGTCTCCATGGTGAAGGAAGGGAAGTCTCCTCGCACCATCCACAGGAAGGTCAGTGTGTACCGGACCTTTGTGAAGTATGCAAGGAGACAAGGCTTGATGAACGATAACCCTGCTGAATCGGTTGTGCTGCCGAAAGTGGAGAAGCGAATGCCAGAGGTCGTTCCTGAGCACGCCATGAACAAACTCTTTTCGGAGGAGGTGTTTGCTTCAGACTGGAAGGGCCGAAGAGACCGCAGCATGATGGCTTTGCTTTACGAGACAGGCATTCGAATGAGCGAATTGATTGCGTTGAAGGTTGAAGATGTCAATGGCGCAAAGCGAGAACTGCGGGTTTACGGCAAAGGAAGAAAAGAACGCATGTTGCCATTGTTGCCTTCGACTCTGAAGAGCATCATGCAACATGTCATGGATCGTCCTGTGGGAGGAGACGATCTTTTCGTGACGGATGCAGGGAGTTCCCTGTATCCGTCATTTGTTTATCGCCGTGTGAATCATTACCTTGGAGAGGTGAGCTCGCTGCAAAAGTGCAGTCCTCACGTCCTGAGGCACACGTTTGCGACGCACCTTCTGAACAGAGGTGCTGAATTGGCAGCTGTGAAGGATTTGCTTGGACACGCAAGTTTGTCGTCCACCCAGGTCTACACGCAGCATACAACGGCAAAGCTGAAGGAGTTCCACAACGCCTCACCGTTGAACAAAAGAACGACGGGGGAGGCATAACCCACCGTCGTCCATGCAGATTCAAATTCACTCCATCCACTTCGACGCTGACCCGTCCTTGCTCGATTTTGTCAAGGGAAAGCTGGAGAAGCTTCTGACCTTCAACAACGAACTGCAGCGTTGCGAGGTGTTTTTGAGGGTCGAGAAAAACGACACACGAGAAAACAAAGTTGTTGAAGTCAAGGCCCACGTTCCTGGAAAAGACCTCTTCGCCAAGCGGCGTGGAACGAGTTTTGAAGCGGCCATGGATGAAGTGCACGAGGCCTTGAGGAGACAAGTCGTGAAGGCACACGCCTGAGGGCCATCGCCCACCCAAAAAATTCATCGAGATCTGCGTCCATTAACGTGGATTTCTTTCTTACATTTGCCGTCCCTAAAACTGGGAGGGCATTTCCTTGCCCTGTTCTTTGAAATTATGCCGGTGTAGCTCAGAGGCCAGAGCAGCTGATTTGTAATCAGCTGGCCGGGGGTTCGAATCCCTCCACCGGCTCACAGTACCAATCATGCACGATTGGGTGGATGCAGCAGGGGGTACGCCGGAGTTGGAGAGCCGGGGCAGACTGTAAATCTGTTGTCTCTGACTGAATAGGTTCGAATCCTATTACCCCCACAACCAACACCCAAAAGTGCAAGCGGAAGTAGCTCAGTTGGTAGAGCATCAGCCTTCCAAGCTGAATGTCGCGAGTTCGAATCTCGTCTTCCGCTCCGTTCAGCCGATGTAGCTCAGGGGTAGAGCGCTTCCTTGGTAAGGAAGAGGTCACGGGTTCAATTCCCGTCATTGGCTCAGAAACAGACAATCATTTAATAATTTAATCTTTCCAGACCATGGCAAAGGAAACTTTTGATCGGTCCAAACCCCACGTCAACATCGGCACCATTGGCCACGTTGACCACGGCAAGACCACCCTCACGGCCGCAATCACCAAAGTGATGGCCGATGCTGGTTTCAGCGAAGCTCGTTCGTTTGACCAGATTGACAACGCTCCAGAAGAAAAAGAGCGCGGAATCACCATCAACTCCTCACACGTTGAGTACCAGACTGACAAGCGTCACTACGCGCACGTCGATTGCCCTGGCCACGCCGACTACGTGAAGAACATGGTGACTGGTGCCGCCCAAATGGACGGTGCCATCCTCGTGGTGGCTGCGACCGATGGTCCGATGCCACAAACCCGTGAGCACATCCTGCTCGGCCGCCAGGTTGGTGTGCCTCGCATCGTGGTGTTCATGAACAAAGTTGACATGGTCGACGACCCTGAGTTGCTCGAGCTTGTTGAAATGGAAATCCGCGAACTCCTTTCGTTCTACGAATATGATGGCGACAACGGTCCTGTGGTCCAGGGTTCTGCCCTCGGCGCATTGAACGGAGAGCCCAAGTGGGTTGAGACGGTCATGAACCTCATGCAAGAGGTGGATGCTTGGATTGAAATTCCACCTCGCGAGAACGAGAAGCCTTTCTTGATGTCCATCGAGGACGTGTTCACGATCACAGGTCGTGGAACTGTGGCTACTGGTCGCATCGAGACAGGCGTGATCAACACGGCTGACGAAGTCGACATCATCGGCATGTCTGAGGAAAAGCTCAAGACCACCATCACAGGTGTGGAGATGTTCCGCAAGATTCTCGACCGCGGTGAAGCTGGCGACAACGTTGGTTTGTTGCTCCGCGGCATCGACAAGAAGGACATCCGTCGCGGCATGGTGATCGCTGCTCCTGGCAGCATCACGCCTCACACCCACTTCAAGG
>Ga0163109_10004285_pt1 | contig 10853 bp, 11 predicted proteins | sample CRUFie1St13metaG_FD_108704 | JGI IMG/M metagenome (GOLD analysis project Ga0163109, IMG submission 108704) | Marine microbial communities from the Costa Rica Dome - CRUD Field 142mm St13 metaG | ecosystem: Environmental > Aquatic > Marine > Oceanic > Photic zone | place: Costa Rica: the Eastern... | reverse complement strand
TACTCGTCTTAGGGTCAAGTTTTAATAGTGCATTTAGACCTTGGCTATACGAAAAATTAGAAAATAAAAAAAATGAAACTGCAGTTTTTGCAAGTTATATCAGCATTATTTCTTTTTTGATTGTGGGAGCAATATATTCAGTGCTTGTATACCTTGTTTTTCCAATTGTGGTTGGAGATAAGTATGATGAAGCGTTGCAATTTGTTATAGTTTTAATTTTAGCTAATACATTTCAAAGCTTATATTATACAGTTTCAAATTATATTTTATTCGAAGGCAAAACAATGGTTCTTTCGACAATGACCATATTGATAGGCCTTATATACGCTATTACAGGTTGGTATACAGTTTCCTCGCACGGTCTGTCAATTTTACCCTATGTTTTAGCTTCTATCAGCATTGCATATTTTTTTCTAATTTGGATCATAAGTAATAGGATCAACCCAAAACCTTGGTTTAACTTTAATAAGTTACTACCTGAAGCTCAAAAATTTTTTCCAAACCTCTCTACTTATTCAAAATAATTTTCTCAGTGCCGACTAATAATTTTATTCTTTTAGCTGCTGGCAAAGGAAGCAGATTAGAAATACTTACTCGATTTACACCTAAACCTTTGCTTCCAGTATGCGGATTACCTGCTATTCAAAATATTATCGAACCTCTTATAAAATTAGAGAATCCAGACATTGTTGTGGTTACTGGATATCGAGAGAAAGAAGTGAAGCAATTCATTCGAAATACCTATGGAAATAGCATCAAATTAGTATTTAATGAAAAGTATGAAGTTGATACTAACATACTATCCGTCAACCTAGGGGTTGAGGCCCTAGACAATCCAAAGTGTGGATATTCAATTATCGAGACAGACGTAATTTTAGAGCCGAATGGATGGAAGGAATTCCTATCATTTCGTAAGAGCTCTTTTTCAGCTTGGGCAACAATGGGTGCATACTCGAAGAATTTGACCGGAGGTGCAGTGGAGGTTTCTCCAGATGGAGAAGTGAAAAATATAGTTTATGCACCAAAATATGACAAAAGATTTGAAGGCTGGAAAAAGATGCTAGGTTTTTTGAAAGTAGGTATCAATGAAGTGGAGTTGGATAGAGAGCTAAGGCAAAAAGCTATTAAGAACAGAATAGATCAGTATTATCTCAAGCCTTGGTTGGAAAACTTAAATTTACTGCCTTGCAGAGAAATTGATTTAAGTGGATTTTTTGCAGGTGCTTTTAATGATTTAGATTCTTACAATAAATTAAACAATGACTACAATAAGTTCGTATTAGACCAGTAAATGAAAAAAAATCCTATACAAATGGTACAAACTTCTGTGTTGAAACACATTGAAGGATTTAGTGTAAAAAGAGTTTCTTGGCTTAAGCAAAAAATCTTAGATGAAGGTATCTGGACTAAACCTCTGGCACTTGATGAAAAACATAATCTTGTTTTAGATGGTCAACATAGAATGGAAGTTGCTATTTCCCTTGGATTAAAATTTGTACCCGCGATTAAGTACGACTATTCAACCATTAAAGTGTGGAGTCTGAGAAAGACATACAGTTTTAATTGGTCTGAGGTCGTAAAATATGTCCTTTCAGGAAGTATTTACCCTTATAAAACCGTAAAACATGATTTTGGTCCTTCTTTCCCTTCCTGCAAATATTTACTCAGTGAGTTAAAGTCATGAATTCAGTTTCCAATGTTATTGTTCTAGCTGCTGGAAGAGGTGATCATCTTGATGGCGTGAACAGTGTTCTTATTAAACACCCCAAAACTGGAAAAAGTATCCTAGATAATGTGATTTCAGCTTTTGAAGGGAAAAAAATAACCGTTGTTGTTGGATACCGAGCAATTCAAGTAATGGAATCTTATCCGAGTTTAAATTTTGTCATTAATCGTAATTGGGCCGTTTCAAATAATGCTATGAGCTTGGGGTTGGCTCTAAGTAATGAACCAACCTATGTTTTGTCAGGAGATATGTTTGTAGAAAAACCCCTCATTGAAGAGCTCGATAGCAGTCATCCGGATATTGTCTTAACAGAAAAACGAGATAACCGGTCTTTAACTGCTGTACATTGTGTTGTCGATTCATCCAATAGAATTTCCGAAACTTATCAAGGTGCGGTCAAAGATATTGATCACCCTGAGGCGATTGGTTTGTTTAAAATTTCTGATGCTGAGATTTTAAAAAAATGGAAATTTACCTCCATAAAGCATGGTAATCTTTTTGTTGCACAAACTTTACCTTGTGAAATCTGCCCAATCAAATCAGTGCCCTTAATCAACCATCCTTTTTTTGAAATTAACACTCCTGAAGATTATTTGCGACTTCTTAATAATTCCTCATCGTGATTAGATCATTAACTATAGGTTTACCCCTAGTAGATGAATCGCAATCAAACATTGAAAGAGGTGTTAGCGAAATTATTTCTGTTGCTGAAAAAATTTTCAAGGAAAGGCAGATTAAACCTAGAACTATAAGATATTCTTTACCCCCAATAGGGAGTGAAGGTGAAAAAGAAGGCTATCTTAATTCAATATTAAATTGGGTGGATTCATTATCGGAGAAGACTGGCGTTAGATGGTTTTGCCTTCCTTTAGACTTAATTAGCGATAGTCCGCGTAATGAGCGTTTAGGAGTTTCATTAGACGCAATCGCAAAATTTCCTAAGATGTTTCTTAATTTAATGGTAGCGGATCAAAATAGACTATCAGTTGGAGCTATCAATGATTCCGCTCATGTAATTTCACAGATTTCACAGAGAAGTAACAGTGGTTTTGATAATTTTAGAGTCGGTGCGTCTTGCGGTTGTCCACCGCATTCACCTTTTTTTCCATTTTCTCATCATAATGGGAGTGGCTTAGCTTTCAGTTTTGCCCTAGAACTCACAGACAAAGCGTTGAATGTCTTGGATCAAATTGGCACTAATGCCAAAGTTGATTATTTCAGAGAATTACTTGTCATGGAATTCACGGAAATTCTACTTGATATCAATGATCTTGGGAATGAAATTGCATCAAAATCCAATACCAAGTTCAATGGGGTTGACGCGTCCCTTGCTCCTTTTCCAAATGGCAAAACTTCAGTTGCTGCGATAATAGAAAAATTAATCGGAGCTCCGATTGGTAGCCAAGGAAGTGTTTTCGCAACTGGACTGCTTACTGATTCCATCAGATCGGCTTTAATGAAATCAAAGGTTCCCTCTGTAGGGTTTAATGGCGTAATGTTTTCATTGCTTGAAGATAATGCTTTGGCATCCGCAAATAGTCGCCGTCACTTGGTGCTTGATAGTTTGATTTCACTTTCTTCGATGTGTGGCTGCGGTATTGACATGGTTCCTGTTCCTGGATCAAGTTTTCCAGAAGAAATAGCTGCTCTTACCATGGACATGGCTGGAATGTCTTTGGCACTTAAGAAGCCATTAGGAGTAAGAGTTCTGCCAATTCCTGGCGGACTTGCCAATGAGCATACAAAATTTAATTATGACTTTCTCTGTGACAGCAGAATTGTATCACTCTCCTCAAATGAAAGATATATGAATTTTGAAAGTGATTCTTTCTCTCCTCTTGCTCCGCCTAGATTATAATTCTTAATTACGAAATTTTTAAGTACAATGGACGAAACTAAAGTTAAGTCATTCTGGGATAATCGGGCTAGAAAATATAAATCTCTCCCTTTTGAGAGTATTGTAAATTTAGAGGAGGATCCTAAAAATCTAGAATTAAAAATATCTCTTGAAACTGAAAAAGTTTTCAGTTGGCTAGGAGATATAAGTGGTCTGCATTTTCTCGATCTTGGAGCTGGAGTTGGGCAGTGGGCTTTTCGACTGGTAGAAAACGGTGCGAAGTCGGTTACCGCAGTAGAATATTCTTCTGATTTAGTTGAACTCGGTAGAAGAGAAGCCGTTCAACGTAAAATTAAAAATGTGAAATTTGAAATATCACCAGCTGAAGATTATCAACCCTTAGAAAAGGCTGATATAATATTTATATCTGGTTTATTCGTTTACATGAATGACCAACAAGCCGAAAGACTAATGACTAATCTTTCTAAAGCTTGTCATGAAAAAACTAAAGTACTGTTGAGAGACGGGACAGCTTTAGAAAAAAGATTTGAAATAAATAACAGAATGTCCGAGCACCTGAGAACTGAATATTCAGCCTCTTACCGAACAAAAGAAGAATACCTCCAATTATTTAAGAATTATGGATTTCAGATTTTACGCGATGAAAATATGTTTAATGAGGGTTGTCCCTTAAATAAATATCCTGAAACAAGACTGAGACTATACCTTTTCGATCAAGGCAATACATGCCAAAAATAGAACCTGTAAATCAAGAAGTTAATTGGAATAAAGAGGAAGGAACTCTTGGAATTGTTGGTGTAGCCCCATGGGCAACAATCGAGTTCTGCAAGTCATTTTACTCGAAAATCAAAGCAGGCAAGGATTGGCACTATCCACGAGTAATCGTTGACATTAATAGTAAAATACCAAGCCGTGGAAGATACTTCCAATTGGGAGAAAGGGACCCTTCACCTTATATCGCTAAAACTATAAATGAACTATCAGTACAAGGAGCTACCGTAGCAGTTGTTCCCTGTAATACAGCTCACATTCTTTTTGATAAATGGGCATTTGAATCCCCTATACCTGTTCCTAATATTTTAAAGGAAACTTTGCGGCTAGCCAGCGATTCTGGAGCTACTTCAATTACACCTCTAACTTCCACTTCTCTGGCTAAAAAAAACTTATACGGTAAGTTAACTAAAGAATTTGACTTGGAATGTGTTAATTTGTCCCCTGAAGAGCAAATAATCATCGATAATGTAATCCAAGATATCAAGATGTTTGGAGAAATTACTAATGAAAATTATGGAGATTTTGAAAGTTTAATGATCAATCCAAAATTCCAAGACACAACAATTATATTTGGATGCACAGAACTTTCTTTGTTGGGAGACTTTTTTCACAAAAAAGATATTACAACGATTGATTCGAACTCAGCTTTAGCAGAGGCAGCTCTTAGGTATATTTACAATCGTGACTAAAATCTTTGATAAAAAATATAGTTTTTAAACTGAAAATTTTTCTAAATCATTTAATTGATTTAACTTTTGACTTTAAAAAGATCTTTTTTGGAAAATATAGAAAGATCAAAAAAGGGTCTAAAATCAAAAGTGTCTTTATTCTCACTTTTGATATGGAATGGGATTGCTTTAGCTCTGTCTATGAAAACTTTAAAAGTTCGAAAGCGTTTGATGTTTTGGTAGTTACAGATGATTTAAAAAGGAAAAACAGCAGTTCACCCTCAGACTTTCTTACTAAACTTGGTATCAGTTTTATTAAAATTGCTGAATTTTCAAGAAGTAAGTTTGGTCCGCATTTAATTTTTGTCGCTGATGTAAATACTGTAATTAGGCATAGGTGGATATTAAGAAGTAATTCTAGAATTTGCTACATTCCTTATGGAACTTCCGTCTCTGCTGCTAGTTATTCTTATAAGCATCAATATAATCTTAGGCTTCATCAAAAAGCCTGGAGAATCTTTGTTGCCGGAAATTTTGTCGTCAATCTTTATCATAAACACTGTGATCGAGGCAGCTCTCATGTTATTCCAACAGGCCACCCTAAAGTTGAAGCAATTTTTAATTATAACGCTCAAAAAAGATCTACCTCAGAAGAAATTTTGGAAGATAAACCCTGTGAAATATTATGGAATATTCATTATGATAGGAATGGCCAATGGTCTACTTGGAACATGTATGGTGAATACATACTCAAACTTGTAGATTCATTTCACAATATAAAGTTAGTATGTAGACCACACCCCTTTTTTTTTGATTCTTTTACATGTTCTAAAGAACGCAAAATTGTGCACAGCATGATATCAAAAAATAAAAATACATACTTAGATGAAAATCCATCCATTAAAGGTGCTTTTTCAACCTGTGATGCTTTGATCACTGATGGATCTTCCATTATCTACGATTTTATTTTCTCTTTAAAACCTATATTGTACTTGAGGAATAAAGGCTCTGCACAATTACATTCACATTGTTATAATATAATAAGAAAACATCATTACATAGGTAATGAAAAAGAAAAGATTAAGACTTTTTTAAAAGAAATTCCTCAAAGAAATGATCCCCAAAAAGCTAAAAGATTTTCTAGCATGCTGAAAACCCTCGGCATACCCAAACCACTTGGCACAGGAAATAAAATAACAAAACATATTTTGACTCAAATTCGCTGAGTTGAGTTGTGAAAAATTAAATTTCAAAGCTTTAAAAATCTTTAATTTGTATAATTAAGATTATCACAAAAAATAAATTAGCCCACATTTTCCTATCACCTTGTACTCATGAGTCTAGGATGTTTAAGGAGGTTGAATCTGTTATTGATTCCAAGATTTGTAATGAAGTTGTAATTTTTGGTCTTTGGAAAGAAGGGTTACCGAAAACACAGCAATATCTTTCAAAATGTAAAATAAATCGAATTCCTGTGGTGTGCACAATGCTTCCTTCAAATATTTTTTTCTCAACCCTAAAGTATATTGAATGGGCTGTGAAAGTGCTAATTCTTGTTAGGAGAAATAAAATTCAGATTTTTCACGCTCAAGGACTAAAAGCTTTACCTGTTTGTGTTTTGGCAAAATTTTTAACTGGTTCTGCTCTAATTTATGATGCTCATGAATTAGAAACGGAAGCGAATGGGTTGAGAGGAAAAATAAAAGATATTTGTAAAATTTTTGAAAAATTGCTCATTAAATTTTCCGATGAAGTAATAACCGTAAGCGATTCAATTTCTCATCACTACAGTACTCAGTACCCAAATATTGATCCAGTTGTCGTTAGGAATATTCCTCAAATTGCCAATCAAGATTTAGCTAAATCAAATCTTAGAAAAAAATTTAGTATCCCGAGTGAGGATATACTTCTTTTATATTTAGGTGGATTTATCAAGGGGCGCGGGATTGAGCTTATTTTAAACTCTTTTCCTTCCGAACTAGAAAGTTACCATCTTGCTTTCATTGGATCTGGTGTTTTGGAGGAGAAGATTCAAACGAATACAGGTGATCAAAAAAAGATCTACATGAATGGTCCAGTACCAACGGATAAAGTTATTTCCTATGCAAAAGAGGCTGACATCGGTTTGTGTTTAATCGAAGATTTATGTCTGAGTTATCGCTTTTCATTACCAAATAAACTTTTTGAATACCTCCTTGCGGGAATTCCAGTGATAGTAAATGACTTACCTGAACAGCGTAAATTTATCGATAAATATAAATGTGGATGGGTTTTGTCGAATCCCGTTAATGACCTGTGCGATTTTCTAAAGGAATTAACTTTAAAAGAAATCTTCGAGAAAAAAAAAGGTGCTGCTAGAGTAGGTAAAGAAATTTCATGGGAAAGAGAAGTTAAAGCTTATTTAGAAATCGTTAAGCGATGTATTTAAAATTCAATTAGATTACATGTTTTTCCTAAAATTTTCTCTTGGTTATGATTGTTGTAATTGATTCCGGCATAAATAATTCCAGTTCGGTTGTTCGAATGATTCAAAAAGTAGGTGGAAATGTTAAAATAGGAAGTAAACCTGAAGATTTAAAGGAAGCCTCGAAAATTGTACTTCCTGGGGTGGGGCATTTTGATGAGGGAATGAAACTCCTAAATGAGTCAGGTTTTTCTGAGTCTATTAAAGAATGCGTCTTGAATAAGAAGATGCCCATTTTAGGAATTTGTTTGGGAATGCAATTACTTTGCGAATGTAGTGAGGAAGGAAATCAAAAAGGTCTTGGTTTAGTTGCTGCTAAAGTTTTACATCTAAATGATGCAAGCAGAGAAAAATTAAAAATTCCTCACATGGGTTGGAATACATTGGATATTACGAGATGCAATCCACTACTTACGGATGATCCTGAAGAACAAAGATTCTATTTTGTCCATTCGTATTATGTTAAGCCAAATACTAGTGAATTATGTATTGCGAAGACATTATACGGGTCTGAATTCTGTTCGGCACTGAATTCTGATAATATTTTTGGAGTTCAATTTCATCCAGAAAAAAGCCATCGATTTGGAATTTCTTTAATGAGGAAATTTGTAGAACTTTAAGAATGCTAAAGCATCGCGTCATCCCAACCCTGTTAATTCAAAACGGAGATTTAATTAAAACATGTAAGTTTAAAAATCCCGAGTACATTGGCGACCCTGTCAATGCAATCAAGATTTTTAATGAAAAAGAAGTTGATGAATTAATTGTTTTAGATGTAGGTAAATCCAAAGATCATCTGGAACCTGATTACAAATTGATTGAAGAATTTGCTGGCGAATGTTTTATGCCATTAACATACGGTGGTGGAGTAAAAACGCTTGAACAAGCTAGTCGTATATTTCGTCTCGGAGTTGAAAAAATCTGTGTTAATTCACTTTGTTTTGAAAATATCGAAACAATAAAATCAATGGTTATGAAATTTGGCAGTCAAAGTATCGTTGCTTCGCTTGATGTTAAGAAGTCAGTTTTTGGTGATTACAAATTGCAAGATTCTTCAACATCGACTTCTTACAATTCAAATTATTTCGAAACTCATTTGGAGCAATTACTTCAAGCTGGAGTCGGTGAAATCATGTTGGGCGCAATCGATAAAGATGGTACTTTAAGTGGTCCCGATATTAAATTAATAAAAAAAGTATCTAGAGAAATTGGAGTGCCTTTAATCTCTGTCGGTGGAATTTCTTCATTGGAAGAAATAAAGAACTCAGTTGAGGCAGGTGCTAGTGCAGTTGCTGCTGGTGCATTTTTTGTTTTTCATGGAAAAAGAAGGGCAGTTCTTATTACTTATCCTCCATACCACGAATTAGAAGCTTTATTGAATTAGAATTATGCAAGTGTTTTCCGCTCAAATAAAAGATATTTAGAATGAATCCTTCTATGTGTGTGAATTGCGTTATGGATACCTCTGATCCAGAAATTAGTTTTGATGAAAAAGGCGTATGTAATCATTGCCGTAAATTTCATAATGAAATAAGCAAGCGATGGTATCCAAATGAAGAAGGCGAAAAAAAATTAAATACCATTATTCATGAGATCAAGCAGGCTGGAAAAGGTAAGGAATATGATTGTATAATAGGTCTTAGTGGAGGAGTCGACAGTTCGTATTTAGCACTTAAGGCAAGTTCCTGGGGATTGCGTCCATTAGTTGTCCATGTTGATGGTGGTTGGAATTCAGAATTAGCAGTCGCTAATATTGAAAAGATCCTAAAGCACTGTAATTTTGATTTGCACACTCATGTAGTTGATTGGAGTGAAATGCGAGACTTACAATTATCTTATCTTAAGTCTGGAATATCTAATCAAGATGTACCTCAAGATCATATTTTCTTTTCAACCCTTAACCATTTCGCTACCGCAAATAACATAAAGTATTTCCTTTCAGGGGGAAATCTTGCTACTGAGTCTATTCTACCTCGGTCCTGGCATGGACCCGCAATGGACGCCATCAACCTGAAAGCTATTCATCGAAGGTTTGGTAAGCTAAAATTAAAAAAGTACAAAATTATTAGTTTTTTCGAGTATTACATTTGGTACCCCGTATTTAAGAAAATGCGGACTGTCAGACCATTAGATTTAATGCCTTACAATAAAGAGAAAGCATCGGAGGAACTTCAGGAAATCTTGGACTACACTCCATACCCCCGTAAGCATGGTGAATCTGTTTTTACTAAGTTTTTTCAAAATTACTGGTTACCTCAAAAATTTGGCTACGATAAACGAAAACCGCATTTTTCAAGCATGATTGTTTCAGGTCAAATGACACGAGACGAGGCTCTTAAGAAGCTTGATGAACCTCTATATGATTCTAAAGAACTTGAAGAAGATATAGTGTATTTTTGTAAGAAACTACGAATTAGCAGAGATGAGTTTGATGAGCTTATGAGAGTACCTTGTAGCAATTACAAAGATTTTCCCAATTGGGATTTTAGGTATAATTTATTGAAGTCAGCTAAAAATCTATTTGAGATGTTTACAGGTTTTAAATTAAAAGTTTCCCATTAGATAACTCTTTGAAAGTTGCTTCCCTAGTGCACAATCATTTTACAAATGATTCCAGGGTTGAGAAACAAGCAATGACTCTGGCTAGTGCTGGTTATGATTTAACCGTTTTTGGATTGTGGGATAATGGACTATTAGAGGAGGAGTCAAAAGAAGGCTTTAAAGTAACTAGGGTGAAAACATTTAGCTCTTTTTTGACAGGACCCTTAGGGCGATTTATTAGATTCATTGAATTTACATGTAAAGTATCTTGGAGAATAAAAGATATGGATATGGTTCATTGCCATGATTATCACCCGCTCCCTGCAACGCTCTTAGCAAAATTGTTTTTTCGATCAAATTTTCGCATAATTTACGACGCCCATGAGTACGAAAGTCAAAAATTGGGTCTTGGGAAAACGAGCAGAGTCGCAATTCGAGTTCTTGAGAAATTATCATCTCATTTTGTTGACGGCTTTATTACCGTAAGTAGTTCAATAATGGAAGCTTATGAAAAGCTCTTTACACCTATCCCCAGAACCTTAATAATGAATTGTCCGCCTAAGTGGAAAAAAAGTTCAAAAAATTTATTTAGAGAAAAATTAAACATTCCTGATCAATCTCTGGTTGGTTTGTATCAGGGAGGTTTTATGCCAGGTAGAGCGATTTCAATTTTGTTGCAAGTGTTTGACGGATTAGTGGCGAAGAACATAGATTTTGTTTTTATGGGTTATCCAGCTTCGACACAGTCAGGTCGTGATACTCTTGCTTTAATTTTAAAAAATGCTGAAAAATCTAAAAATATTCACTTCCACGAATCTGTTA
>Ga0163109_10004282_pt1 | contig 10854 bp, 14 predicted proteins | sample CRUFie1St13metaG_FD_108704 | JGI IMG/M metagenome (GOLD analysis project Ga0163109, IMG submission 108704) | Marine microbial communities from the Costa Rica Dome - CRUD Field 142mm St13 metaG | ecosystem: Environmental > Aquatic > Marine > Oceanic > Photic zone | place: Costa Rica: the Eastern... | reverse complement strand
TACCCATGCGAATATTACCACGATAACAGCAACACCAATCATTGCTTTCTTGTGTTTCTTAATCTCGTCAATTACTTTTTTCATTGTCGTATCCTCCTATATAGGTGTGTGTATTTATTTTAACTGTTATCTAGTTTCAGTTCGGTTTCTGTGACTACCGTGCCCCTTAGGTCCACGTCATTTACCCCAACAGTGGCTCCTAGGTCTCGTATTGCAGTTTGCAGTGTGGCCGCAGTCCATCCGGCTCTTTCCATAGCAATGTCTATCCTACCTGTTGCGGCATTCTCGATCCTCTGATGAACCATTGTGCCTCGGTCAAGCACTGCCCTGATCACATTGTGTACTGCCTCGTCGTAACCCAACTCGGTACGCACATCCACAGCGGATGCGCCGTTGTCCTTCAATGTGATGTGGAAGAATGATATGTCCGCCCCTATGAAGTTGTCTGTTTCGCCTATGGCACTTGTTACTTGAAAGTTGTTTGGTGTTGTTGGCATTATCTATCTTGCTCCCTCTCCTCTTTTCTTTTGGTTGGTATGCAATCGTCGGGTGCAAACATACAACCTAGTATCTCTGCTATGCCCTCAAAATCAGTTGGCCCTGTAAGTTCCTTGTCCGCCTGTTCCTTGTCCATTGCCTCCATGTCTTTGGTTATCTGAGCGTTCATCTCTTTTTCTGTCTCGTGTGGTGCTTGTTTTTGTCCGTGTTCGGATTTAGAACACGAAGTAAGTCCTAGTCCTGTCCAGACTAATATCACGAGCATGAACACTATAAATTTTTTGCTGTTGAATATATCCATCAGACATATTTAACCGTCAGTTGTGTTTGGTAATGTTTACTGAAATTTATCTTTGTGTGCTACCGTACCAGCGTTTACGCCATTCTTTATCACGTAACTCTGTGTGCCGTTCGCACCAACTTCAACTTCCTTACGCAGTGACTTCTTAAGCAAAGCCTCCTTGGCTTTCTTCTGCATCTGCTTTGCGTATGTAAGTATTGAATTAACATCTCTCATAACAGTTGCTCCTTTTTGTACAGTTTAAAATATTATTTATGCATTGTCAACATACCAGTATTGCATTAAGAACATAGTACATAATGGTAATATGTGCAGATATACAGTTGCTCCAAGTCAACTTTTACCACCAGTGTACGTGCATCTGTGTGCGTTTAAACACTATGTATTTCGTTGTATAAGGGTGCTATGACCCTATAAATATTTGCCATGAGGAATGTTTACTTTGCATCGTTCTGTTTGGACATGGCCGAAGGAGCCAAAAAGGAATTCCTATACCTGCCCTACAGCACTGGAACCATATGGGCATATGCCAACACCGACGACAGGATAAAACAATCATTCACACTCAAAGAGATGTACATCAAGAAGATGCCCATAGACGAGTTGGTGGCAGAACTAGATGATCCGGCTATGTTTGGTTTCAGCAGTTACGTGTGGAATCATCAATACAATCTCGAAGTCGCGAGACAGGTAAAGAAAAAGTTTCCAGATTGCCAGATAGTGTTCGGAGGACCTAGTGTCAGCATCAACGATAAGAATTTCATGAAAGAGAACACCTACATAGATTACGCTGTGTACCTAGAAGGAGAAATTAGTTTCCGAGATGTCTTGCTCGACATCCTAGGTTATGATGTAGAATTTTTTGGTGTTGCCACACAAAAGAACAAACCATCAGGCAAACCACGAAGGATACAAGATCTAGATATCATTCCTAGTCCATACACTGCCGGATACTTTGATCACGTGATAGAACGGCACAAAGGACCAAACGTCTTGTTCAACGCAACAATAGAAACCAACAGAGGTTGTCCGTTCCAGTGTACATTCTGTGACTGGGGACAGACAACAGCAGGCAAAGTGAAAAAGTTTCAGATGTGCAGAGTTCATGAAGATCTATTATGGTGTGCCCAGAACGACATAGATTTGGTTTCCAATGCAGATGCCAACTACGGAGCGTTCAAAGAAAGAGACATGGAAGTTGCCAAATATTTTGTCAAGTTGAACAAGCAGTACGGCGCACCAAGACAGTTCAATTCTAGTTGGCACAAGAACCAAACTCCTGAAGTGGTGTCCATAGCAGAGGAGTTCGTCAAGCATGGTCTTATACGTAAGTACGGTGTTTCATTCCAGAGCATGGACGACAAGGTATTAAAGGCAATAAAACGTAAGAACATCACACTGGAACAGTATGACAAGATACTCGAAATGGCACGGAAGTACAAAGTCGCTGTGTCGTCAGACGTTATGTTACCATTGCCAGGACAGACTGTGCAGAGTCACTTGGATGAATTGGATTTCATGATGGAGAAGGATGTGTTTCCGATACATTGTCCAACCACTGTGTTGCCTGGAGCAGAGATGCATGATCCTGACTACAGGAAGCAATGGGGACTTGAAACACAGATTGTAGATATGCCAACAACGACAAAGTACGTCCCAGAAAAAGAAGAATACCTTATAGGCACAAAACATATGTCCACGGCAGAGTATCACGACCTTATGTTAACATCCTGGACCATGCAGGCATTCCTTGTTGTTGGGTTCACAGATATAGTATCCAAATATTTCTACAAGAAGTACAAAGTGAAGTACACAGAGTTCCATGACCTGCTATGGAGATACTTTGCTAAGGGTAACCATCACACATCAAAATGGATAAAACCATTGATAGGACACATAGAAAAGAAAACTACTGCTAAACTTTCAGGCGGTGTGGAAGCAATTCCAATGCACGATGACCTGGGAGGAATCAACAGAGATTTATTCTTCTGGGATCTAAAGAACTTCTGCAAAGATAAATTACCAGAAACACAAGACCTAGATGACCTTCTTGCTTTACAGTACAACAACCAAAATTACACAGGCACCGCAGGCGATGTGAAAGTGAGTTGCCAGAGCAACCTCTTGGAATACATCGACGGTATAGAACAAGTGTATCAACCAGTAACATATATTTTCAAGTATTCGGACTATGCAGATAAAACTGCCTCCATAGGAGTTGTGTTGAGTAACGGCAGGTATTCGAGGACTTGGAAGAACAAAGTCAGTAGACACATTCCGGTTAACGTAGTATAATAATAAAGATGCCGCTTTAGCTCAGTTGGTAGAGCAACTGATTTGTAATCAGTAGGTCCGCGGTTCGAATCCGTGAAGCGGCACCGTTTAAACCAAATATGCCAATATTACCATTATCACCAAAAAACTCAATGGTCTTGTATGTGACTTGGTATTTTTGGTCTACTGTGTGCCCGTAGTTCAGTTGGATAGAATACGAGTTTCCTAAACTTGGGGTCGGAGGTTCGAATCCTTCCGGGCACGCCAAACACAAATAATTAATTGTGTGAAGAAGTTTTATTCGATCAAGTTAAAGCAGTTCAAGGAGAACATTCCTCCTAAACTTGCAGAGCAGATGTTAATAGATGAATCGGAACTTGTGAAGTTCCTGTGGGAGAACAAGGCACTGGAGTTCAGATATCCAAAGTACAAAGGCAGGCTAGATCTTTACGCAGATGAAAAATTTTTAATGATAGGAAAACTTACCTACCCTCATATGTTTGGCAATAGAAAAAGAATGGGTTTTATGGAACTGTACATAACACATAGGATTAACCAAAAGTTAAGTATTTCAAAAGGAAGCACATAATGAAGTTTGGATATTACGCCGACAGGGAAATGCCAGTGAGTGTGGCACTTGATCGTGAACCATTGAAAGATTACAAAGTCAACTCTCACGGATACAGGTGTCCTGAATGGGATCCAATGCCAGACGGTAAGAAGAATGTGGTGGTACTTGGTTGCAGTCACACGTTTGGACAAGGCAACGCCGACGACGAACACTGGGTACACTTCATATCACAACACAACACACAACGTTTGAGGTATTGGAATCTTGGACAACCAGGAGCAAGTGCAGACAAGGTGGTAAGGATATTGTACGGCTGTGAGAAGATATTGGATCCACGAATCATTATCGTGTGTTGGCCTTTCTGGAGCCGTAGGGAAAAGTTACACAGTTATGCCCAGAGTCTTATGAGTTATGATGATGAACTAAAGAACGAGACTGACGAGACTGACAGGAATAATTTTTTGAAGAACGTTTTCTTTGTTGAGAAGTTTGCAGAGAAGAATCGTTGTCAGACTTTTCATTGCTTCGCTCAAGATTCGTATCATGAAGAACTAGAAGGTCTCAACGTGCTTGAGGATTACACAATAAAGAATTGCTGGCCTTACTGGGACAAGTTTGAGCAGAGGACTCAGTACAAAGAACCTAGCCTAGCCAGTGACGGACAACACTACGGTGTTGAACACCATAAGCGTTTCGCACAACTGTTTTTGGATTACTTTGGCCAGAAGTTGAAATAATCTCGCACACTTATATTACGTAACCTGTCTTGCCTTGCTATGAACAGATTCAAAAGATCTTGGTTGTCTTCATCTATTGCTATCTCGTTTGGTGATATGTGTTTGGCACGTTCAGTGAACACGTTCTTGTATCTCACATCAAGCACAGTCGGGGTCTTGAGGAATGCCCAGTCGTGCGGTATGTTTCTTTCTGATGCAAAGTGCTGTATGTCGGGTAGTGTTTCTACATTGAAACAACTCACTGTGGTCCACATATCCAGTTGTAGCAACTTGTAGGTCTTCTGTAGTTCTTGATAGGCACTTACTGTCTTTTCATAGTTGTGCCACTTTATAGGCCAACGTGTGTAGTCATGTACGTCTCCTATCCCGTCGAAACTGAGGGTCACTATTACCATGATGTTCTTCTTTAGTATGTCTTCTATCTCTTGTATCATACGAGATCCGTTCGTGTTCATTCTCACGATCTTAACATTGCCTGGTAGGTCGCTCAACACTTTCTTGTAATTCTTACTTGCTGTCGGTTCACCACCGTTGACGTCAAACTCAACAATCCTTTCCTGTGGCAGTTTCTTGAAAGTCTCATAGTTGTCGACACGTGGAAAGTTGCTCTTGGATTCCAATGCACCTATCTTGGTGCTGAGGTTAGCATTACAAGATTGACACGCACTGTTACAAATGTTGTCTAGAACGCCTCCCACGACTAGGTAATCTTCTCGCAAAGGATGTATCAGTTTATGTCTTTGTATGCTGTGCGTCCTGATGCTCTCTCCCTTTACCCGCTCGGACTGTTCACAACGCACACACTCCTTAGGCCATTGGTCCTTGTCCATTTGGTCCTTGAGGTCAGCCAACCATTCACTCTGTTCCAATTGATCGTAATCTACAAATTGCTTACCACCTATCATGTGTCCACACCTACCCACGCTTCCGTTGGGATTCAGTCTAGTGAAGTGCTGTAGCCTAGGACAGAACATTTCTGTACCTCTTTATTAAGTAACCTAAGTTCACAGTTTCGCCGTAGTACTTTGTAAGGTTTCGGTCCACGTCAACGAAAGAATCCAACACAGGTATGTCTACCCTAGACCTGCTCGGATGTAGATGCACGTCTGTTATCTCCTTTACCCACGAGAACGGACGTATGGTCACAAATCCTTTGTAGTATTTGTACAGGTTCATCAGCCAGAAGTACTGTGGAGCAAAGTGCCTGTCAATTACCTTTCCGTCTGCTATCAACTTCCAGGTATCTTTTACATCGAGATTTTGTTGCACACAGTATTCGTTCACGCCGGAAACAAATCTTGCTTCGGGCTCTCTTATCATTATGTTTACATGATTGCAGTGATGTATGTCGAGATTGATGTACTTCTTATCACACACGGCCATCAGTGTGCTCTGTGCAACTCTGAATATTGGATACACCGTGTGTGGACCAACGTCCACCACTATGCAGTCTGTGTTGAAAAGTTTATTCCAATGTGTAAGCATCTAACTCCTCGAACAGTTTTGGAAACACGCTCCTACAGTCAGTGCCCCTACGTTTGTCTCTGACCTGTGTTTCGTTGTAGAATTTGAATATGTCTTTGGGCCATGGTGTGCTGGTGAAGTAGTTCAAAAGATTTTCATAACTGTTCTTGAGGTACCCCTGTGGTCTATACTCTAGACGTTGACGCAAAGTGTTGCACACGTCATCCACCATCGGCTGAGGCAAGTTCAATAGATTGTGGAACGGTGGACCGTACAGAGGACCTATCACGAAACTGTTGTCATGAAATCCACAACGCTTGAAGTAGTCCACACAGTCGAACAGTGATTTGTAATTGAGTATGAAGTGTAACATATTGAATGATATCTTGTGATCCAATTTGTTTATGCAACCCAGGTTCTCGTTGAAATCATTCCACGAACCGTGATGTCTGATGTATTCGTATTCGTCTTCCATTGCCTCTACGCTGATGGTCCAATGCACGTTTGGAAACTCACACAGCAGATCGAATATGCCTGTCTTCGTGCTACTGAGATTGGTGTTGATACGCACTGTGCATTCCTTGTTCTTGTCTTTGAGCAGTTGTAGGAATTCCAAGTTCTCCTTCATCAGCATGGGTTCACCACCCGCTAGGTAAACGTTTGTCAGTCCTTGTATGTTCTCGAACACATAATCCTTTACGTCCTGCCTTGCGTCCTTCGGAGATTTAATGTTCTCTTTCAACTCCTGTGCCCACTTACTGCTGTATGAAGGCCCACAGTACACACACGCTTGGTTACAGGCGTTGGTCCATCTCAGGTCCACGTGCTTGAGTGAGAAGTTGTCCTTGTTGTCGTACAGTGCTAGGTCTGTCTTTGCGCCGACCTCCTTGAGGTAATAGAGCCTGCTACTGATACTGCCAAGGCTGTTCCTGTGCTTCTCCTGTAAGTGACATCCACTACAGTTCTTGGGTTTGCTGTCGTCCAGCATATCCTGTTTGATCTTTTTGTTCTTGGCACTGTGCATAATGTCCTTGATGGGTGTGGTGTTGATGTTGCCCAACGTCTCTGTGGATATGATGCAGTTCTTGACGTTGCCGTTTGGTTCCAGTTCGAAACCTGTCCATGGCAACGCACACATACTTTTGTTTGTGATCAGTTTCTTTGCGTCCACTATACTAAATCCTGTTGCGACAGCACCTGTGCCACGTACTGTTCAACGGGCATCGCTGACTCGTCACTGTGCTTCCAGGTCTTGACCTGTCCCGGTCTCAGCAACATCATTTTCGTGTTGCTGGCCTGTGCGTTCAGTTGGAAGTGTGCCAGTTCAAGTGCCATCTTCTGGTTCCTGTATTCCATTGACTCTCGCATTGTCAGTCCTGCTATCTGCTGGTCCGTGTCCCATTCGCACACCCTAGTTGATATGTTCCAGATGTGGTGTGCGTCCTTGTATGGTTGCCACCTGTGCCACACCTCGAACAGCAGTTCTGTCTGTGCGTACATACTGATAGCGTTGTTGATGAACAGTTCGCAGGGTTCTATCAGTGACGCAGTGTGTGCCACCCTCCTGATGTTCTCGCCATCGCTCCTGCTTATTCCAACTATGTCGTGGCCACGCATCTCCAGTTGCCTGGCGAACTCCTGGCCTATGCCCCTCTTGTGTCCCGTGATCGCTATCCTCATCGCTAGATATTTAAAGTTGGTATCTCCACTATGGGATTTTTCTCAAATCCCAGGTAGGGTTGTATCTGTTTCAACCTGTTGGTGTAGTCCTCGTGCAACGGGTGTGACGCCTGGAATATGTTCACGTCACCGAAGTTGGGGTTGACGTTCCAATCTTCCATCTTGTTCAACCACACGCGATCAGCGTTGTACTTCTTGCCCAGTAATATGATGTCCTCCATCTCGTGATAGTTGTCCTTCTGCACCACGAAGTGCAGTATGAATCTGAAGTTGTGTCGCTGTTTCAGTTCCGCTATGCATTCGAGGTTGTCGTTTATCTTGTCCCACTTGCCTCCCAATCTCAACTTCTCGTATGTGTCCTGTGTGGCACCGTCTATGCTGACGCCAAGTTCGTTGAGGTTGTTGATCACGTAAGGCACTCGCGTGTGGAACTCCTTGAACATGAGACCGTTGGTCAGTATGCTGTACTTGATGTTCTCCCTCTCCGGCGTCTGCTCCATGAAGTATCTGTACACGTGGCTGGCGAATGGATCACCATCGGATCCTATGTGCACCTGTATGGGGTGTTCGTAACTGTATAGCCATTCATTGATGCGGTCCGCCAATCTTATGCCGAGGTCGTAGGCACTGCCCTCCTTGTGGAATATCATGTGCCGCCTGCAACTGGGACACCTCAGGTTGCAACTGTCATCGATCGCGAGCCTCAGGTGTTGTATGCGTTCCGGCTGGCCATGCAACACAGCACCTGACTTGATGTATGAGCACTGGTGTTCGTTGCAGTAACGGTACGTGCCGTCCTGGATGCTGGCCTGCAGATGCTGGTGCATCGCACTGCCAATGATCTCCGCCAGTGATTTGATCTGTAGGTTGCCTATGCTCTGCGGCAACCAAGAGGTGCACTCACACGCATAGCACGACCCTTGCTTGTCTATCAGTATGGTGTCCCTGGGTCGCGGACAACGGTTCCGGATCCCTAGGTCCTTCTGGGTGTTGATGCGGTAGTGATCGAACAGCCTCTGGTTTATCATTTGTCTGGGTCAGTGATCATGTCAAGCGTGAGTGGCCGCGATTCGTCCGCCTTCGGTCGAGGCATCTGCTGTGACTTCTTGCTCCGCCTACGCTGTTCTTTCTCGTGCTGTTTCTGTAACTTCTTGGCACCCCTGGTGCTCTTGTAGTCGTAGTGTATGCCCATGATCCACCTCCTTGTGCTTCCTTAATTATACACGCAAACGACCACGATGGTAAAAAAACTTGCACTTTCCGGTTGCATTTTAGATAAATATGCCTTACAATCCAGAGCGGTCACTAGGCCAGTGATCGCATTTCAACTACATAGACGGGAGAAAACAAATCTATGAATATCAGTAAGAAGAAGGTGGGTCTAGGTGTGGCTGTTTTAGTCGCAATTTGGATCCTATGGTCTGTGCTTAAACCAGCACCGGCGGAAGCGGCTGAAGTGGGATTCACTTTGGGTGCTGAAAGAAAAATCGAAGCAGAAACAAATGCCATGTACTTGGACACTCATTTCGGTGAGATCCTTGGCATCGACGTCACTACAGGTGTGAACTACACTGTGGATGACCACATGGACGCTTCGTTCAATTCTTTCGAGGTAGACCTTAACAAAGGTATCAACGACCACGTCGAGGTGTACGCCAACAGCGATTTCGACGTGAACTTAGATCACACAGAGACCACAGTCGGTTTCAAAGTAAAGTTCTAGTTTAAGCATTGTGGAGTCGGTCCGCTCAAGGGTAGGCCGGCTTTACGCACTTTAACGCTCCGCGTTATCTCTAAAAAACGCTTTTGGTAAAATTTACGCTTACGCCTTCGGCTAGGCCCTCTCTCACATTACCATCTAAAAATTGTCCCACTGTAGTGGTTGCTGTGTCCACTTCACAATCGACTCTCCGCCAAACACATTCTTGTATTTGGTATTGCCGGATTGGTGCACGAATAATTGATACCAACCCCATTCACTGCCGTTTAGTTCTTGTTTGTCTTTTAGTGCTTCCACGTCTGGCAGTCTGTCTCTAGGATGGAACTGAATGTGATCCCATATCCTCCATGGACAGCCTGGTGCATCGTGTGCCTGCTCTTCTAGTTTGTGTATGGGAGTTGGATTGCCTCCAGGTGCTTGACCTGTGTTGAACCCTATTACCCAACCCTCCTTGGCAAGATCTAGGTAAGGCTTGAAATCAACTTTAGTTGATACTAATGTGTCAAATCTCAGACGTATAATTGTAGTATACTTCGCAGGTAGGCTCTTCACTAGATGATAGTGTGCTACCTGTTGATTAGCAGAGTGCCAGAACTGTTTGTACAGTTTCTGTTTACGATACATCTTTCCGTTTGGTTTCTCAGTGTACCTACGGAATATATCACAGTCTGGTTTCACCTTCACGTGCTCCATGCAGTGATAGTCCCACGTGGGTTCTGGTGTGTACAGGCAGTTGGGAACATTTGGTTCTGGATACCCTTCCCACTGTTGGAAAAAGAAATCATATTCTCCAAACACTTTTCTTTGTAGTTCAATTACCTTCTCGTGTTCTGCACCAGCAATTCCACTTACACATACAGCAATCATCTCTGCCACTCCTCTTCGGTTACAATGTGTGGTAGTTTGTTTGTGCAGTTGCCTGTTTCATCCCACACGTGCCATTTCTCTTTAACGCCCCAATAATATTTGTGTTCGTTATCGAGATTATTAGATAGCATGGCGTGTTTTTTATCTTTCAATTCCTGCCAGTTGCTTCTGAAATCGATCCATTTAAGATTGTATATGTCCACTAAATGTAAATTGTTTACACAAGCATCACGCCAATTGTTCTCATCACACATATCGAGAAAATTATTTGCCAGACTGTTTAGTCCCGACTTTGTAGGATACCATTTGTCTATGTTGAACATCTTCTGCATCATTGACGTAGGACCGTAAAGAAACAGATCACCTAACTCTTGTTTTTGCAAACTTGTCTGCTGTGTCACTAGCATTTTTTTATCTGATGGTAATAATGACTTTGCGTGGTCAACAACATTTTTTATTGCGTGTATTGTGTCGCACCTCGATTTGAGAATGTTCCTAAAACCTTTTCTTTCTGCTATCTCTAATCCTTTAGAAACAAGATAAGGATGCCCTTTGTGTATCTCTTTCTCTATGATTTTGTCTTCCCAAATAATGTAGTTGCAGTAGTGGTCTAGATTCCTGGGTCGCTGTCCGTGACCTGTAATGATAATGAATGCCTCTGGATTGTGCTCACCCCAATGCTTTATTGCGAACTCCACCGATTCTAACTTTTCAGTCTCGCCTTCTCTGATAAAAACGTGTG
>Ga0163109_10004279_pt1 | contig 10858 bp, 9 predicted proteins | sample CRUFie1St13metaG_FD_108704 | JGI IMG/M metagenome (GOLD analysis project Ga0163109, IMG submission 108704) | Marine microbial communities from the Costa Rica Dome - CRUD Field 142mm St13 metaG | ecosystem: Environmental > Aquatic > Marine > Oceanic > Photic zone | place: Costa Rica: the Eastern... | reverse complement strand
GGCAGTCCAGCCTGTGACAATTCATTGAGCTTTGCGGTAATCTTTATCATTTGCATTAAGCTATTACCTGCTTCCATCATACGCGCACCACCTGATTTAGAGATGATGATACACGGTAGTTTATTTTCAATTCAGAAGTCAATCCCGCGTGCCATACGCTCCCCAACGACTGATCCCATAGATCCTCCGATAAATCGGAAGTCCATGGCGGCAATCAGCACTCTTCTTCCCTCCATGCGGCCTACAGCGACTTGAACAGCCTCATTAGCATCCGTTTTATCAAAAGCCTGCTTTAGACGTTGTTCATAAGGCTTTAAATCCTCGAACTGCAAAGCATTCTTTGGTTGAACCTCGTTAAAGTATGTCTTATACCGTGGCGTGTCGAATAAGATGGAGAAGTAATCCTTCGGGGCTATGCGATCATGAAAACCGCAACTTCCACAAACCCAAAGGTTCGCCTCGTGTTCTGACATAGGTGACTGTTCTCCGCAAGCACTGCACTTATGCCAGAGGCCTTCCGGCATCTCCTTTTTGTTGTCTGTAGGGGTTTGGATACCCTTTTGATCACGCGAAAACCAACCCATTTCTCTCTATGCTATTGTTACGTCGTCACTTAAATATACATCTTGTACAGCTTGCAACAATTCTACACCTTCGGCAAACGGTTTCTGGAAGGCTTTTCGGCCAAGAATGAGTCCCATACCTCCTGCACGCTTGTTAACGATAGCCGTTTCAACTGCTTCCGCTAAGTCAGAGGCTCCAGATGAAGCACCTCCTGAGTTGATCAAACCGACTCTACCTTTGTAGCAGTTTAACACTTGATATCTACAAAGGTCAATTGGATTGTCTGAACACAGTTTGTCATACATATCAGGATGTGTTTTACCATGACCAACTGCTTTGAAACCGCCATTGTTCGTAGGCATCTTCTGCTTAATGATATCTGCTTGAATCGTTACACCAATGTGATTGGCTTGCCCCGTTAAGTCGGCAGATGTATGATAATCTACTCCGTCAACTTTGAAGGAACCATTTCTTGTGTAACACCATAAAATAGTAAACATTCCTAGGCGATGTGCTTCTTCAAAGGCCGCAGCAACTTCAAGAATTTGTCTGCGCGTATTTTCAGAACCGAAGTAAATCGTTGCTCCAATCCCTGCAGCCCCCATATTCCATGCATCTTGGACTTTGCCAAACATCACTTGGTCGTAGCTATTAGGGTATGATATCAGCTCATTGTGATTGATCTTAACAATGAATGGAATCTTGTGAGCGTAGCGTCTAGACATTGAAGCTAATACACCAAATGAAGAAGCAACTCCATTACATCCCGACTCTACAGCGAGATCAAGAATTCCTTTTGGATCAAAGTATAATGGATTGGGGGAGAAACTAGATCCCGCAGTATGCTCGAGTCCTTGGTCAACCGGCAGAATTCCTATGTATCCTGTTCCACCCATTCTTCCTGTATCAAACAATTGCTGCAATGATCTCAGCGTTTGAGGATTTCTATTACTTAAAACCCACTGTTCGTCAACATGGTCTTTACTTGGAAGATGAATATCAGCCTTTGATACCGCTGGAGAGTTAAAATCCAGAAGCGAAGCTGCTTTCTCGGCGCCTAAAAGTTCGGTTATTTTGTTACGCATGGTTTTTTGATTTCGGACGAAATTAAGGAAAGCCCCTGTACTTTCTAAGTATTTATAGTCAAGAGTATGTTGACATTGTGGATATATTAAGTCATGCCAATGTATCAACTCATAGAGCCTTGATTACCTCTTGTTTCGTATTGAGCTAAATCCGTCTTCTAAAAAGACTATCGTCTTCGCTTGAGGCCACGTCGGAAGGCGGGTTTACCGCGATTGGGTAACATTTTAATCTTCCCATCCATTCGGTCCCTATCATTTGCTGGCATGGGATTAGAATGTCCGTGATATTCTTTGACCTTATGCCCAACAAGAAGTTCAATTTTACGCCAGAAATCGCGATCATTCACAGTACAAAGCGTAAAGGCTCTACCCTCTTTTCCTGCCCGCCCTGTTCGTCCAACTCTGTGAATGTATGCTTCGGGTTCATTAGGAACATCATAATTGATTACACAAGAAAGATTGCTTATATCAATACCGCGAGAAGCTACATCGGTTGCCACGAGAATCTTACACTTACCTTCTTTAAAGTTTTTGAGCGCCTTCTGACGAGCATTTTGTGTTTTATCACCGTGTAAAGCAAGAACACTTTTCTGCTTTCCTTTCAGAAAACGTTCGAGTTTATCTGCCCCAATTTTAGTGCGCGTAAAAATCAGACAATCCTCAATACCCTCATATTCTAAAAGCTCTAGAGTCGTCTCGCGCTTTTTATTATCTACGGTGTAGAGTACCCTATCATCCACTTTTTCTGCAGTGGTAGATTCTGGACTTACTTCCACCCGTACCGGTTTATGCAACATGTGTTGCGATAGTTGGAGAATATCAGGTGACATCGTTGCACTAAAAAATAGCGTTTGACGAACTTTTGGAAGCTTTCGCACGATGCGTGTCATATCCTTTGTAAAGCCCATATCCATCATTCGATCGGCTTCATCTAGGACAAGCACCTGTACTTCGCTTAAATCCAAAATCCGCATTTGATTCAAATCAAGTAATCGCCCAGGAGTGGCTATGATTAAAGCAACTCCACGCTTTATCTTATTGATTTGCTTTCTCTTGGGTATACCACCAAACACGGTAGCCATTTGAAGCTTCATCTCCTTGGAGAATAGCTTTATATTATCCTCAATCTGAAGGGCCAATTCCCTTGTCGGAGCAAGAATTAACACTGCCGGTTTTTGAGGAGTGGTATTCTCAGGAGCCTTTTCTCTTCCCAGCAGACGCTGAAGAATAGGCAAACTAAAGGCAGCGGTTTTTCCTGTACCGGTCTGTGCAATACCTAAGACATCCTTATTTTCTAAAACATGTGGAATTGCTTGGCTCTGAATGGGTGTAGGATGAGTATATCCGAGTTTGGCGATCGCCTTTTGAATGGGCTCTCCCAATTTTAGGGAAGCAAAGCCATTAGACCCATTCCCGTTATTATCTGTTGTATTCAACGTTCTTTATTTACAATTCCTCCACGCCTTCTCGATATCCAATGGCGTTACTAAAGCCTCGTTGGGATACCACTTTTCATTCATGAAGTTCATAAGGTTAGCTACATCCGTAGCGCTTAAATCAGGATAACCAAGCATGACCAATGTTGAGTCTTGCGTATTGACCTTCCCGTGCTTCACGACGCAAGGTACAGAAAAGTTTGGTCGGTTATACCAATCTCCATTATTAAGTGCAGGAAAGCCGAGATTTCCTTCATCATCAGCTAATCCTCCTTGACCCTTATCACCGTGACAAGATTGACAGTTTTTCTCGTATACTACTTGTCCATCATATCTTGAATTGATATTTCCTTGTTGAATCTGGACAATCACGGCTCCTAGGGCAAAAAGCGCTAAAAAGGCAACTCCCCCTAGAATAAACTTGCGCATTCTTCCTCCTAGGTCTCCCTCTTTGTAATCATTCTTTCGACCCGCTGCCATACTACTTATCCGTTAATGCTTTTTTTAAATAACAAATCAAATCATCGATCTCGTGATTTTCTGTTCCATCTCCCGTCACAAAATAAGTGACCTTTTGATCGGGTGTTACGACAAGAAAAGTCCCACTATGATCAAATCCACCTGAAGTCGGCAAATCGCTCTCAGCCACTCCTATTTTCAGCGCATCGGCTAAACCAAAGACCTCCTCTTTGCTTCCTCGAAGAAAAGACCACGTATTCGTATCTGCTTCGTACAAGGCAGCATATTCACGTAATCGCTGAATATTATCTCGACGCTCATCGATTGAAATAGAAACTAAAGAAAATCCATCTAAGCCTTTTAATTCTTGTTGAATACGCTGCATATTCCCCGACATCTTAGGACAAATAGAGGGACAGGAGGTAAAAAAGAAGTCTAAGACAACATACTGTTTAGCCAAATCATCCTGTGTGATAATCGATTGACCAAAAGCACTTTCCAATGCAAAAGATGGAAGAGGTTGCGGATCTTTAAATTGATATGCTGTGATCTCTACATCACATTCTTTGTCACAGCCAATAAACATCCACAAGCTCAGAAATAACGAGGGGAAAAACTTGGTCATATTAATGCTTTGCTAGATCCTCTGGAAAACATCAAGCCTCCCAGCAAAAGAGTGGCTGCACCAAGCAATCCCATTCGTATCCAAAAAGGCTGAAGAGAATACTCTTTGGCATAGGCCTCGGACTCACCTTCATATATTGAAGCATCAAGTGTCTCGTAGTCTTCCTTATTCTTTGTTTGGTAGAGCGCGTACTCGTATTGCTTTAATACACGTTTTGCCTCTTGAAAATGTTTATCCACTTTGTGCAAGGCAACACGGTTAATGTTTCCCATCCATATCATGCCTGCATAGAGATTTTGCAAGCTGGCATTAGCCCATGCCATGTCTTCTTTTGAAAGCGATTTCATCGTCGTATCGTCTAAGACCGTCAGCAATGCCCACGTGCTATCCGCAAAAAAGGCATCAGAATTATTTTTCCATTGTTCGATGATTTCCTCCCGGTTTTTGGAGAAATAGGAATACGAAGCATCCCTTAGAAACGTTCTAGAAAAAGGCACCCTTCCCGTATCCATCGGAATAAATACGTCAGGAATAACCCCACCCCCTCCGTAGACTGTTCGTCCTTCGATCAATGTAAAGTACTCTGTGCTATCCTCAAGCGTAATAGCTGAGGAATCCACAATCTCATCAGATTCAAATCGATCAACAATTTCTAAGCCGTATTCGTAGGCATCTTTCCCCTCATAAGGCTTCTGAACACATCGCCCAGAAGGCATATAGTATTTACTCACGGGCAGCCGCATAACATCTCCATTGGACAGGGTAAATTCTTCTTGTACAAGTCCTTTACCAAAGGTCCGCTGTCCTATCACTAATCCACGATCCCAGTCTTGAATAGCTCCTGCAAAAATCTCACTTGCTGAGGCGGACATACTGTTGGTCAAAACAACCAATTCACCATCTTCAAAAACACCTGGCCGCGTAGAAAAATAATCCTTTCGCTTGCGTTTTCGACCTTCGGTATATAAGAGCAATCGGTTGTCCTCAATACATTCATCCAGCATTTTAATCGCTTGATCAAGATATCCACCTCCATTATTTCGAAGGTCAACAATCAACTTCGTCATACCTTGCTTCTGAAGGGATTCTATCGCACGACTAAACTCCTCGTGCGTGTATGCACCAAACATATCCACTTGTATGTAGCCCACAGAGGCGTCAACCATGTATGAAAGGGAGACCGTTGGCGTGGCAATCGACCCCCGTTGAATAGAAAGTGGGAACACCGAGTCTCTTCTCATGATTGAGACATTCACCTTTGTATTTCGAGGCCCCATAAGCAGACCAACCACAGAATCTTGAGTTATTCCAACGCCTGCGACATTCAGTCCTTCGACTTCTACGATTCGATCAGCAGATTGAATTCCCAAACGCTCACTAGGCCCACCACGCAAAGTGTTCACCACAAAGATGGTGTCTTTTAAAATGGAAAATTGAATACCAATGCCCTCATACCGTCCCTCAAACGATTGGCTTTCTTTCTCAGCTTCTTCAATGGAATAGTACTCGCCGTGTGGAATGCTTTCTACGACGCTCTTCGCCCCTGTTGTTTGGTATCGGTCTAGATCAATATCATCCACGAAATTTTCATCGATCTGAAAAAAGACCTCCTCATAAAACCATCCTGTCCCTTCAGGCTTCATAGGGGCAAAAAAGCCCATCCTATAGCCAAAAAGAGCTCCTAGTAGAAGAGAAGCAAAAACCAGGAACGGTATTAGTATTGTACTAGATAAACGCGACAGCATAAATTACAGACTTTTCGAAAGTACGACCATGAAAGCGATATTTATATCAATTCAAACATTAACTACATTTACAAAAACTACTTTTTGACGTTTCTAGTTCAGTAGACCATGACTAAACAACGAATATATGCCCTCGCTATTCTTCTCACTGTAGTCATGGTTGGGCTCACAGTGAATCAATCGATACTTCTTATAAACGGTATGACTCAGAGTCAAAAGGTCTTCGAAGATCAAATGAACGATGTTCTTGCCGAGGTGAGTGAGGACTTAAAATTTTATGATTATGGGCCTTACGTAAACAGTGTAGTGGATTCCGCAATGGATGCAGATAGTATCCGAAGAGATTCCCTAGTCCTAGCCAACCTACAAGCTATTTTCGACTTCACCATTTTTCTCAAAGAAGAAAAAGCAGTACATACCTTTGAATTATTAGGTGATAGCAGTGAAGGAGATTTAGCCATTCTACAACTTTTTCAAGAGTTGAAATCACGCAGTTCGCAAAGCGTCCTTATCAATCAGGATCTCCAGAACGTTTTGTCCACAAAAACCAAGGATTTAAGAAGGAAACAGCCTGAGGTCACTGATGAAGTAATCCAAGAGTTGTTGGATGCAAGATTAAAAGAGCGCTCCTTAACGATGTCCTACACTTTATCGTCATCCACAAGACCTTACGGAGGCATGAAACTCTCGCCATCAGCTAAGGAAAATGAGAATTACTTTGAACGTCTAGTTTTCAAAAATGAGCTTACGGGATCCTACCATGGGAAACTGATTGTTTTAGTCAATAACCGAAATCAGTTTATATGGTACCAGAATCTGTTGTTCATTGTTACGTCAGTTGTGCTGATACTTTTTGTCTCAGTTGGCTTTGTTTTTTCAGTGATCACCATTCTTCGCCAGCGAAAAATATCTGACTTAAAAACGGCGTTTATCAATAACATGACCCATGAACTAAAGACCCCTGTAGCCACCATCGGAATAGCTAGCCAAATGCTACATGAGGATAACGTGGCCACAGCATCCGACAAGGTCTTAAAGTATGCAGAGATTATTCAAGAGGAAAATCTTCGCCTCGGAGGTCATATCGAAAAAGTCCTTCAAGTCGCTCAGCTAGAGCAAGATTCTATTAAGTTAAATATGACGGAGGTGGATATCCATCAAATCCTAGACAAACTTAAATCGAGTTACAAGCTGCGTATTGAGGCCGCGAATGGAGTACTTACCGAAGACCGACAAGCTACAGACCACATCATTTATGGTGACGAACAGCACCTGTACAATTTGTTTTCGAATCTCTATGATAATGCCATCAAATACAGCAAAGATGAACTAACCATAACCGTTACCACAAGGAGTAATCAAAAGTTTCTAGAGATTGTTATTCGAGATAATGGAATAGGCATGTCATCCTCGGTACAACGGCATATATTCGATGCCTTTTTTAGAGAATCTTCTGGCAATATCCATAATGTTAAGGGATTTGGCCTTGGCCTGAGCTACGTTAAAGCGATGACCGAACGACACGCTGGAAGCATTCGTGTTCAAAGTGAAGAGGGTCAATTCGCAGAATTTACCTTAATTTTCCCATTAAACAACGAGAAGTAATGAATATCGACATGCAATACAGGATACTGCTAGCAGAAGATGATCCCAATCTTGGAATGGTACTTAAAGACTCCTTGGAACTACATGGCCATACCGTCGAACTTTTCGAAAATGGAGAAAAAGCATGGAAATCCTTCTCTAAAGATGATTTCGATATCTGCATATTGGATGTTATGATGCCCCTAAAGGACGGATTTACACTAGCTAAACAAATTCGAGAAGTAGACTATAGAATTCCCATCATTTTCTTAACGGCTAAGTCGCTCAAAGAAGATAAAATAGCTGGATTTGAGCTAGGTGCAGATGACTACGTCACCAAACCATTCGATCGAGATGAGTTGCGCGTACGAGTAGATGCCGTGATGCGAAGAATTTTTCTTGAGAAGAATCCCCCGGATGAAACCTTGCATTTTGAAATTGGAGACTACACCTATGCGCATGACACGAGAATTCTATCCATTAAGGGAGATGAAAAAAAGCTTACTACGAAAGAGGGTGATCTATTGAGGTTGCTTGCGCAGCACAAGAACAAAACGCTCAACCGAGATGTAGCACTCAAACATATCTGGGGGAACGACAGTTACTTTACCGGCCGCAGCATGGATGTCTATGTTACCAAGCTGAGGAAATACCTTAGAAAGGACGATAGAATAGAAATCATCAATGTACATGGAAAGGGATTTCGTCTTATTGAATCCATGTAATCATCGTCAATTCGAATCAGGTGAATCAGGCGCATACAGAACGCTTACCGCTTAAGCCCGTTATCCAGGATGTTAACCAATGGCCGTTAACCAAGACGACATCGGAACGCAAAGAATTTAAAGCTCAAGTAAGAACTCGAACACTGAATGCCTTGAAAAGAAACTTTCAAGATTCTTCAGAATTTTACGAGCTATTGAAAAATGTAATCTATCTCGAGAAGATTAGACTTACTCAGAATCCTTGGAAAACAGACAAACAAAGTGAAGCCCTTTTTTGGGCAGATATCAAGGCTCAGATGCTGGAGTTAGAAAAACAAAACAACCATACCTCCGACCATCATTTAGAAGGAATCCTCACCCAGATTATCAATCACTATCTGCAAGAAATTTTAAGTCGTTTTGAGCCACGAGCTTATCGTTTTGCCCAACGTATTCTACCCTATTTCTACGGAGGACTGCTTAAATCCGCTCCTGGACGGCGGATCCAAAAATTCTGGCGAAGTAAAGATTCAATCTATGATCGCTTTATCTTTTATGGGGACATAGAACGGCTCAGAGCGCTTTCGAGTGTCGGTCCGCTCATCGTATTACCAAATCATCAAACCAACTTAGACTCACCAACCATTGGATATGGGATAGATCTTCTTGGCCTACCTGCCATGACTTATGGCGCAGGCATCAATTTATTTACACTACCCTGGCTTAGCAAAAAAATGAATCAATTGGGTGCGTATAAAGTGGACCGCCGTAAAAAGAATGCCATCTACCTTGAAGTGCTCAAATCCTATTCATCGGTTTGCTTGGCAAGAGGCGTTCATAGTTTGTTTTTTCCAGAAGGTACTCGAAGTCGTTCAGGCACCTTAATCAATAAATTAAAACTTGGATTACTAGGGACAGCCGTACAGACCCAAAAAGATTACGTACTCGATGAGGGCAAGAAAAACAAACCCGTAATCATCGTGCCGGTCTCCATCAACTACTCCTTTACCTTAGAAGCAGAGTCCCTTATTGATCAGCACCTTAAAAAACAAGGGAGGGAGCAATATATCAAGGAAGCAAGCGTCACAGCAACCTCCTACCGTTTGCTATCCATTCTTTTTTCTCATCGCTACACCAAGCCAGAAATTCATATCGCCTTTGGTGAGCCGACCGATATTTTTGGAAACAAATTAGACGCATCAGGCCGATCGCTGGATGTGCAAGGCAACTTCATCAATCGCGAGGAATATTTTAGACGGGGAAATGACCATGTACACGACGATCAAAGAGATTCGGTCTATGCTCAGGATCTCGGACAAATCGTTCAGAAAGGATTACACGATAATAAAGTAGTATTATCCAGCAACATCGTTGCCTTGGTTGCCTTTAGAATGCTCAGAGCTTCCTTTCCCAAGCTGGATTTATATGAACTTTTGCGTCTTCCTTTGGAGGATGTCACTTGGGAGTGGGATGATTTTTTGGATGCCTGCCAGCGCACCATTGATCATGTTCGAATTAAAGCAAGTCAAGGCAATTGTATACTTAGCACACAGTTAGACCGATCCACTACAGCAATCGCATCCCATGGAGTAAAGCATCTAGGAATATATAATTCCAAACGTGCCCTTCTTCGTTCGAGCGATGGCAAACTGCGGTCAGAAAGCCTGCTACTTCTTCATTTTTATGCGAATCAAATGGAAGCCTATGTCGACAATGTATAACAAAGACATGGGTGTAGGGGTCATTGGCGCCGGGAAATTTGGGCTCGCTCTATGTAATCTTCTCGCCGAAAAACATCCTGTAAAACTTTACAGCCGACGGCAAGAAGATGCAGTAGGTTTTGAGGCAAGTCGCCAGTTAAGAGATGTAACACTCCACGATAATGTGACCTTGGAGACCGACTTGGAACATCTCTGCAATACCTGTGAGGTTCTTATCCCTGCTATTCCATCTGACAATTATCCCGAGCTCGTACAGGCTATTCAACATGTTATAAATCCCGGTCATTTTGTTATCCATGCGACCAAAGGATTCATACAGAGTAATGCAAACCCGGATACTCAAAGCCACCGACCATTAACGGTTAGTGAATACTTTGAACAATTCACTACGGTTCGTCGTATTGGAATGATAGCTGGTCCGAACTTATCCCATGAGATACATCAAGGACTTCCTGCGGGTGCGGTTATCGGCAGTCGATTTAATGAAGTAATCACGATCGGAAAGGAATTGTTTTCCTCTGATCGTTTCCAAGTATTTGGAAGCAACGACTTATTAGCTATTGAATTAGCAGGAATTTTAAAAAATTACATTGCCATCGGCGCAGGCATTACAGAGGGCCTTGAGTTGGGCTCCAATGCACGGTCCCTCTACATCACTCGAGCTCTCGCAGAAATCATATATATCGCGAATCGTTTAGGCGTGGCATCCACGTCATTTCTAGGTCTAGCTGGAGTTGGCGATCTCATGACGACTTGCCAAAGTCCGCTGAGTAGAAACTTCACGGTAGGATATAGAATTGCTAAGGGTGAGGTCATCGAATCCATCGTAAAAGATTCCATAGAAACTATAGAGGGACTTAAAACCCTTAAACTCATTCATAATGAATGGCGTTATACTTCACGAATACCTATAGCTCAAGTATTACATGAGATTC
>Ga0163109_10004276_pt1 | contig 10860 bp, 9 predicted proteins | sample CRUFie1St13metaG_FD_108704 | JGI IMG/M metagenome (GOLD analysis project Ga0163109, IMG submission 108704) | Marine microbial communities from the Costa Rica Dome - CRUD Field 142mm St13 metaG | ecosystem: Environmental > Aquatic > Marine > Oceanic > Photic zone | place: Costa Rica: the Eastern... | reverse complement strand
TTTGAAAGACTGACTCTTGGTGAGGGCATTGAAAGAATTCCATCAGAAACTGGCAAAGTATATCTTGTATCATTTTTATGGAGAGGGAAGTTTATGATGATGAAATTGTTTTTCCCTGAACTTAAACAACCTAATAAGCAGCAAGTTCAGTCAGCAATGAACAAGGTATATCCTGGTTCTAAAGTCATGAGATTTGATGCTTCTATGCTTGACAATAAGGATACTTATATTAGAATACCCGACATGTCCGAAGAAACCAAAATTGATGAAAAGATTGAGGAGGCAGCAGCATGGACAAAAAAGTCTGGAAAGAATGAATCAGGAGGACTAAATGAAAAAGGAAGGAAGTCGTATGAGCGTGAGAACCCAGGAAGCGATCTTAAGAGACCTTCAAAGAAAGTTGGGAACCCTCGTAGAAAGAGCTTTTGTGCGAGAATGAAAGGTATGAAAAAGAAATTGACCTCTTCCAAAACAGCAAACGATCCTAATAGTAGAATTAATAAAAGTCTAAGAGCCTGGAATTGCTAATTTAACTTATGCCAAGTGCTGATATTTACTTAGGGAATCCGAACCTTAAAAAGGCGAATACCCAAATTGAGTTTACAAAAGAACAAATTCAAGAATATTTGAGGTGTAAGGAAGATCCCGTATACTTTGCTCAAAATTATGTGAAAATTGTTACTCTTGATCATGGTCTTCAACCATTCAAAATGTATGACTTTCAAGAGAAGTTAGTTCGTAATTTTCATGAAAATAGATTTAACATCTGTAAGATGCCACGTCAGACTGGTAAGTCTACGACTGTGGTATCTTTTCTTTTGCATTACGCTGTTTTTAATGACAGTGTAAATATTGGCATCCTAGCAAACAAAGCATCAACTGCCAGGGAACTTCTTAGCAGACTGCAGATTGCTTATGAAAACTTGCCAAAATGGATGCAGCAGGGTATTCTATCTTGGAACAAGGGTTCTTTAGAATTAGAAAATGGATCAAAGATTCTGGCTGCTTCTACATCTGCAAGTGCTGTCCGAGGCATGTCGTTCAATATCATCTTCCTCGACGAATTTGCTTTCGTTCCGAACCATATTGCAGATGCCTTCTTTGCCTCTGTTTATCCTACTATTACTTCCGGTCAAAGCACTAAAGTAATTATTGTATCCACGCCACATGGTATGAATCATTTCTACCGTATGTGGCATGATGCGGAGAAAAAAAAGAATGAATATGTTCCGACCGAAGTTCACTGGTCAGAAGTTCCTGGTAGAGATTCTGTCTGGAAAGAACAAACGATCGCTAATACATCCGAACAGCAATTTAAGATCGAGTTTGAATGTGAATTTCTTGGATCTGTTGATACATTAATCTCTGCGTCAAAACTTAAATCACTAGTATATGATGATCCAATTAGAAAGAATGCTGGATTAGACGTATATGAACCAGCACAAAAAGGACGTGATTATGTGTGCACTGTTGACGTAGCAAGAGGTGTTGGTAATGATTACTCTGCGTTTACAATTATAGATATTACTGAATTTCCCCATAAACTTGTAGCAAAATATAGAGATAACACAATTAAACCGATGCTATTTCCTAGCGTCATTTACGAAGTATGTAAAAGTTATAATGAAGCATTTATTCTATGTGAAGTAAATGACGTAGGTGATCAAGTGGCAGCCATTCTGCAATATGATCTTGAATATCAGAATCTATTGATGTGTTCAATGAGAGGTAGAGCAGGACAAATTGTAGGACAAGGATTTTCTGGTCAGAAGACACAGTTAGGTGTTAAAATGTCTAAGACTGTAAAGAAGGTTGGGTCTCTTAACTTGAAGACCATGATTGAAGAGAATAAACTGACCTTCTGTGATTATGAAGTCATTTCAGAGTTAACTACCTTTATTTCAAAACATAATTCATTTGAGGCAGAGGAAGGTTGCAATGATGACCTTGCTATGTGTTTGGTTATCTATGCTTGGTTAGTTGCACAAGATTACTTTAAGGAATTAACAGATCAAGATGTCCGAAAACGATTATATGAAGAACAAAAAAATCAAATCGAGCAAGATATGGCACCCTTCGGTTTCATTGTCGATGGACTCGATGATTCTTCTTTTGTGGATAATGACGGAGACAGGTGGCATGTCGATGAATACGGAGACATGAGTTATATGTGGGACTTTCAATAATGGATCTAGATGCTCAGTTTGATATAAATCATTTATTTTTTAATGAGAGAAAATGTCGAATTTGTGGCAAAACTAAGAACCTTATTGAAGATTTTTATAGAACCAGAAAAGATAAAGGTCAAGTCCCATCCTCATATTCATATGAATGTAAAAAATGCACAATAGATAGGATTAAAAAAAATAGAAAAAGATAATGTTCACGTCCTGTTCACGTCATTTAAATAATTAAAATCTCTAAATAATAATAGTTAATTTGAGACATTAAGGAGAAAAACATGGCAACTCCTCAATTATCTCCAGGCGTATTAGTCAGGGAAATTGATCTTACAGTAGGAAGAAGTGATAACGTTCTCGATAACATCGGAGCGATTGCTGGTCCTTTTAAACTGGGACCTATTGATGAACCTACTACAATTACAACTCAGCAGGAGTTGATCGATGTATTCGGCACTCCACAAAATAATGACAGACAATACGAATACTGGATGACGGCATCCGAATACCTCACTTATGGTGGTATTCTAAGTGTAGTGAGATCAGATGGAAGCAGTCTAGTCAACGCTAATGCTGGTGTTGGTATTGGATCTTCTGCAAGTTTGAAGATTAAAAGTTACGATGACTATCAGGAGAACTACACTACTTCTGCAGATTACTACTATGCTGCAAGAAACCCAGGCGAATGGGGCAATCAACTGAAAGTTTGTACTATTGATAACCAAGCAGACCAAATTCTCGGTATTACTACCACTAATCTTGCTGGTCTTGGCATAACTGTTGGATATGGCGTTACGACAGCACTTTCTTCCGTTCCCATCCCTGGTGCAGGAACAACAACAACCTTTACTGGAGTGCTGAAAGGTATCATTACTGGTGTTTCTACTGATACTACCAATAGCAACAGTACAATCGATGTTAAGGTTCTTTCGAGAGTTAATGCTGCTGGAACAGAGTTCCCTATTGACTATCAGGAAAACAATCCTGCTCAATCGTTTGAAGGAAGCGATACTATTACGATTCGTAACAACGCTGGTGGTTCAGAAGGAACTGCTACCGCTGTTTCTGCCGTAGACTGGTATGATCAGCAAACGCTACAGATCAATAATAGCACCATCTTTTGGAAAACGATCGCTCCAAAACCTGTTGACACAAACTTTGCCACTTCAAGAGGTGGTGGTGGTGATGCTATCCACGTTGCTGTTGTTGATGATACTGGTGCAGTAACTGGCATTGCTGGTAATTTGCTTGAGTCTTGGTCTTTCCTGTCGAAAGCGATTGACTCCGAGGCAGACGGTGATGCACCTGTTAAAAACTACTACAAGAACTATCTGGCAATCAACTCAGATTGGATCTTCCCTGGTCTCAGTCCCGCTGCAGCAGCCGATACCTTCCATGGTACTACCCCTGTTGCTACTGCGTTTACAACTGACTTCTCCCCTGTAAGTAGAGGTGATGGTCTGTGGGGTCTGGAAGCAAGAGATACTCAATTCAATGCAATTGGTAATGTTGGGTATAATCTTCTTGGTGGTGCTGATTATAGCGCAAATAGCGGTCAAGATGCTTCACTTGGAGATCTTTCTATCTCATATAATCTCTTCTCTAACAGAGATGATATTGAAGTCGATTACTTGCTTATGGGTCCTGGATGTTCATCTGAACTACAATCCCAAGCTAAAGCAAATCTGCTAATCTCTATCGCTGAGCAAAGAAAGGATTGTATGGCAGTCATTTCGCCACATAGAGAAAATGTTATTGGTGAAAGTAATTCTACCACTCAGACTAATAATCTGATTAAGTATTATGCTCCCATAACTTCATCATCTTTTGCGGTATTTGATAGTGGTTACAAGTACACTTATGACAGATTCAACAATGAGTTCCGCTACGTTCCTTTGAATGGAGATATTGCGGGTCTGATGGTTAGAACTAGCATTGAGGCTTTCCCTTGGTTCTCCCCTGCTGGTCAGCAAAGAGGCAACATTAATAATGCTGTCAAACTAGCATATAATCCCAATAAAGCACAAAGAGACGTGCTTTACGGTGCAAGAATCAACCCAGTTATCAATCAGAATGGACAAGGTGTCATTCTGTTCGGTGATAAGACTGGTCTTTCTTACAGTTCTGCATTTGATAGAATTAATGTTCGCCGTCTGTTCCTCACAGTTGAGCAAGCACTTGAAGAAGCAGCAAATGATCAACTTTTTGAACTTAATGATGAGGAAACAAGAGAGAACTTCGTTAACATTGTCATTCCTTACCTGAGAGACATTCAGGCACAAAGAGGAATTGACGAGTTCACAGTTGTTTGCGATGAGACCAACAACACTCCTGATATCATTGATAACAATGAATTCAGAGCAGATATCTTTATCGCACCTGCGAGATCCATCAACTACATTACTCTGACGTTCATCGCAACTAGGTCTGGAATCTCGTTTGATGAAGTGGTTGGAACAACAGCCTGATCTACTCATATCAAACACCTAAGAGGAAAAACCAATGGCAATTACAAAAACCTTAACACAGTTTAAAAATAGATTGGCGGGCGGCGGCGCTCGCCCCAATCTATTTGAAGTTTCTATCCCTTCATTCCCTTCTGCTTTGGGCAACAGAGTTTGGAGAAACGGAGGAAAGAGAGAGAACGGAACCTTTAAGTTTTTGGCAAAAGCAGCTCAGCTGCCTGCCTCAACTATCGCTGAAGTTCCAGTTCCTTTTAGAGGTAGAATCTTGAAGGTTGCTGGCGACAGAACTTTCGATACCTGGACAGTCACCATCATTAATGATGAGGACTTCCAACTTAGAACTGCTTTTGAGATATGGATGAACACCATGAGCAAATTGAATGATGCGACTGGTGTTACCAATCCTTCATCCTATATGACAGATGCTTATGTTACCCAGTTGGGCAGAGGCAGAGTTGCTGAAGCAAAACAGAACAGAAGAGGTGGAAGATCCTCCGTTCTTAGAAATTATAAGTTCTTTGACATCTTCCCAACCGAGGTTTCTGCTATCGAACTGTCTTATGACAACACCGATCAGATTGAAGAATTCACTGTTACCTTCCAGGTTCAGTTCTTCACGATTGGTAATGCACTGAACAGAAACAGAGGCGCAAGAGGTCAGGTATTGATTCAGTGATAAATAACTAGAACGAACGTTTCTAGTCCTATTAATAATGGCGAGATTATTTGGATTCTCAATTGAAGATAACGACAAAAACCCGCCAGGCGTAGTATCTCCGATTCCACCTTCTAATCAAGATGGATCTGAGCACTACGTCTCGACGGGTTTTTATGGTTCTTATGTTGACATTGAGGGTAAATATAAAAATGAAAATGATCTGATTAGAAGATATCGTACTATGGCACTTTACCCTGAGTGTGATGGTGCTATTGAAGATATTGTAAATGAAGCGATTGTATCAGATACTAATGACAGTCCTGTTAATATTGAACTGTCAAATTTAAAAGCAAGCGATGGAATTAAAAAGAAAGTAAGAGAAGAATTTAGATATATTCTTGAACTGCTTGATTTTGATAAAAAAGCGCATGAAATTTTCCGTAACTGGTATATTGATGGAAGACTTTATTATAACAAAGTAATTGATCAAAAGAATCCACAAGACGGCATTCAAGAGTTGAGATATATTGATGCATCAAAAATGAGATATGTGCGTCAGTTGAAGAAAAGTGGTAAAGATAGTGTTCAATCTTTAAGGTCCACGTTTAATAAAGAAGATCCAACTAGTTACAATTTTCCAGAAATTGAAGAATACTTCATTTATAATCCTGGAAGTGTAGGATCTTCAGGTGGATACACTGCTAACAATTCTGGTGCAAAAGGCGTTAGAATGACTCGCGATTCTGTCACCTACTGCACCTCTGGTTTAGTAGATAGAAATAAGGGAACTACATTGTCTTGGATGCACAAGGCAATCAAACCTCTCAATCAATTGATGATGATTGAAGATTCTCTTGTCATTTATCGTTTGTCAAGAGCACCAGAAAGAAGAATTTTCTATATTGATGTTGGTAATCTTCCTAAACAAAAGGCAGAACAATATCTGCGTGATGTGATGATGCGTTATAGAAATAAACTTGTTTATGATGCTAACACTGGCGAACTTCGTGATGACAAAAAGTTCATGTCTATGATGGAAGATTTCTGGTTGCCTAGAAGAGAAGGCGGTAGAGGGACTGAAATTACTACACTTCCCGGTGGTCAAAATCTTGGTGAAATTACTGATATTAATTACTTTCAGAAAAAACTATACAGAGCACTCAATGTTCCTGAAACTCGTATCCAAGGTGATACTGGTTTCTCAATGGGTCGTTCATCTGAAATTTTAAGAGACGAAGTTAAATTCTCTAAGTTTGTTGGCAGACTGAGAAAAAGATTCTCAGATATGTTCAATGACATGCTGAAAACACAATTAATTTTAAAAAATATTGTCACTCTTGAAGATTGGGAGATTATGGCAGATCATATTCAGTATGATTTTCTATATGACAACCACTTTGCTGAACTTAAAGAAACAGAACTTGCTACAGAAAGAATTAATTTGGCACAACTATATGAACCATATATTGGTAAATATTATTCTAACAACTATATCAGAAAAAATGTTCTGCGTCAGTCCGATGAAGAGATTGATGAACAGGATAAATTGATTGAAAAGGAGATTGATTCGGGAATGATTCCTGATCCAGAAAAGATGAATATTGATCCTATCACTGGTGAATCACTGCCACCGGAACCTGGAACTTCAAGTGATGCGATGGCAGCACCCCCAATACCAACGACTCCTGAAATTAAACCACCAAAAGGTGGCGAATTCTAAATAACAACACACAAGTATTTTATACAAAATGGAAGAATTAATGGATTTGCTTGTTGCTGATGAGTCTTCGGCTCAAATTAGTGACAAAATTAAAGACATTCTGTTTGCAAAATCAGCAGATAAAATCACAAATATGCGTCCCGATGTGGCAGCATCTATCTTCGACAATCCTGGAGAAGTGGTAGATGATACCCCAGACGAAGAAGTATAATAAATATTGTTTAGGACTTATTGTAATTTAAGATAATGGCCATCAAACCAGTAGGCATTAATTCAACTGTATCCACATCAACAAGCTCTTCTCAGACTTCTGCGATCTCGCAACAGTGTGAAAACATTAGAGTTGTAGCGGAAACTGTTGGTTGCTATGTAGCAATCGGAACTAATCCTACTGCTACGAATGAAAACATTTACGTTTCCAGCACTGATGCAGCCGAAATTGCCATCGGTCTTCCGGCAGCACAAAGAGTTGTCGGCATTACCACTGGAACCACAACCATAATTGATTTTCCAGAGGGAACAGGTTCTCCTTTTGCCGTAGATGAAGCAGTTACTTTAACTTCTGGTCAAAGTAACTTTGATTTTACTCACAAAATTGTCAAATCTATCAACAATACAAGTAGTGTTGGTGGATTTTTCAATACAAGAATCGTAGTTGATCACGATTCATCTTCAGTTACAGATACATTTGATCCCAACAACTGGACTCAACTGAGAAAGTCAATCAAAGTCGCTGTAAAATCAGAGGCTGGAACTGGCAAAGCATATATCCAACAAGTACAAGTTTCCTGAAAAACCAATGAAACTCATCAGAGAAGAAATCGAAACAGTTGATTTTATCGTTGAAGAACGCAACGGTAAAAAGAACATGTTTATTGAGGGCATCTTCCTTCAAGGTGATCTCAAGAACAGAAATGGTCGTATGTATCCAATGGAAACTCTAAGAAAAGAGGTCCAAAGATATACAGAGAATCATGTTAATTCCGGGAGGGCACTTGGTGAACTCGGACATCCAGATGGCCCAACTGTTAATTTGGATCGCGTCAGTCACAAAATTGTTTCACTCAAAGAGAATGGAACCAATTTTATTGGTAAGGCAAAGATCCTTTCAACTCCGATGGGTAAAATTGCAGAGTCTCTCATCGGTGAGGGTGTTAAACTTGGTGTTTCTTCTAGAGGCATCGGATCACTTAAACAAACAAGAGAAGGAGTAAATATTGTTGGTGATGACTTTATGCTTTCTACTGCTGCAGATATCGTCGCCGATCCTTCAGCACCCGATGCATTTGTTGAAGGAATTATGGAGGGTAAGAATTGGGTATGGGATGGCGGCATCTTAAGAGAACAACAAGCTGCCAAAACTTATAAACAGATCAACACTTTGGTTGATCAAAACCAACTTGATGAGCAGAAGATCAAACTCTTTAATGATTTTCTGAACAATCTGTAAAAGATTCTAATTTATAAATAAATATAGATTAATTAAGGTTAATTTCGGAGATTTACAAGAAATGGAGCAATCTAAAACTGCTGTGAATGCCAACGCTAAGCCTGCTGAGGCTATGCCTAAGTTGTCTAATCAGGGTGAAGGACTGTCAGGTTCCTATGAGGATCTTGGTGGACCAACACCTGAGAACTATAAACCAGATGATGATTCTGCAAAGATCAAAGAGCCTAAGATCAAAACTGTCTCGGATGTAGTAAACAAAGGCGCAAAAGCAGCAGACCCGATGGGTTCATCTAAAAAGAACACTTACGGCGAAGAGTCTGAAGTAGATGAAGAAACTCTTGAAGAAGAGGAAATTTCTACTGATGAAGTTGTTGCTGAAGAAGAGGAAACTGTAGAAGAGTATGACGTTGAAGAAGATGTCAATGCTCTACTTGGTGGCGAAGAACTCTCCGAGGAATTCAAAGAAAAGGCAAAAGTCATCTTTGAAGCCGCACTTAATTCTAAGATTAAAGAAATCCAAGAATCTCTAGAACAGCAGTACGCTGCTATGCTGGAAGAAGAAAAGGAAGGTCTTAAAGATGTTTTGACCGAGAGAGTTGATGCGTATCTCGAGTATGTCTGCGAAGAGTGGATTACCGAGAACGAACTAGCAGTCGAAGCTGGTCTTAAGACCGAAATGACCGAATCATTCCTTGCTGGAATGAAGGGTCTTTTTGAAGAACATTATGTAACAATCCCTGAAGAAAAATATGATGTGCTGGAAAGCATGGTAGAAAAACTTGATGAAATGGAGACCAAGCTCAATGAGCAGATCGATAAGAACATCGTACTGAATAAGAGACTCGCTGAGTCAACTGCTGACGTAGTTCTTGATCAAGTTTCTGAAGGTCTTGCAGACACTCAGAAAGAGAAGCTCGCTTCACTTGCAGAAAGTGTTGAGTTTGAAAGTGAAGACGAATATCGTGAAAAGTTGGAAACACTGAAGGAGTCATACTTCTCCAGAACCGCTCCAGCGACTAAAGCATCCTCACCCCAAACCCTTTCTGAGGGTGTAGATACAACTGAAACTCCTGTAAAAGCAGGAATGGATTCATATCTGAAGGCACTGGGTGCATTTAGAAACTCTTGAATTTTATATTAATTCAAACAACACAACTGTAAACCTAAAGGTAAAAGCAAATGTTCCAATCCGAGCATCTGCAGGAAAAGTGGAGTCCTCTTCTCGACTATGAGGGTCTTGATGCAATCAAAGATTCCCACAGAAGAGCTGTAACCGCTGTCCTGCTGGAAAACCAAGAAAAATTCCTTAAAGAGGAAGCAGCATTCTCATCAGGTATGAACCTGATGGAAACCCCAACCAATGCCGGTAACGCCGCTGGCGCTTCAGGTGGTTTTGGTGCTGGCGCACCCGAATCTGGTCCTGTTGCCGGTTTTGACCCCGTTCTGATTTCACTGATCAGACGCGCCATGCCTAACCTGGTCGCTTACGATCTGGCTGGCGTTCAACCAATGAACGGTCCTACTGGACTGATCTTCGCCATGCGTTCTCGCTACGAGTCGCAGTCTGGCAACGAAACCTTCTATGACGAAGTAGATACCGCATTCTCCGGTCAGGATAACGGATTTGATCTGACCGCTGGAATGTCCGACGTTAATGCTGGTCTGGGTACAACTGCACAGTCTGGTACTAATCCTTCCCTTCTCAATCCTGTTGGAACCGCCACTTCCACGTCTTATGACGTTGGTCAAGGCATGGTTACCGGCGATGGTGAGAACCTGGGCAACGGTACAGGCAACCAGTTTAACCAAATGGCTTTCTCGATTGAGAAAGTTACTGTAACTGCCAAGTCAAGAGCCCTGAAAGCTGAGTATTCACTGGAACTTGCTCAGGACCTCAAGGCCATTCACGGTCTGAACGCTGAAGCAGAACTTGCTAATATCCTCTCTACTGAGATCCTCGCTGAAATCAACAGAGAAGTTATTAGAACGATCTACAAGATCGCTGAGCAAGGTGCTGTTTCTAACACCGCTACCGCTGGTGTATTTGACCTGGATGTTGACTCTAATGGTCGCTGGTCCGTTGAGAAGTTCAAAGGTCTCCTGTTCCAAATCGAGCGCGATGCTAACGCTATCGCACAAAGGACTCGTAGAGGAAAGGGCAATATGATCATGTGCTCGGCAGATGTTGCCTCCGCACTGACCATGGCAGGTATCCTGGATTACACCCCTGCACTGAACAGCAACCTGAACGTTGATGACACCGGTAACACCTTTGCTGGTACTATCAATGGCAAGTTCCGCGTCTACATCGACCCATATGCTGCCAACCTGAGTGCTGCTAACGCCGCTACTAACGGTGGTAACCAGTATTATGTTGTTGGTTATAA
>Ga0163109_10004275_pt1 | contig 10862 bp, 12 predicted proteins | sample CRUFie1St13metaG_FD_108704 | JGI IMG/M metagenome (GOLD analysis project Ga0163109, IMG submission 108704) | Marine microbial communities from the Costa Rica Dome - CRUD Field 142mm St13 metaG | ecosystem: Environmental > Aquatic > Marine > Oceanic > Photic zone | place: Costa Rica: the Eastern... | reverse complement strand
TAGGATTGCATTTGCATATCAGTATTTGAACACTGCTGTCCAGTCGGGTGATGTCGGTCTTTCGCCGGAGCTAATCGTCAAAGGCGAAACACCGGACTCATTCGACTGCATAGGCGTAGGGATTGACCTGAGTGCAGGATTGAATGAGAGGAATGACTTTACAGTATTCACCTTGGGCGGTATTGATAAAGGCAAGATCTATTTAATTGATCAGCGTCGTATCAAGAGCATGGGCAACATTGAAAAGATGGATGCATTATGCGAGATGCTTGCTGACTGGAACATTCTTTTAGAAAACGAAGATGGCAACTACTTCCCTACCACTTCATCCTGTGTGATCTGGCCTGAAGCCGTTGCATATCAGTCTTCGTTTGAGGGGGACTTTAAGCGAGTGATGTTTGAGCAACGAGGACTGTTTAATCTTGCTTGCAGTCCAGTCAAGGGCTTCAAAGGAGACAAGCTGTCTCGTCTACGTGGTGTACTAGGACTATATGAACACAAGAAAGTAATCTGGAATAAATGGCGAAAGTGGGATATTTTAGAAGATGAACTACTAAACTTTGGACAGACAGCACACGATGACTGCGTAGATTCAATGGTGCTTACTATGGGAGGGTTGTTGAGAAGAGGTCAGTTACAATTAGAATATAATGATGATAGCTTCTCCGAGTAAATACGATGGCAATGAAGAATCCCCAGGAAGAAGAAAAGGGATACGAACTTGGCACAGACACTATGAAACGTCTGGAGTTCTATAAAGGAAGCCCCGGCAAAATTGGTAAAGAAGATGTCAAAGGTGCCGCTGCAGCTGGCATGAGTGAAGAGCAGATGCTCTCTGAATACAACGAATATAAAGATGCTGGCGGACGTATTGGATCAGGTGCTCAAGCCCGTATGGGTGACTTTCAACAAATTGATAGTCTGCAAGACTTTAATGCTGACGAAATTAGTCGAGGATTTAATAACGAAGGTAACGGCCCTGCTAATGACATCCGTAAAATCGAGATGGCAATGCTGCTCGGTGATGCTGAGAGACTGGGTGGAACAAAAAATCATGGTGCTGACGGCAAAGGCTTTAGCGCCACTGAAGTAAATGATCTAATGAAAGAGCGTGGCTATACGCTCAGCAGCGGAGCACAGAAGCTGCTTAATAAGCATCTCGCCAAAGTAGGTTCAGAAACGCGGACTGACGTTACAGATCCAATGGATAATGAAACGCCAGTCATCAACACAGCACCCCCAATGCAGGTTGAAGAAGAACTAAAAGATCTTCCTGTTAAAGATGTTGCTGACTTGATCGGAGCCGGTGGAACAATGGGTGGTGGAAACAATAACAAGATTACTCAATCAGGATCGAACATTTCAGACAACACTTTAAAAACTACTATTGGTAATGACAATAAGTTCTTCGGAAACTTCAATTCCGGCATTATTGATCAAGGTGTAACAATCAACTCAGCTGGTATCAATGGTGGTGCTGGTGGTCGAGACGTTGCAGCCACCAACTACGGCGGAGCTTTAGCAACAAATGCATTGCTTGAGAATCTGTATCAGAAGCAAACCACAAACTTCAATCCATTCGCCACAGCCCAGCAAGCAATCGAACTTTCTGAAGACAGACTTGGAATTGGGGATCGTGTTGCCAATCTCGACTACAACTCTAGATTGGTGCCTTTGTACAACGAGGCTAAAGCAAAAGTTATTGAGGGAAATACCTTGGGCGACCTAGCAGCAACGCAACCAGTTGACTGGACGCAGACTGCTAACCCTGAAAAATACGATACTGATTTTGAGAAGATTGCAGATAAATACAAGATCTAATAACGCTAGAGTAGAGAGAAAGAGGGTTAAATATGAGTAGCACTAATCCACAGTTTCAGGAAATTCTTGAATCTGCTAAAGCCCGTCGCGGTGATACCAATACGGACACAATGATTGTGGCGTCCCATCTAGCTCAGATGCGGACGTTCATTCTTCGTAGAGGTATTGAGTTCTTCTGCGAACAAGACTCTTACGGCAAGCGTCGTGATTTTTTGAAGCGTGTCTATGACGAGAACATGCTTGAGATGAAGCTTGACAGCATCATCGATCATTTCTTGTGCGACGGCCAGGGATTGTTTTACTTCCGCCCATCAGGTGACAGCTATCAACTGCTGTACTTTCCGAAAGATAGGTATAGATGTTACAGAGACCAAAACAGTGAAATCAATAACGTCGTACTGATCTATAGCTTTGGTGTCAAAGGAAAAGGTTTTGGTGGATCACTTTCCCCAGCACAGTACGGTCAATCAGGACCGCAACGTGGTGGACGTAAGAAGTACATCAAACTGTCGGTGTACAAAGACCGTATCGAGCAAACAATATCTGATGAAAAGATTGAGTTTGACGATAAGAACGTAGGCTATGCCGCACAGCAGAAGCCAGGACAGACAGAGACTCTGACTAATAGCCTTGGTTTCATCCCTGCTGTAGAAATCTTCAATCACCTTGACTGCACGGGTGAGACAACAGGACGTGGCGAGTTTGATTGGCTTAGCCATCAGATCATGTTCCATGACGAGCTGGTACGTAACGTCCGAAAGAACATGAAGTTCTTCGGCAACCCGACATTGGTATCCAGCAGACCGAAGCACGACATTGTCGAGAGTGGTAATGACGGTGGTTCTCGACCAACCATCTCCTCCGCTGCTGGATTCAAGCCAATGCAGGCACCGGGTCAACCTTTCGGTGGACCGTCCCCACTTGACGGGCAGATCAAGGTGCCTCGGGTTATTGCAAACCTTGAGCCCACAGACCGTGTCAGCTACATGACGCCGGATGCTGTGAGTGGTGACCAGAATCTGTACGTAAAGCAATACCGCAGTGAAATCCGTCTTGCCTTAGGTGGAGTGGACGACATTGACATCAACACTGCGTCTACTGCTTATGAAATTAAATCTCTGTACGGCAGGGTTGCTGCTACAGCAGAGAAGAAAGCAAAGTCCATGTTTGAGTTTGGACTATGCAAGGCGTTTGCAATGATGATTCAGCACGAGGAGTTTCTGTTTGAAGAATCGTTTGCTCGACAGATTGGATTACAGAAACCAATCATTCCATTAGAAGAAGAATATCAAGGCAATCAACCAGCATATGAACAGGCACTACAGGAATATCAGCTGCTTCAGGCAGATTTTATCCAAGCTAGAGATGAACAGTTCCGTGCTAAACTTGATGCAGGAGACATTCCCCCAGGAGTAGTTGGTTTAATCCCAGATGGAAACACCAAAGTTTCTTGGCGGTGGACCGGCGAAGTCTTTGAAGATGACACTCAAGACATACTAAATAACAGTATTGTCGTCAGAAACCTTCAAGAACTAGGTGTTGATTCGATTGAGGCACTCAAGTACCTCTTCCCAGGAAAAACGGAAGAAGAGAGAGCAGCGATGCTTTCTGGTTATCCGTTCCGAATGGTTCAACAAACCCAACAATCGTTGCAATCTTTTATTGGATTATTGGGTCAGCTATATCAATTGCCTCATCCTCAAACACCGAATCTACCGTTGGCATCAGATCCCAACTTAGATATCACAGGTTTCCTATACAGATCTCTCGAATTTTTACGTAAGGAGTTAAGTTACAGTGGAAGGTATCAACCAAGCAGTAGCGACAACCGCCCCGACAAGCTCAGCGACGCCGACAGGCTCCGTTCCGAGCGCGGTCGCCCCGTCCGCGATGAACGTCGGACAAAGCTACCAGGCGTCACCGACGACGGCTCAAGCACCAGCAGCTCCGGCTCCGGTGTACCAACAGCAGGCGGCCCCGGCAGCTCAGGGCAATCCATGGCAGGAAGCATTCCAGGCCTTGAGCGCAAGTCTGAATACGCCCAGCCAATCCCAAGCCCAGGCACCGTCCTCGGCTTATCTACAGACCCCGACACCTCAGGCCAGCTTCCAAGCACCCTTGGGTTCAATTCAGCAACCGCTGCAAGCCCAGTATTCGGCAGCCCCGACATTCAGTCCCCAAGCTTCAACCCCGGCGTATTCGGACCAGGTGCTGGCGGAGCAAGCCCAGTTGGCGGCCCTGGCCCAGTCCCAGTACCTCAACAGCCAAGCGGCCCAACCCGCCGTAGAAAACGCCGTTGATTCGTACCTGAGTCAGGTATCTGATACCACCCTTGAAGTGCTGGAGCACTTCGGTGCTGAAGCTCCTGCCCTGCTTAACGAGTATGCATGTGCTGTTGAAGATGCTCTGATCGAGCAAGTCAAGACTGGTCAGGCAATGAACCTGATGCTTAACGCTGCTGGCGAAGAGCGTGCAGCAATGAACATCATGCTGACTGACCCAGACATCCTTGCTGATTACGTCAACGACTTCTTCGGTGTGAACGGTCCTTATCCGACCGAGACAGAAGAAGAAGCCATTGCTAGCCAAGCCCTTGCTGCACGTGCTCAGTTTGAAGCTGAGATTGAAGCTCAAGAGCAACGTCAAGTGCCTGCCGCATTCCAGCGTCCTCAAATGGATATGCCGACACCCGGTCAGCCTGCTGGCAATGAAGCTCGTAACTTCTGGAACGGCTTTAGCGAGTTGATGGACAGCTCCCCTGAGAATGCTTGGAAGTACCTCTCTCAAGCTCCTGGCGCTGCTTTCCAAACCAAAGCTCTGATCCAAGACCTCTGATCGAGTGATAACTAGGGGGTGTAATTACATCCCCTACAATATAAATAACGCTTAGATGTTGAAACATGAACTCATTACGTCCCGGTGGTCCTTCTCGTCATGAGATGAATGACAACGAAACAATGCGTGGGTATGGCGCAATGATGCCTTCAGGGCAAGGGTTGTCCAACGCACATGACAGAGGGTTGTCAGCAAAAGTAGGCGCTGAGCATCAGGCTATGGCTCAAGCAAACTACAAAATGCAGCAGGCTCAGCAGAACATGATTGATGCGATGCCAGCTGAACAAGTTCGTATGCAAGATCAGATGCGTGATGCATCCTTAGCAATGAGTGATAAGGCAAACAAAATCCAGATTGGGCTTAATGCTTTGATGGCAAATATTATCGAGAACGCAACTCCTTCAGGAGGCAAGTATCTCAGTGAGTTACATGCAACCACTTCTGATCCTGTTGCTGGACCTGAATTTGCACAGAGACTCCGCAAGGGACAATCAATGAGATAAAACTAATAATTGACTACAATATTGTTAGTGAATATATAAAACCGTGGGTTGCTCTTGCGAAAGATTTGCTGGTGATGAAAATGAAGTAACGCCTGAGGTTTTTCAGGCGATATTTCGTCATCTAACATCTGATGGCGTAGACGATCAAGCTGCCAATCACTTGGCTGCTGAAATGGTTCAGCATGGCGAAGACTTTGATAGCTCAATTGAACGGTACGAAGAGTATTTAGATAACTACAAGTCGAAAGGATTTAATGAGCATGCTGCTCAAGCAATGGCAGTAGAAAGCATGGAAGGAAGAGAAGAACCTCCCAGAAAAAGTGTTAGATTTGCAATGCTAAGAGGCTAGACAAAAATATATTTAGGGTATAGACTTAAGTATACTCATAAAGAATATATGCCTCAACAAAAAGTTACTAGTGATCCTGTAAGAGCGTATTTAAAAGATATTGGCAGAATACCTTTACTTGCACACGATGAAGAGATTCTGCTTGGTCGTAAGGTTCAACGATTGATTGAACTGAACGAAATGAAGAAAGAGCTAAAGCTGGATAACCAGCAATTAGCTGAAGCACTGAATGTACCTTTGCGTCAAGTATTGAGGGAGCTGCGTGATGGTGCTAGAGCAAAAGACAAGATGGTGACTGCAAACCTGCGTCTGGTTGTCAGCGTTGCCAAAAAATACACCAAAAGGAATATGGAGCTTTTGGATATCATTCAAGAGGGAACAATTGGATTGATTCGTGGCGTTGAAAAGTTTGACCCTGGTCGTGGCTATAAGTTTTCTACCTACGCTTACTGGTGGATTAGGCAGGGGATCACTCGTGCTATCGCGGAGAAGAGTAGAGCCATACGTCTACCGATCCATGTTACTGAGAACCTCAACAAACTTAAGAAAGCCCAGCGTGAATTGAGCCAGCTAAACGGCCATCTGCCAACGGTTGCTGAGTTAGCAGAAGAACTAGGCATGAGCCAAGATGAAGTTAAGGACTTGATGTGTAAGGCTCGACAGCCAACATCGCTAGAGATAAAAATTGGTGAGAATCATGACACTGCTCTAGTGGACATGCTGGAAGATGAAGATCAAACTCCAGACATCAATTTAGAGAGTGCTTGCATTAAAGAAGATATTCGTAAAGAGATAAGTATCCTTCCTCGCCTCCAGGCGGAAGTGATCAGTATGCGTTACGGAATTGGTGATGACATTCTTGAACCTCTGTCAATGACAGCAATTGGTCAAGTGCTCAACATGAGCCGTGATCGGGTACGCACATTAGAGCACAAAGCACTGCGCACTCTGCGTGAGAACGGAAGTCAGATTGCAGAGTATCTTTGATGATCCCAACTTGGGTATGGATGACATACATAGGATTGGGCCTCTGGACAATCCTAGCTTTTGTTCTGCTAGTACTAGGTAGTTTACAATAAAGATACCACCTAGGATGGGTAAATATGACTCGGGATGTTACTAACGCTGTTCAACGCATCCGCAATACTTATGGTGGTAGCGATAACACTAATAGTAGAAACGTAGCGGCTAACAAGTCGATCAACTACGCAAGCGGAAACACAGTTGCTAATGCAAACCAGCGTCGTGTAACCGTCGCTCCTTCAAGCCTGACTCTGACTGGTGAAGTTGGGCTTTTTGGTGTTGAGAATGCTTTTGTAAAAGTCGATTTGAATATTTTGGATATGGCTGTCAATGAGGATGCAGACATTGACGGATACTTTCCATTCTTAGTGCTGCCTCAAGCAGAAACAAGCCCATACACAGGGCTTGCTTTGAATGACACTCTAGATTTGATAAACACAAATGACTATGCACCAGCTAAGTTAGTATCACCCGTTGCAAAGTACTATGAGCCTGTAATTAGTATTGATTTAGAAAATACAGGAACAGGCAATACTTTTATAGATAGTCATGTAGATGTCAGACTGTATAGCGAGGATCGTGTACCCATTGCTTCTGACCAAGCTTTTGTATCACCGAATGGTTGTTTCTTTGTAGGTATTCATGCAAGAAAGACCAGACGTCTTGCTTACAACGTAAACTTGACGTTAGGTCAAAGGTATGTGTCTCTGCTTGATTTGACTGCAAGAGAACGAGATCTTGTGCTCACAAGGTTAGGAGCAAGTTACTGATTTAGTATCAGAAACTGGAGAGTCGCTGGACAATACAGAAGTAACGGTGCAAGTCACGTCAAACGAGCCAGCAGTACCAAATACAACTGATACATTGGCGGTGTCAGCATTGGTAAGAGTAGCCGTGCTGTCTGTTGTAGTCCATGAGTAGACAGCATCTGGAGCATTTCCATCAAGCTCAAATGCGTAAGGCTCCGAGATACCTACTTCTGCAGCACTTGGCCCATCAATGACAGCAGTCCCAAGAAGAGGTGCAGGCAGATTGGCCAATGAGCGCTTTAATACGGAGCCACCAGCAATACGCGAGAACTGATATTCCTGAAGAAGGTTTGGATCACTAGCTGCATATATTCCTACACGGTCAACACCACGATGGATTGGAAACTTGAATGACTCAGTTACGTCATCCCACATGATTTCCAGTTGTGATTTAGTCGAAGTAGGAATTACAATATCAAGATCACCAGCCACACGAGAGAGTCTAAAGATAGTTACGGGCACATACTGAACAGTATTTTTCTTATCCCACCAACGAGGGAACATATGGAAGTCACCTCCTTTCATTGGCTGAATCCAAGTAAGGTCAGATCCTGTCTGTCCGGTAACTACTTTATAACCTCTGAGGGTAAGTCTGTCAGCCATGATAGGTTTATATATTGAAGCAGTATTTCTATTGTAGATGATTTCGAGTTGACCATTTTAGATTATCTACTGAACAGTTAGAGCGGTCACCATCGATATGGGTAATACCACTACACCCCTTTTTACGTCCATAAGGAGTAGGTGCAGATGGCAAAAAAGCTAACGCTACAAGCTTATGAATATAAACAGAGATTGTAGATTTACGTCCTATACGTTGAGTTAGGTTGACAGATAAATATCCACGTTTACTTGTCTTTGGTTTAAGCACACGCTCAACCACACCTTTAGTAGACTTCACTAAACCTGTTTTGCTGACATAGTATTCAATACAGCATTCAAATCCAGGCAGGGAATGTATAGGTACCCACTCATTACTATCTATAAATTCCATTGCCCTAACATTTTAAGGTATATCTTATATATTACCGTAAACACATATATAGTTGATGTATGTGACACTAACGTCGCAATAAAACCTTTAGTTTTGGAGTTATTATCCCATGTGGATTGATAATGATTTTCCGAAACTTCTTGGTGCAGAACTTTACCGTCCGCACCCGGCCTACATCATTGAGATGGCTGTGGAACCTGTGGTGGTACATGACTTCAGCAAGCAACCCGGTCAGACTGTTCAGCTCGACCGCTATCGCTTCTGGGGTAAGCCTGGCACCAAGGAGTCTCGTGAGCGTACTGCCGACCAAACACTTGGAACCTCTTCCGCACGCAACATCGTTAAGGACAAGGTTCTGGTAACTCTGCGTGAGTACACCGGACCTGCTGATACCCGCGATTCTGCTCAACCCTCTACCTTCAAGGTGGCACGTGAGACCCTGATCACTGCTCAGCGTCTTCTCCTTGACACCGGCAACCTGAACGTCTTCCACCAGTCGATTGGATCCCTCACGTTGCTTGATGACTACCGTCGCTGGCGTGATCGTGTCTTTGCAAACGAACTGCTGAAGGCCGAAGCCAACGGTGCTGCTTCTAAGGATCAAGGTGGCTACTACCTCCCTGGTGGTAAAGCCAAAGGTGGTTCTGGTGGAACCCTGGGTGTGACCTACGGAACTGGCGAATCAGCCAAGTTTGATGTCACCACCGACCTGCTTGAGGTGGTCAAGGACATGCGTAAGCGCAATGTTCCTACCTTCTCTGATGGTTACTACCGCTGCATCGTCGATCCGACAGCGATGATGCATCTGCGCCAGAACAGCGATTTCCGTGAAATCGCGCGTTACCCCGGCAGCGGCATGATCAACCCCATGTCCCCTGCTGAAGCCCCCAACGCCAACTTCTACCAAGGCATGGGTCCTGCTTACGGTCAAGCTGGTTTTGTTGCTGGACAACCTGTTATGCCTTCCGGCTTCCTCTTCGAGGGCGTCCGTTGGTTCGAGTCCACCAACCTCCCTGAGACCAACTACAACCTTGTGGTTGCTGACTCTGATGCTTCTGCTGCTGATTACGCAGCAAGCCAGCTGATCTTCTTCGGCCCTCAGGCCGTTGGTGTGGGCATCGGTGGTAACAACGCTCAGATCTTGTTGAACAACAACGACGACTTCAGCCGTTTCATCATCATGATCTGGTCCCTGTTCGCCGGATTTGAAGTTCTGAATAAGGACTTCATCACTGTTGGTTACTCTTTCGTATATTGAGGTAATTAACAATGTCCGTCATTTTTCCTGGTAACTACGTTACTCATCTGAATGCTTACAAGGCTCAAGGCGTTGAAGCACTTCCTGGTGTCGAGTTCTACCGCGTAATCGGTGTTTATGTCGCTAACGGCACGGTCTCTGCTGGAGCCCTGCCCCTAGTTGTCCCTTCACCTGATCAGCGCGGCGACGATAAGCCTCGTCTCGACAAAGCACTCAGCATCCCTGCTGGTGCCAAGATCTACCGCACTGCAGTAAACACGAAGAACCTTACTTCTGTTAACGCAACCGGTACTGTTCAAGCTACCGGTATCTCCGGTGGTGTGACCCTTACCGCCAGCGGTGGTGCGTTCCCTGATGGTGCAGCATCTGCTTACGATCCTTCCGTACAGATCTCCGGCCTTGGCTCTGCCACTGCTGTGACTGCTACTGCATCTCACGACCTTGAGGTTGCCGATCCTGGTGACAGCGCTGCTGTGATCGTTGAGGTCTGCTACTTCCTGGATGCTCCCGCACCTGATGGTGAAGATGTTCATCTCGGTTACAAGATTGAAGCTGGTCAGGGTTCCTGATATAGCAAATCTTTCAAGAAAGGCACTCCTTCGGGGGTGCTTTTTTTGTGGCTTATAATAAGTAAGAAGACGAAATACCCTAATGTCTAGTAATCTTTTCCAAGACGAGAAGACTGGAGCACTTGTCGAATTTATTTCAAAGCACGACGGCGAGTTTGCAATGGTCCGTACTGGTGACGGTGCAATTAAGTATGTAGATCTTGATTCACTTATTCCCTACGACACCGAGAAAGGTCGCCTCGCAAAAGTGGAAGCTCCTCAAATAAAGAAGGACGAAGAAGAGAAAGCACCAGATCGTGTGGTTCCTTTGAACGACACTCGTCTGAACCTCAATACAGCACCGCCTGAACTCATTGCAAAACGACTGCCTGGTGTTGGCTACGCAACTGCAAAGAGGATTGTCGAACTGCGCTGCTCACTGTCGGGAGAACGCTTTAGTAATCTCAAGCAACTAGAAAACATTCCTCGTGTTAATTGGGAACAATTGATCGCAGAAGATCTGATTTTTATTGCTTGATAAACTATAAGTAATACTGCATTAGTTAGATGACTGAGCAAGAACTGATGCTGCTTGCAGCACTGAATGATAAGGGCAGCGGCATACGTTCTCCTGAAGTGGCTGGTGGCATTGGATCTTTTAGTGGAGCACTTGCTGGTCTAGCTGCTGGTCAAATTCTGCATCCAGTGGGGCGTGGGATTGG
>Ga0163109_10004274_pt1 | contig 10866 bp, 9 predicted proteins | sample CRUFie1St13metaG_FD_108704 | JGI IMG/M metagenome (GOLD analysis project Ga0163109, IMG submission 108704) | Marine microbial communities from the Costa Rica Dome - CRUD Field 142mm St13 metaG | ecosystem: Environmental > Aquatic > Marine > Oceanic > Photic zone | place: Costa Rica: the Eastern... | reverse complement strand
CAGTCGAGATGCTGAAGGAACCGCCAAACTTCAGTCCAGCGTCAGTCGTGCCAGCAGCCGCAACGGAAATCGAACTCTACTGGTCGTTGTCGCCGATGCCACACCCGGAAGGGGTGTCTTTGCCAACGCCGTACTCGACGCCCATGTCGATGCTACCACCAAGGGTCACATCTACTGCACCAGCGGAGCCGGCTGCTGCTACTGCTGCGAGCGAGGAGCCCGCAATCAGAAACTTTTTCATTTTCTTATCTCCATATGATCAGTCTCAAAATAGCTTCGTTCTTGCAGCTCTTTCGGCTGAACCAGCCTCCGGATATGCCGCTACATTACGAGACGAAGCCATTATGCGTCGGTCGCCCTAAGCGTCAATTTTTTTTCATTATACGAGCAATTCAAAGCGCCTACGTTGTAGTATTGCAACGGCTTGCGCCTTCGATCGGCCGGACATTGGTCGCCAATCCCGCCACCTTTTGGCGTGAATTTTCATCGATGTTGAGACGAACGTGCGCCAACACCCCGCGCATCCGGCCGCCATGCATTCGACCAACATGCTGAAATTACGTTGTTTTTCTAAGCCAAACTGCGGTGCTCTGTCGCCTCACCTCAGACGACGGGAATTTCGCTCGGTTGCCAAGTCGCATAATGATACTGCCCGAATTAAGCCGGGGTGGCCAGTGGCCTGAGCTAGGCCATTCCGACTTGAAATCCATAAAATTCGCTTTGTTTGAGATCAGAGGCCACCTGTTTTTCGGCCAGACTGGAACCGCAGAATACGGCAGCAAGCACCGAAAAACACGCGTCGGGAGCCGTACGGCAGCAACCCCCGAACGCGCGCCCGGCCGTCAGTATTCGACCAGATCACCGGTGATCGGCAGGGTATGGCGGTCGAGTTCGTTGTATTCCTGTAGCAGGTGGCGCTGGGTATCGAGCCAGCCGACGCCTGACTGCGCGCTTTCCGCCAGAGAGGCCCCATCCCGGATGATAATGGCGAAGATTTCACCATCCTTGACCATCAGGTACTGGCTCGGCGGGCTTGAGGTTCCCCGGTCGCGGGAGAATTCTTGCATGTTGGCGAGAAACTCGTCGAAGCACTCTGGCTTGGGCTTGAAACGAATGATGGACAGCTTTTTCATGGCGCCGCCTCCGCTGTTCTAGTTGGTGTGACAGAGACGGACATCGCCCTCGGTCATCTCGACCGACGCGATCAGACTCTCATTAGCCTTCATCCGCTCAGCGCGGATCGGGGCGGAGCGATCGAAAGCCGCTTTGTCGGGATAGACTGAAGTGAGCGACGCGGTTATCGGTCCGGTGCGAACGAAGGTCAGCAGGGTGGCTTCTGTAAATGACCCGGGTGCAGTTTCGACATACTGCGCTTCAAGCGCATCAGCGGCTTCGGGTGACACAAAGGTCATCGTGTTGATACGGGCATAGCTCATGATCGGTTCTCCTTGATTGGCCGCCTCGGGGCACTTCTGGACACTGTGCGATAAGAACAGGTTTTCTCGCAAACAGGTCGCAAGCAAGTCATGGTGATATCGAAGTGGGGATTTTTGCAAACTTTCAGTGTTTTTCTGAACCGTCCATTTGTTTTTGAGACGAAACAATTGAAGTCAGCGCTGTGAACCGATGATCTATTACGAGCTTTCTGCCAGTATAGGCACAGGACAAGTTCAGTCCGCCAGCAAAGCAGGAGAAAAATCCCATGAAAGTATTGGTTACTGTCAATATCACCAAAGGCTTCGACACCTGGCTCGCGATGAGCCAGACCATGACCGAAGAAGCGGCAAAGAACGGCATCAAGATGATCTGGGCCGCGACCAACCCCGATGAAACGTCAGTGTTTGTGCTGACCGAAATGCAGGATCCGGCCCAGATGAAAACCTTCGGGGAACGGGAAGACATTGCAAAAGCGCGCGCTGAGGCGGGCGCGATCGTCGAGTCAACGCAGATCATCTCCCCCATCGGCCAGATGTACATGCCCGATTAGGGCGTAGACCCGCCTGATCCTGCCGTCTATTATGCGTCTCATCCCGATGGGTTAGCCCTGCTCATCCAGCCCCTGCAGCGCTGCTACGCGGCCTGCATCGGGCTGGTGGGGCGCCCGGGCATTGAAAGGAATGGTCGGCGTGCGGTCTGGCGGTGTGGAAATCGGCTGGCCCAACAAGGCAGCAGCAGCCAAGCAGGCAGATACCCTCGCCCGCACCACGGCGCGTGAGTTCGAGACCCTGAGCGGCAATGCCCTGATCCAGGGCGATAATCTTGACGCGCTGAAAGAACTGCGCCGGGTCGGACACCGCCGCTACCGCCTCGCCCTGATCGACCCGCCCTACAACACCGGTGGCGGCTTCGTGTACGAAGACGACCGCTCCGAGGCCGCTTGGCTGTCGTTCATGCTGCCCCGCCTGCTGGTCGCCCGCGACCTGCTCGCCGACGACGGCCTGATGATGATCTTCATGGATGAGGCCAATCTGCCGATCCTGCGCTTGCTGGGCCGGGAGGTCTTTGGCGCCAGCAACGACTGCGGCGTGCTGGTGTGGGAGAAGAAGCGCAAGCCCTCCTTCCTGCAGGCCCAGATGGGCAGCGTCACCGACTTCATTGCCGTCTTCGCCAAGGACCGCCGGCAGGCCCCGGCGCTGACCATGGGCACGGGGATGGCGGGCAAGCGCTACCCCTTCAACAACCGCGGCAATCCGACCGCTGAGCTGAGCTTTCCGGCAGGGTCGGTTGAATTCGACCTCGACGACCAGTCCGTTCCCAAGCAAGACATGAGCACGCCGGGGGTCCCCTGTCGCCTGCTTGACCGCGTGGTGATCAAGGGCGGGCGGAATGCCAACCCATTCCGGATGCAGGGTGAGTGGCGCTACAGTCAGGCCAGCGTCGATGAGTTTGCCGCCACCGGGCAGGTGATCAACATCAGCCGCCTGCCCTTCCGGCCCAACCTGGTCAAGGCGGTGCCGTCGGAGAAGAAGATCAACAATCTGCTCAGCTTCCGCACCAACCCCGGGATTCCAACCAACGAGGACGGGCTGGCCGAGGTCACGGCGTTGTTCGAGGGTGAGACGGTCTTCGACTATCCAAAGCCGGTGGGCGTGCTGCAGTACCTGATCGAAGCCGCGACTGATCCGGGTGACGCCGTGCTGGACTTCTTCGCCGGCACCGCGAGCACAGGACAGGCCGTGGCCCAGGCCGGGGCTGGGCGCGAATTCACGCTGGTTCAGGACACTGCGCCTCTACCTGATACAGCCACAGGCACGGCGGCACGAAAGCTGTGCCAGCGGCTCGGCCTGCCGGCACACCTCGCATCGATCGCGGCCGAGCGGCTGCGGCGGGCGGGGCTGGACAGCGAGCGTGACTTTCAGCTGGTCGCGCTGCGCTGATTTACGGCGACGGCGACGGCTTAGCCCTTACCCCGCCACGGGATCGTCCGTGCGATGATGAAGCGCATCACCAGATCGAACAGCAGCCCCAGCAGGCCCAGGATCAGGATCGTCACCCAGATCACCTCGTAGTCCGAAGTCTTCCGCGCCACGTTTTCGACGAAGCCGATACCCGTGGTCCCGGCCAGCATCTCCGCAGCGACAAGCGTGCCCCAGCAGACGCCGATGGCAATCCGGATCCCCGTGAGGATTTCCGGCATGGCGTTGGGCAGGATCACCCGGCGCATGATCTGCCCCGTCGTCGCGCCTAGCGAGTGTGAGGCCCGGATTTTCGACAATTGCGTCCCCGTCGCCCCGGTCCTCGCCGAAATCACCATGATCGCGAAGGCAACGATGAACAGCAGGAAGATCTTGCCGTCATCCTGAATGCCGAAAATGGTCAGGATCAGCGGCGCCCAGGCCAGCGGCGGCACCGGCCGGTAAAGCTCGATCAGTGGGTCAAAGTAGTTCTTGAAGAACCGCGACACACCCATGGCAATGCCCAGCGGCACGCCAAGAACGATGCCGAAGGCCAGCCCCATGAGCACGCGGAAGATCGAGTCCCACATATGCCCGGTCAGCATCGGGATCGACGGCGAAGCGTAGTCCCCCTGCGCAATGATCAGCACCGTCATCTTGAAATTCGGTGTCACCGAACCGTCGTCCCCGTGCTTGGGGTAGGACCCGGGCAGCACGTCGGCGATCCAGTCGGGAATAAAGAAGGCGATGATGTCCGCCACCGGCACCCAGCGCACCCAGATCAGCGGCACGTCCTTGAAGCCGATGTCCGGGTTAGCGATCCGGCCGAAGGTCGCCAGCACGTCGGTCGGTTTCGGCAGCCAGCGGCCCGCCCCCTGCTCCGAGCACTGGGTCTTGGCCTTCACGATCGTACCGCCGCCGAACATGGTGGCGCGCACCAGCCGCAGGGAGCCCTGCTGGGCCTGCTTCTGCGCATTGACCGCCGCGATGGCGCTCTCGACCCCGTCCAGCGCATCAGGCGGGAAGATCGTTCCATCGTCGAAGCGCTTGTAGAGCCGGTCGATGTTCTTGATTGCCTTGGCGCGAGCGTCTTCGTCTGCTTCGCTCAGCCCGGTGACCGCGTTGACACGGTCCTTGAAGTCATCCAGCCGGACCTTGATCGCGTCGGTCTGCGCCAGCAAGGCCGGGCTGGTGTTACGGATCTTGGAAAAGTCAGACGCCACGGCCGCCAGATCATCAGCGATCAGCTTGAATTTCACGCCCTTGGCCGTCTCGGGGAACAGCGGCACTTCGACCGTCGACAGGCCCCACTTGGTCTGACCCTCGGCCTCTGCCGTCACCGTCGCAACCTGCTCGGCGCTCGGGAAAGCCGGGTCACCAAGCTTGTCAGCCAGCCCGCGCAGGCGGGCCTCGATCTCGTCAAAGCCCGCGATGCTGTCGACCGATTGGCTCACCGGGTCGGCAGAAATGGCCATCAGCAGCCGGATATCAGTGATGATATCGCGTAGTTCAGCCTCTTCTGCGGCGTTAAAGCCCTGCTCCCCCAGCCCGGCGGCGATGCCGTCGAGCTGCGCCGTGTTGCGGCTGAGCAGCGTGGTTGACTTGTAGAACCGGGCCCCGGCGGGCAGTGATGCATTGATCGGCGACAGCGCCTCATCGACCCGGGCGACCTGACAGATTTCGTTGGCCGACTGCGGGAAATAGGCGCGCGCCGCGCCCCAGCTGAAATAGTACCAGACCAGCAGCAGCGAACAGACGCCAGCAACCGCCCAATACCAGCCGTTGGAGGTCCGCAGCGGGTCGCCGAAGACCTCGTCGCTGCGTCGCCGCGCCGAATCACGCAGGCCAAAGGCGATCGACCCGATCAGCGCAAGCGCCAGAACGATGATGATGACGGCGGAAATCGCCGCGCGGTTGAGGGAGAGATATTCGAACATGATCTAGGCCCCCTTCCCCATAATTTCCTCTTCCATGTTCCAGATCATGGTGAGGATTTCTTCGCGGACTTCGCCGAATTCCTTCAGCTGCTTGATCTCGCGCAGGTCGGCGCCGATACCCTGCTTGGCGAAGGGCAGCTCGTATTCCTTGAACAGCCTGCCCGGGCGCGGTGCCATGACGAACAGGCGCTCACCAAGCAGCAGGGCTTCTTCGACCGAGTGGGTGATGATCATGATGGTCTTGCCAGTCTCGTTCCAGATATCGAGCACCAGCGACTGCATCTTTTCGCGGGTCAGCGCATCCAGCGCGCCCAGCGGTTCATCCATGAGGATCAGGTCGGGGTCGTTGATCAGGCAGCGGGCCAGCGCCACACGCTGCTGCATGCCCCCGGAAAGCTGATAGGTCGGGGTATCGCCAAAGCCCTGCAGGCCGACGATATCCAGCCACTTTTCGACCAGCGCCGCGCGCTCGTCCTTGGGCACTTTCTTCATGCGCAGGCCGAAATCGACGTTCTTGGACACGGTAAGCCACTCGAACAGCGCGCCTTGCTGGAACACCATCCCGCGCTCGACACCGGGTCCGGTGATCTCGTCACCAGCGAGGGAAATCGAACCACCGGTCGGGTTCAGAAACCCGGCGATGATATTGAGCAGCGTTGTCTTACCGCAGCCCGAGGGGCCGAGCACGGACAGCAATTCGCCCTTCTTGAGGGTGAAGCTCACGTCTTTGAGCGCGTGGACCTGAACCCCGCTCGGGGTCTCAAAGGTCATGTTCAACTGATCGGCGACAAGATCACTCATGGGGCACCGGAACGTCAGATTGTTGGAAGATCACGGACCGGACGGTATGGGCATCCGGGCGTCAGAAAACGGTTGGTCAAGAAAAAGGCGGGCCGGTTTGCGCCGACCCGCCTTGCTCCGGGTATTAGCCGGACTGGTCCTTACTGAAGGAAGGAGCCGTCGATGGTCGCAGCCAGCTTCGCAGCATCGGATTCAGAGGAGAATACGAGGCCGAGGGAAGCGGCAGCCTGCGTTGCGATGCCACCTTCGTTGAAGTAGTTGGCAATCTGCTCAGCAACGGTTGGGAAGACGAAACCAGCCATCTGGCTGGAGGTGGTGTCGACGTCCATGCCAGCGTCAGCAGCGATGATCTCGATGCCTTCGCCAGGGCTTGCAGCCCAAGCAGCGTTGGATTCAGCGGTCACTTCCAGGAAGGACTTCAGCAGCTCAGGGTGCTCGGTCGCGAAGGACTCGGTCACGGACACAACGTCGAAGGACGTGATGCCAGCAGCAGACTTCTGGTCGGTGGACATGATCGGGCTACCAACTTCGCCGGCAGCCTTGGCGGACGCACCACCAAAGATACAAGCCATGGAAACCGAACCATCAGCCAGAGACACAGCACCGTCAGCCGGCGCCTGGTCAACGATGGTCAGAGCGTCGGTGTCAACACCCAGCGCAGCCATCTGCAGGCGGAAGGAGTAGTCAGCCATGGTGTTCAGAGGAACAGCAACGGTGGTGCCTTCCAGCTCGGACGCGTTGTCGGAGTTGATGCCGAGGCTATCAGCAACGAAACAGTCGTTGGCTTCGTAAGCAACCGCGATTGCAACCATCTTCAGCGGTGCACCCTGCTGAATGGCGGTCACGAACGGTGCCAGACCCTGGGAGTAGGAAATATCGATGTCGCCAGCCAGCATGGCTTCGGACATGCCAACGCCGGTTGCGAAGTCGGTCCAGTTTACGTCAACACCCATGGCGTCGTCGTAAGCTTTCTCAACTTTGGCAATCTGGTTTGGGGTCGCCCACTCGAGGAAGAACGCAACGTTGACGTCTTCAGCAACAGCGGTGGTGGCGGACAGTGCAGCAACACCGGCTGCAGCGCCAAGAAGTAGCTTTTTCATGGTTAGGAGCTCCTAATACTCTCTCGCGTTTTGGTTCGCGTCGGGATCCTGAACCCAGCGGGCTCACGTCGACACGAATCCTCCCGTAGATAAGAAGAATTCGTCTTATCTAGAGACGTTGTCGCACCCGTATGGGGCGATTGCAACCAAACTGACCAATCCTCTCCCCGTAATGTCACAAATCAGACAGACATGGCCGCTCTGGTTACTTTTTGAGCAACGTCCGTCCGAGGCCTCGGGCCTTATCGAGGGAATCCGTCGCGTTTCTGATTATGCGTGACGCGAACTGGCGCAGGGTTCACGCGCCGTCACTTCACTCAGTCAAAATGAAAAAGGGCGCCCGCAGGCGCCCTTCGATCGTTCAACAGCGTCGCTGACGCCAGTCGTCAGGCCACCTGCTGCGGGCGCATGTCCGCAGGGTCGATCCCGGCAACAGACACGGGCTTCTTCATCGCATCACGGCGGAAAGGCTCGCCCAGCTCCTGGTTCAGCACGACTTCGATAAAGGTGGTGACACCGTCGTTCATCTGCTCCTGTACCGCTGTGTTCAGGGCAGCGGTGAGGTCGTCCATGCTGCTGACCTGCACGCCCTTGAGGCCACAGGCATCGGCAATCTTCGCGTACTCGACGCCGAGGTTCAGCTCGGTGCCGACGAAGTTATCGTCGAACCACAGCGTGGTGTTCCGCTTCTCCGCACCCCACTGGTAGTTGCGGAAGATAATCATGGTGATCGGCGGCCAGTCGTTGCGGCCGCAGGCGGTCATCTCGTTCATCGAGATGCCGAAGGCGCCGTCGCCGGCAAAGCCGACAACCGGCACGTCCGGCTGACCGATTTTCGCACCGAGGATCGACGGCAGGCCATAGCCGCAAGGCCCGAACAGGCCCGGCGCGAGGTACTTCCGGCCCTCCTCAAAGCTCGGGTAGGCATTGCCGATGGCGCAGTTGTTGCCGATGTCCGAAGAGATGATGGCTTCCTTGGGCAGCGCCGACATGATCGCACGCCACGCCATGCGCGGGGACATGCGCTCGGGTTCACGGCTGCGGGCGCGCTCGTTCCAGTTGGTGCCCGGATCGTCGTCCTCGTGATCCATGGAGGTGAGCTGCTGCGACCAGCGGGACTTGGTATCGGCAACCAGCGCCTTGCGGTCGGCGCGGCCCGTATCGCCGGCAGCCGGGGTCAGGCGCGCGAGCAGCTGCTCGGCGACCAGCTTGGCATCGCCCTGAATGCCGACTTCGACACGCTTGGTCAGGCCGATGCGGTCGGCGTTGATATCGACCTGAATCAGCTTGGCATCCTTGGGCCAGTAGTCGATGCCGTAGCCCGGCAGTGTGGAGAACGGGTTCAGGCGGGTGCCCAGCGCCAGCACAACATCGGCCTTAGAGATCAGCTCCATGGCTGCCTTGGATCCGTTGTAGCCCAGCGGGCCGCAGGCCAGCGGGTGGGAACCGGGGAAGGCATCGTTGTGCTGGTAGTTGCAGCACACCGGCGCATCGAGGCGCTCAGCCAGCTCGACCGAAGCCGGAATGGCCCCGCCCAGCACCACACCGGCGCCGTTGAGAATGACCGGGAACTTGGCTTCGGACAGCAGGGTCGCGGCGCGGTCGATGGCGTCGGCATCGCCTGCCGAGCGGCCAATGCGCACGATCTGCGGCAGGTCGATATCGATCACCTGGGTCCAGAAGTCCCGCGGTACGTTGATCTGTGCAGGCGCAGAGCCGCGGAAGGCCTTTTCGATTACCCGGTTCAGCACTTCGGCGATCCGCGAAGGGTCGCGCACTTCTTCCTGGTAGCAGACCATGTCCTTGAACAGCGCCATTTGCTCGACTTCCTGGAAGCCGCCCTGACCGATGGTCTTGTTCGCGGCCTGCGGGGTCACCAGCAGCAGCGGGGTGTGGTTCCAGTAGGCGGTCTTGATCGGGGTGACGAAGTTGGTGATGCCCGGGCCGTTCTGCGCGATCGCCATGGACATCTTACCGGTCGCACGGCTGTAACCGTCCGCCGACATCCCGGCGTTACATTCGTGTGCGCAGTCCCAGAACTTGATCCCAGCCTGCGGGAAGAGGTCCGAGATCGGCATCATGGCCGAGCCGATGATCCCGAAGGCATGCTCGATGCCATGCATCTGGAGGACTTTTACAAAGGCCTCTTCAGTCGTCATTTTCATTGCAGAATTCCTCCATGGCGGGATCAAAACCCGAAACTACGATACTGGGCGCGGCTGGCGGTCTGGCGACCGGCGGCGATGCGTTCGCCCTCCTGCTACAGAGACGACCATTCCTCGGCAAGAGGCAAAGGATCACATCTGCTTCCATCGATTGCACGCCTGTTTTCCGGCCCGTCACACGATCGCATTGTCATGAATGCAATTCGCTTCAACCCTGCACAACAATGCAGGCAATTGGCGGAGTGAGACACTTTGCATGCTTCCCCAAAACAGCAATTCAGGATGGACTCCGGTGATCAACAATTCTTGTCGCGAATCATCAAAATTCGCATTAGACCTTAGCTATATGAGTTCTTAGAGTTCGCGGCGAATGAGGACGACGGCCACCACCGTCAATCCCTCCAGCCCTAGCCTTCAGGAGAGACACAAATGGACGGAAGTAACGCAAAGATGGGTGGCGGCTGCCCGGTAATGCACGGCGGCAACACGGCCCTGAACAACTCGGTCACCAAGTGGTGGCCGGAGTCCCTCAACCTCGACATCCTGCACCAGCACGATGCCCGCACCAACCCGATGGATGCGGACTACGATCACCGGGAAGCGGTGAAAGTGCTGGACTACGAAGGCGTGAAGGCAGACGTGAAGGCACTGCTGACCGACAGCCAGTCGTGGTGGCCGGCGGACTGGGGCCACTACGGCGGCCTGATGATCCGTCTGGCGTGGCACTCTGCGGGCTCCTACCGCATGGGCGACGGACGCGGCGGCGCCGGGTCGGGCAACATCCGCTTTGCCCCGCTGAACTCCTGGCCGGACAACGCCAGCCTCGACAAGGCCCGCCGCCTGCTCTGGCCGGTGAAAAAGAAGTACGGCAACGCCCTGTCCTGGGCCGATCTGATGATCCTCGCCGGTAACATGGCTTACGAGTCCATGGGCCTGAAGACCTTCGGCTTCGGCTTCGGCCGCGAAGACATCTGGGGGCCGGAAAAGGACGTTTACTGGGGCTCCGAGAACGAATGGCTGGCGCCATCCGAGAACCGCTACGGCGACCTCGAAGTGCCGGAAACCATGGAGAACCCGCTGGCGGCGGTTCACATGGGCCTGATCTACGTCAACCCAGAGGGCGTCAACGGCAACCCCGACCCGGTCCTGACCGCGCTGCACGTCCGTGAAACCTTCGGCCGTATGGCGATGAACGACGAAGAAACCGCGGCGCTGACCTGTGGCGGTCATACCGTCGGCAAGGCCCACGGTGGCGGCGATCACGCCAACATCGGCGCTGAGCCCGAGGGCTGCCCCGTCCACGGGCAGGGCTTTGGCTGGTCCAACCCCGGTCACGACGGCAAGGCGGCCAACGCCTTTACCTCCGGCATCGAAGGCGCGTGGAGTAAGAACCCGACCCAGTGGGATATGGGCTACTTCGACTACCTCTTCGGCTACGAGTGGGAGCTGACCAAGTCCCCGGCCGGTG
>Ga0163109_10004273_pt1 | contig 10868 bp, 9 predicted proteins | sample CRUFie1St13metaG_FD_108704 | JGI IMG/M metagenome (GOLD analysis project Ga0163109, IMG submission 108704) | Marine microbial communities from the Costa Rica Dome - CRUD Field 142mm St13 metaG | ecosystem: Environmental > Aquatic > Marine > Oceanic > Photic zone | place: Costa Rica: the Eastern... | reverse complement strand
TTGATGTTTCCTTGCCCTGCTGATGCTGGCGATAGTGGCGGGTTACTGTGCCATGGGCGGCCTCTGCCTCGACTGTCTTGCCATCGGGGGTCATCAGCACCGAAGTCATCAGCCCGAGTGATCCAAAACCCTGTGCAACCGTATCCGACTGCACGTCGCCATCATAGTTTTTACAGGCCCAGACAAAACCGCCTTCCCATTTCAGGGCGCAGGCCACCATGTCATCAATAAGCCGATGCTCATAGGTAATGCCGGCTTCGCGGAACTTGTCCTTGAATTCAGTTTCAAACACCTCTTCAAACAGGTCTTTGAAACGCCCGTCATACGCCTTCATGATGGTATTCTTGGTTGAGAGATAGACTGGCCAGCCAAGGTCCAATCCGTAATTCATGCAGGCACGCGCAAAGCCGCGGATCGATTCATCGAGGTTGTACATCGACATCGCGACGCCACCGGCCGGGAAATCGAACACTTCGTGGGTGACCGGCTCGGAACCGTCCGCCGGCTTGAAGGTCATCGTGAGTGTGCCGGCGCCGGGTACAACCATGTCCGTCGCGCGATACTGGTCACCAAAGGCATGGCGGCCAATTACAATCGGCTTTGTCCAGCCTGGTACCAGCCGCGGCACGTTGCGGCAGATGATGGGCTGACGGAATACAGTCCCACCAAGAATGTTGCGGATGGTGCCGTTGGGCGAGCGGTACATGCGCTTCAGCCCGAATTCTTCTACACGCTGTTCATCGGGTGTGATGGTGGCGCATTTGACACCCACACCATATTCCTTGATGGCGTTTGCGGTATCGATGGTGATCTGGTCATCCGTCTCGTCGCGTTTTTCGATGCCGAGATCATAATATTTCAGATCAATATCGAGATAGGGGAAGATCAGCTTGTCCTTGATCTTTTCCCAGATAATGCGGGTCATCTCGTCGCCGTCAATTTCGACAACGGGGGTCTTTACTTTAATACGGGACATCGACTTTCCTTCACAAAACGTGTTTACGCACAACGCCACGGCAGTCGTTATCTGACATGCAGCAGGGCCTTGCATTATGCCGGTCCGCGGGAATGTCAAACGTGGCGATGCCGGGCAGGACCGCGCATTGGCAAGGTGGCACCGGCGCGTTCCAGACAGGTCGTCGCCTTTGTACGTTCGATGCGCGCAATGCGCAAGGGCAAGGATGCCAAATAAGGGGGTCTGTGGAACAGGGGTCCTGGAACAGCAGCGTCTATGGAAGGCGGGCGTTTAACTGTCGAGGACTCGCCGCAGGTGGCCGGCCATGTCGTCAAGTGATGTCACGGTTTCAAAATGGTCCAGATGGGCATCATGCATGAACCCTTCTGCAATCACACTTTGCATCAGTGCCAGCAGATTGTCCCAATATCCCCTTACGTTCATGATGATGACCGGTTTCTTGTGCAGGTCGAGTTGCCGCCATGTGATAATTTCCATCGTCTCGTCGAGTGTGCCAAGCCCGCCCGGGAGAACAATGAAGGCGTCACTTTTCGCATACATCATTTCCTTGCGTTGATGCATCGTATCAATGACATGGAGCTTGGTGACTCCCGAATGGCCAATTTCAACCTTGTCCAGAAATTTGGGAATGATTCCGGTAACATAGCCACCGGACTCAACCGCGCCGTCGGCCACCCGTCCCATCAGTCCACTGCGTCCGCCACCATAGACAAGCCCCAGCCCGTGATTGGCAATCAGCTTGCCAAGGGCATAGGCGATATCGCCATATTCAGGGCTGTTCCCGTGGGCGGCGCCGGCAAAAACACAGACATTTTTCATTGATAGACACCAACATCCAATTGAAACGGGTTATGTATATGATTACGCTGATAACCAATCAGTGCCACACAAAAGGGCGGTCCGGTGCGTTTTTTGATTTACATCGTGATTGGAGCAGGTGGTGCGCTGGCTGCGCTGGCGTTGTCGTTTGTGCTTTTGGGTGAGCCGGATATCGAAACTGTAACGCCGCAGCCGGCAAGCGAAACCGCAGGTGTAACTGCCAGTGATTCCGATGACGCCACCGCATCATCCACAGCCACAGCACCGACAACCGCAGGTGATGATGGCGCAACCAGTGCCGTTGGTGACGAAGATACGAACCCGGCGCAATCTGCCGAGACAGACGCCGCCGCGTCAGATGCCGCCTCTGCATTAGCGATTGATCTGGCGCAGGTGAAGCCTGACGGCGCGGCTGTTTTTGCCGGCAGTTCGGCACCGAATGCGCGGATTGTCGTCTATGAAGGGGATATTCTCCTCGGTGAAACCGTCGCTGATGCAAATGGCGAATGGGTGGTGATCCTAGACAAGAATCTGGGCCCCGGGGATCATCTGGTGTCAATTGGCAGCACCGACGCGAATGGAAACGCTGCGGTTGCCGATATCATGCTTGGCATTCAGGTATCCGAGAACAAGGATGAACGCCCGCTTGTCGCACTGCTGCCGCAAACCGAGGGCATGCCCCCGCAATTGTTGCAGTCGCCTGATGACAAGGATGATGATGGCACGATTGCCAGCGCATCTGTAGATGCGGACCTGCCGCCTGCGCTGGCGCCGCGCTCGCTGGCCTGGAAAGATGGCGGGGCCCTTGTCGTATCCGGCGTATCACGGGGCGGGGTGCGTGTGTCCGCACGGGCTGAAGATCTTGATTTTGGCGCAGGTCAGGTCGAGACAGATGGCAGCTGGCAGGTCGCCGGCAAGGTCAATATGGATGTGGCATCGCGGGTCATGCAGTTCACCTTGCATGACGGTGATGGCAATGCCGTTGCAACCTACACACTGCCGGTGGCAACCCGCGACCTGTCACGCGGGCTGGATGGCAGTCGGATGGTGGTTGTCCAGCGCGGTGACGCGCTGTGGCGGATTGCCTATAGTTCCTATGGCGAAGGTGTCAGGTTTGTGGATATCGTGCGCCGCAATGCTGGCGCGATCAGCGATCCGGATCTTATTTTCCCGAATCAGATTTTCACCATTCCGGACTAAAATTGTGGGCGTCTGCCCCTGCCGCTGATAATTTTCAACCGGGTGGTTTGCCTTGGGCGGCTGTCGGGCCTGCAGGGAGGAGATTTGAATGACCTCACATTCCGATTTTGGTGAGATCGCACCCGAAGGATGGCCGGTGCTGGCTGCAGCCGGCATCATCACCATTCTGCTGGCATTTATTGCCCTGCCGCTTGGCGGTTTCGCCCTTGGACTGATGCTGTGGTTGCGCCACATCCTGCGCATTCCGGTGCGCCGGGTGCCCGTAGATGGTGATGTGGTAGTGGCGCCTGCCGATGGTGTGGTCACATCAATTGAACGCCAGCAACAGACCGAGGATCGCCATATGCAGGACGGCCTGCCGCCAATGGCCCGTATTACGATCCGGACAGGTCTGACCGATGCGCAATTGCAGCGCGCTCCGGTCACGGGGCGTGTGCGTGACAATTTCCTGATCCCGGGCCTGTTCCTTGGTGCTGCCGATGAGGTGACAGCGCGACGCGACAATGAACGGCGTGAAATCACGCTTGAAACCGACGCTGGCGAAGCGGTCATGATGGTACAGATTGCCACTCGTACCGCACGCCAGCTGATTTGTCGTCATGGCCCGGGCCGCGCGCTGGCTGCCGGTGCGTCCTTGGGTATGGCACGCATGGGCGGATTGACGGATCTGTTCGTGCCAGCCAATGCCGAGCTGACGGTGACAGAAGGGCAAAGCGTTCTTGCCGGGGAAACCGTCCTTGCAAGGCTGGCAGGGCAGCAAAACGGCAACAGTTGATGCTGGATGCCCGCGTCAGACCCTTGCTGGACCGTCTGCTGGCCGGGCCGGGCCGATTGCTCGCGCGGCTTGGCGTAACGGCCAATATGGTCACATGTGCCGGCTTTGGGTTTGGTATGGCAGGTGCGGTTGCCATCGGTGCGGGCTGGTTCACGGCGGCCGTAATACTTATCCTCATCAACCGTCTGTGTGACGGGCTGGACGGTGCGGTGGCCCGCGCAACAGGGCCCAGCGATGCTGGCGGGTTTCTGGATATCACGCTGGACTTCATTTTTTACAGCGCTGTTCCCTTTGCCTTTGCGGTGCATGATCCGTCGCATGCGCTTGCGGCGGCATTCGTGATTTTCAGCTTTGTTGGCACAGGATCGAGCTTTCTGGCATTTGCGATCATCGCAGAAAAGCGCGGCATTTCGACCGACCTGCGCGGAAAAAAGGCATTCTTCTATCTGGGTGGCTTGACCGAGGGTGCCGAGACTATCATTTTCCTTGTAGCGGCCAGCGTGTTTCCGTCGTTTTTCAGTGCGCTGGCGTGGATTTTTGGAACGCTCTGCTGGTTCACAACGGCCACTCGAATCTGGACAAGTCTCGAGAGGTTGCGCGACCCTGGCGCCGGGCTAACAGGAGAAGATGAATGAAATTTGGTGTTGGCCAGGCGATTCCGCGTATCGAAGACCACCGTCTGGTGACCGGCAAGGGGCAGTATACCGACGATATTGATCCCGGCACCGGTCTGTCGATTGCGTTCCTGCGTGCGCCGCTGGCACATGCGCGGCTGGTGTCAGTTGACACATCGGCCGCTGCGGCAATGGCTGGTGTCCGGCTTGTTGCAACGCAGGCTGATCTTGATGCCGATGGTGTGGGAGACATTCATTGCGAGCATCGCCTGACCAACAGTAACGGCGCCAAGATGACGATGGTATCGCACCCGCCCATGGTGCGCGATGTCAACCGGACAGCGGGTGATATTGTTGCCATGGTGGTTGCTGACGATGCCACCACTGCCCAGGATGCCCTTGAACAGATCAATGTGCGCTATGATGGCATGCCAGCCGTCACGGATGTATATGCCGCCATAGCCGATGGTGCCCCGCAGCTTTACGCCGAATATCCGTACAATATCGCTTTTGACTGGCATGCCGGTGAGCATGAGGCCACCGACAAGGCGCTTGAGAGCGCAGAAGCGAATGGATATGAGATTTTCGACATTGATGTCATCAACAACCGGGTGATCATCAATTCGATGGAAACCCGCCCCATTATTGTCGAGCCGGGCGATGAAGGTGACAGCCTGAATGTGTGGTGTGGCACGCAGGGGCCTGTCGGCATTGCCAGACAGCTTACAAAGGCACTTGGCATGCAGGACGGTACTGTCCGTGTGCGTACGGGTGATGTTGGCGGCGGCTTTGGTTTCAAGATCTTCCTGCACCCGGAACAGCTGATCACGGCCTGGGCAGCGCGCAAGCTGGGAATGCGCGTGCGCTGGCAACAAACACGGTCGGATTCCTTCCTTTCGGACTTGCACGGGCGTGACAATCGCACCAAGGCGCGTGCCGTTATCGATGCGCAGGGCAAAATTCATGCGCTTGCCGTGACGCTGCATGCAAATATGGGATCATGGCTGTCCAATTTTTCAACCTACATCCCGACCCTGTCAGGGTCGCGCACCTTGACCACTGTCTATGCCATTCCGACGGCCAGCCTGCGGGTGCTTGGTGTGATGACGAATACACCCGCAGTGGATGCCTATCGCGGTGCCGGTCGTCCGGAAGCCAACTATCTGATGGAACGGCTGATGGATATGATGGCGGACAAGCTGGGCATTGACCGCATCGAAATTCGTCGCCGGAATATGATCACCGCTGAACAGATGCCATTCAAAATGGTCTGTGGTGGCACTATTGATGGCGGCGAAATACCGGAACTGATGGATGAGGCGCTGTCGCGCGCCGATCAGAAGGGCTTTGCCGAAAGACGGGCGGAATCTGCCGCGCGCGGTATGTTGCGCGGCTTTGGCGTTGGCATGTATCTGGAACAATGTGGCGGCGGCAGCGATGGCGGGGTTGATGTCAAATTCCGTGAAGACGGCACCATTCTGGTGCTGGCGTCACAGCAGGAAAATGGTCAGGGACATCGCACAACCCTGACACAGATCCTGTCTGACAAGCTGGGCTTCGATGCTGATAAAATTGAAATCCTGCAGGGTGATTCTGCCAGAACACCGCCTGGCACGACTGGCGGTGCGCGGATGACGGCGGTGCTTGGGTCGACCGTTGCCGAAGTGGCCGCGCGCACTCTCGAGGCTGCGCGTCCCTATGCGGCCGAGGCGTTGATGTGCGACGAGGGCGAGCTGGTTTTTGTTGACGGCATTTTTTCTGCCAGCGGCACCAACCGATCAATCACCATCGAGGATCTGGTGCTGCGTCTGGTGCCGGATAGCGGCGATCATCCTTTCAACATCAAGCACAGCTATGAGCCTGACGGGTCCACCTATCCCTATGGCTGCCACATTGCCGAGATCGAAATCGATCCGGCCACATGCGATGTCAATATCATGCGCTATACCGTGGTCGATGATTTTGGCGCGGTCATCAACCCGTTGATGCTGGAAGGCCAGATCCATGGTGGTATCGCACAGGGGATCGGCCAGGCCATTCACGAATATGCAGCCTTTGACGAGCAGGGACAGCTGGTGGCGGGCTCACTTATGGATTATCGCCTGCCGCGCGCTGCAGACCTGCCGACATTTGATATCCACTTCCGCAGTATTCCGTGCAAAAACAACATCCTCGGTGTCAAGGGATCTGGTGAGGCAGGCGCTATTGGCGCGCCACAGGCGGTGATTGCGGCGGTAACAGACGCGCTTGGCATTGCTCATATCGATATGCCGGCAACCCCGGCAGCGATCTGGCAAGCCCTTCAGAACAAGCGATCCGGAAAGGTGGCGTGATGCGTGACAAGATCATCAAGACCGATGCCGAATGGCGGGCGCAGCTGACCCCTGAACAATATCAGGTCACCCGCGCCCATGGCACTGAACGTGCCTTTACAGGGGCGTTGGACAAACATTATGAGGACGGCACTTATCGTTGCGTCTGTTGCGACGAACCGCTGTTCTCATCCGATACAAAATTCAATTCGGGCAGCGGCTGGCCAAGCTTTTATGACGTGCTGGATGATGCGCCGGTCGCAGAAATTGCTGATGACAGCTTTGGCATGCGTCGGACCGAAGTGCAGTGCGCGCGCTGTGATGCGCATCTGGGCCATGTCTTTCCCGACGGACCAGCTCCGACAGGATTGCGTTACTGCATCAATTCGGCATCCCTTTCATTTGAGGATGCCGAGTAAAACCGGCCGGGCAACAGTCGCCGGGCAACAGTCGCCGGGTAGAATTAGCCGGGCAGAATTAGCTGGCCAGGATTAGCTGGGCAGGATTGATCATCACGCCCGTTGGGCAGCCTTGCGTCAGGATGATCCGGCAGACGGGATGAGGATACGGGACAGGGTGTTTTTCGGCGTCAGCGGCGACGCGTCGATGGTGGTCAGTCCTGAGCCGATGGTGGTCAGCCCGGTTTTGTGACGGTGAATGTGGCGATGTTTGTGCGGGTGTCCGTGGTGATGGTCACCATCATGCAGCCGGTTCGCCCGCCGGGGCAGTTCATCAGGTGCCAGCATCCCGTCACCATTTGCATCCAGCCGGTCAAACATCTGCGCCAGATTGGCAGAAAATTCGTCCGCTGTGATGCTGCCACTGCCGTCTTTGTCCAGGCTTGTAAAGCGCGCCGCATTCTTTGCCAGCATTTCTTCACGGGTCAACATGCCGTCCCCGTTGGTGTCGAGTTTCTTGGCATGAAACCCCTGATGGTGCGTGCGCTGGCCAAAATGACCTGACTGGCTGGCAATGGCGAGGCCGGCAACGATGATGCCGGAAAGAGCAAGGCCGCCTGCAATGATAATGGTGCGATTGATTGATTTCATGTCTTTGTCCGTTCTCTTCAGAAGTTGCCAGAATGTTCGTGGCACCGGTATGCTCCCTGCGATGGGTGGTTGCGGATTCACACCGGTGCCTGTGTGTTATTTTGAAAGACAAAGCGGCGCAAAAGGGGCGCCGCAATGACAGTTTTGGGGAATCTTCTGGTGCGTCCTGCCACATTTCGTGCAGCAGGCGTTCTGCCGGGCGATGGTTCCTGAGAGGCATTCTAGTGATGACAGAGCAGGTCTAATGATGACAGAGCAGGTTTCCCGGATTAGTGGAACAACGCGGGTTTTCGGCTGTATTGCAGATCCGGTGGGCCATGTGCGTGCGCCGACAGTCTTCAACACATTATTTGCCCAGCAGGGTATTGATCACGTCATGGTGCCGATACACGCGCCTGCGGATGATCTGAACACAATCATCGAAGGGTTGCGGCGCTTGCCCAATTTCGGCGGCATGGCAGTCACCATTCCCCACAAGGTGCCGCTTGCCGCACTGTGCGACACGCTGGGGGCGGCGGCCCAGCTGACAGGTGCGGTCAATGCCGTGCGCTTTGATGATGACGGACGCATGCATGGTGACAACTTTGACGGACAGGGCTTTGTCGCGGGTCTGCGGATGAAGGGGCTTGATCCTGCCGGCAAGTCGGTGCTGATGATCGGGGCAGGCGGCGCAGCGCGCGCCATCGCACTGGCCCTGCATGACGCGGGTGCCAGCACGATCAGTATCTGTAACCGGACCATGGACAAGGCGGCCGCCATTGCCGATGCTGTCAATGCCGGCGATGACGCACCAAGACTAACGGCGATGCAGCATCATGACGGCAGCAATGTTGAGTTGATTGTGAATACCACCAGTCTTGGTCTTCATGCCGGCGATGCGTTGCCGCTGCCTCTCGAATCCGTGGATGACGGCACGCTCATAGCGGATATCATTATGACGCCGGCGGAAACTGATTGGCTGAAAGCGGCACAGCAGCGCGGCCTGCCAATACATCACGGGCATCATATGCTGGATTGCCAGATTGAATTGATTGGCCAGTTTATCGGGGCGCGTTAGCACGAACGCGCTGTCCCATCTGCGGTGAAATGACAATTGAGTTTGGCGGCCACTCGCATTATATCTCGTGCATCGGATTTCAAAGCCGTTCCGGCGATCAGTGTGAGGATCCCATGACCGATTCAGCAAATGCCTGGACTGACGAACGCCTCGAGCAGCTTCGCAAATTATGGGATGACGGCCTGTCGATCTCGCAAATAGGCGAAGCGCTTGGCGTATCCCGCAACGCCATTGCCGGCAAGGCGCATCGTATGGGCCTGCCAAAGCGGCCATCACCGATTTCAAAAACAACCACCGAGGTCAAGAAGCCGGCAAAGGCAAAGCCACCTGCCGAGCCAGAAAATCTGCCGCTGCGGCTGGAACTGCGCAATCTGTCCTGGTCACGCAGTAAATGCTGTTGGCCTTTTGGTGATCCGAAAAAGACGGGCTTCTATTTTTGTGGCGCACGTGTCGTGCCCGGCAAGCCCTATTGCCTTGAACATTGCGAGGAAGCCTATACGACCTCGCGGGACAGCCGCTGACAAAAACGCAGCTGTCATGCCTGTGTGACATTCCTGTCTGACGGGCGTTCCTCGGGGCCAGCCCGGTAAAGGTGCCTATCGATGATCAAATATCGTGCTGACTATCAGCCACCGTCCTGCAAGGTTGTGTCTGCAGGCATAGACATTTCCATTCATGATGAACACGCAATGGTGACGACCACGCTGGAGTTGTCACGCGTGAATGATATGCCCTTTGTGCTGAACGGGCGTGATCTCACCCTTCATGAAATCAGCATCGACGGGCGTCTGCTTGATGAAGCTGACTGGCCGGTTGTGCCGGAAGGACTCTCCTTTATCGGACTTCCTGACAGTTGTGTGTTGCGCGTGCGATCACAGTGTCATCCGCAGACCAATACATCGCTTGATGGGCTGTATCTGTCAGGCGGCATGTATTGTACGCAATGTGAACCCGAAGGCTTTCGCCGGATGGCCTTTTTCCCGGACCGGCCCGATGTGATGACGGTCTTTACCGTTCGTATCGAGGCAGACAAAAGCTTTCCGCAATTGCTCTCGAACGGCAACCTTGTCGAAACCGGCGAGATCGATGCGCAGCGCCATTATGCGCTGTGGCATGATCCACATCTAAAGCCGAGCTATCTGTTTGCCTGCGTTGCTGGTGATCTGGATCTGGCGGCAGATCGTTTCACTACGGCCTCCGGGCGCGCGGTCGATCTGCATATCTATGTCGAGAAGGGCAACCTCAACCTGACCGGGCATGCAATGGACTCGCTCAAACGGTCAATGAAATGGGATGAAGATGTCTACGGGCTCGAATATGACCTTGATCTGTTCCAGATCGTCGCGGTCAGCCACTTCAATATGGGCGCGATGGAAAATAAGGGGCTGAACATTTTCAACAGCAAGTTTGTTCTGGCCGATCCCGAAACGGCGACAGACGAAGATCTGCACCGGGTGGAATCCATTGTTGCGCATGAATATTTCCACAACTGGACCGGCAACCGTGTCACCTGCCGTGACTGGTTCCAGCTGACATTGAAGGAAGGTCTGACGGTTTATCGCGACCAGTGTTTTTCTGCCGACATGCATGATGAGGGCGTGCAGCGCGCCAGTGATGTCAGCCTGTTGCGCGCAGCGCAGTTCCCCGAAGACCGCAGCCCGACCGCCCATCCGATCCGCCCTGAATCCTATCGGGAAATCAATAATTTCTATACACCGACCGTGTATGAGAAGGGGGCCGAAGTGATCCGGATGATGGCCGGTTTCCTGGGCCGTGACGGGTTTCGGCGCGGGATGGACCTGTATTTCGAGCGGCATGATGGCCATGCGGTCACCTGTGATGATTTCATTACAGCGCTTGCCGATGCAAATGATTGTGACATGACGCCCTTTCAGCGTTGGTACATGCAGGCTGGCACGCCGCGCCTGACCGCGCGCCGTGATGCTGGCGGTGACGGGCTGACGCTGACCCTGTCGCAAAGCGTGCCGGAAACCGCCGCCAAGACGGCGCGTGACCCGTTGCCGGTTCCCGTACGGATCGGGTTTGTCGGTGCTGACGGGGCAGCT
>Ga0163109_10004272_pt1 | contig 10868 bp, 9 predicted proteins | sample CRUFie1St13metaG_FD_108704 | JGI IMG/M metagenome (GOLD analysis project Ga0163109, IMG submission 108704) | Marine microbial communities from the Costa Rica Dome - CRUD Field 142mm St13 metaG | ecosystem: Environmental > Aquatic > Marine > Oceanic > Photic zone | place: Costa Rica: the Eastern... | reverse complement strand
TCCATTACTAAAATCTGCTCGTCGTTGACACCTATCAAGGTCACTAAGTGTCCTTTCGTGCTCTCTAGTGGGGCCCCTTTCAGTTTTCCTTTTTCGTAATCAATACTGCAAACGACGGGTTGACCTAATTTAAGACATTTTTCAGCGCTCTCAAGATCTGCATGTGCCTCAATTCCCCCCAGAACACCCAACGCACTGGCGGCATACATCGCTTTTGGCCATGATCCATACGCGTTTATATTTTGGTCGTAGCAAAGGGTTATCAGTTTTTTCCAAACAGCGTTGGCCTCAATTTCTGCAAGTCCTTTTATCTTTGAAACAGCCATTGCCAGAGAGGAAGGAGAACATATTCGATGCCTAATTTTCTCTTCCGCAAGCATTTGTGATATCGGGCTTACGTTGGAGAGTGTTCCCTTCCATTTTGGAGCCGTGGATTCTACGGGCTTGCGGATAGGGCGAATCGAGCAAATAAAGAGAAAGTTTCTGGGCTCTTTCTCTGTGAAGACTTGAGTTACGAGCTTTGCTTCGCGGATATATTGTGAGGTGTGCCAACAATCGATATGAGGGGTGAGGTGCTCTGAGAAATTTCTTGGCTTCATTTCACCCTTCAATTCTGGAATATTTGAGAGGCGACACTTGCCAGAAGGGGTTTGAATTTCGAAGTTGAAAGAATAATCAGCATCAATCATCGAAAAGCTCGGAATGATGATATGTTCCGAGGGTACCTCGGCTAGCGATAATTCTGCTCTCCAACAACCTTTTTCATTACTCCAACTGATTTCTGAGGACGTTTTCAACGGATAGAAGTTAGCAGCAAAGTCGTCTGATACTCGAATTATTTGTTCCATTGAGTGATCATATACTTTGATTTGCAGTGTCACACTATGAAGGTGGGGGCTTTATTTGTCCAAAACAACTACCCATTTAACAATGTACCTTACGGCCCATTGCTCCCTGTGCGAGAGAGCGTTAGAGCAATTATTCGAAATCGATATCCCCGGTGGATTAAAGGTAACTACTAAAGATATTTCTGTATCAGCGGCGCTCGTCGAGGAGTTTGGAGAGAGAATACCGGTTTTGCAATGCGACGGTTTGTTGTTGGAGGCTCCCTTCGATAAAGACGAACTAGAGGCCTGGATTTCTAGTTTGCCCCGATTTTAGTGAATCCGAAAAAGTCGATAGCGTTTTGCGTCGTTTGTTCAAGTAGTTCTGTCGTTTCTAATTGGAGTTCATTAGCCAAAAAAGAGGATATCAAAGGAAGGAAGCTTGGCTCGTTTCTGGAGGAGCGAAACGAGACTGGTAAGGCGAAGTGTTTTTCTTCAAGAGCGCTTCGTTTCGGCGCGAGAAAAGGTGCATCGGTTTCGATTAACATCTTGTTCAAAGGGATGTCAGAGACAACCTTACGCAGTGTCTGCCCTCTGGTTGGGTCAGTAATCCACCCCGTGATTCCGATATAACACCCAAGATCAAGATGCTCATGGAGTTCTTTTTCAGTGCCTGTAAAACAATGAATTACGGTTGGGGGCAGAGCTTTTTGAGACTTGAGTATCTGATTCGTCAGAGACTCACTATCTCTATCGTGTACAAAAAGCGGAATGCGCTCCTTGCATGCAATTTCTACTTGTTCTTGAAAGCAAACTATCTGCTTCTCACTGGGGCTGATATCGCGATAGAAATCTAATCCACACTCGCCGATCGCGGAAATAGAGGTTTCCTTGAGCAGGCAACGAAGCCTGTCCTTGTCGTCGTTTCTCCACTGAGAGGCCTCGTGCGGATGCGTCCCCGCCGTCGTGAGCAGTTCCGGTAGTGATGGGTTTTCTCTGGTGTTCGTTTCGTTGATAAATTTTAAATTTTCTTCAGCCGTATCGAGAGTATCCGCGCATAACAAGATGCCTTGAACCCCAGAAGACTTGGCTCTAACTAGAACCTCCAGGCGATCTTTGTCGAATTGCTGGTGCATCAGGTTGACGCAAATATCGATCAAACTAGCCGCCAATAATTCTCTCGCCAGGGTTAAGAATAGAAGACCGTGAATTGCCGGCTAAACGTTCATAGACTTGAGTGAAGGCAAGCACATTTTTGACATAGTTTCGTGTCTCTTTGAATGGAATTGTCTCTATCCAATTTTCAATAGGGAGTCCATCTCTTTCTTTCAGCCATCTGTCTACTCTGGATTCTCCCGCGTTGTATGCGGCGATAGCCTGTGGTCTGTTGCCTTTGTAGCGCTCTAAAAGCCAGGCAATATGGAAAGAGCCAAGCTGTATATTCATAAGCGGCTCGTAAAGACTTTCATCGCCGGCAAGTTTTACATTCATTCTTCGGGCTACAAGGCGCGCCGTCCTTGGCATCAATTGCATCAGGCCTCTCGCGCCGGCACTGGATTTTGCTCTCGGATCGTAAGCTGACTCTTGGCGCGTGATCGCTTTGAGCAAGCTGGGGCTGATACCACCTTTGTGGCTGGCTCTGTCAAATTGTGGAGCATATTGATTAGGAAAGCGTAAGGTCAAATCGTCAGTTGCATCAGCCAAATTGGCGCTAAAAATTGCTAATGAAATTTTGCCAATGTTTTTAACCGCATGGGCCAAGACTCTTTTTTCATGTTGATCTTCAATCTCATCGAAGGCCCTGAACCATTCGCGTCTAGCATTCAACTCTTCACCTACGGCGAACAACTCAAGGGCTCTTTTAGCATGAATGTTTCTCGCAATGATTTTTCCAGAATCTGCCAAGTCAGTTTCTGCGTTCAAAGAGGAAGGAACGGCAAGCCGATCTGCCGCTAAAAATCCGTAATAATTTCTCTCTTGAGCGAGTTTCAGGAAATCGTCTTCATGTTCATGGGGTTTGTTTCGAGAGTTGGAATCCACGATATTCTCTTTACTCAGTGCTCTCCAAAACCTCCATTTGTGAGTGCTTTTTTCCTCTTCAGGCAACTTGTTTGCCCAAAAGTTAAGTTCTTGCCAGTTCGCTACTGCAATAGCCGCATTTGCGAGTCCTATTACAGCGAAAGCTGATGTTATCTCCGACCTTTTAGCTTCTTCGGGAAATACCCCTTTTTTGGCAATTGCCACGCTTAGCCGCTCCGTCATAACCTTCTTTTGCAATTCAGAAAAATTATGTGTTGCTCGATATTTCTTCCACGCTATAAGCGTTTTTTTCGGATCTCGAGTGCTCAATCGCACCAAGCCATGCTCAATGACAGTTCTATTTTTCTCTGTGTCGGCGATGAAGTTTCTAGTCTGTAAGATCCGTCGAGGTTGAGTGTGAACAAGGTAATAGGCATTCGCCCGTGTCTTGTAGGCTCCAGAAAAAAAACGCAGCAGATACTTTGACAGCGTGCGTTGATTTGCCTTGATGGCTTTCTCTAGTCTCTGCCAAGCTATATCTTGATTGAAGTGCTGAGATGATCTCCAAACCTCAAACAGCGGATCGCAAGATTTCGGTTGCGATTTTGGGCTCAGCCACAGTTCAGTAGTTTTCCTCAGAGCCTCCTTTTTTCTTCCAGTGCCATAAAGGGATCTCAGATAATAACACTTTAGTTCAGCACTCGATGAGTCTAAAAAGTCTTGTTCTTTGAAGATGGATAAGAAGTTCTTCCACTTTCTTTTGGCGCCTTGTTTTTTTAGCCATCTTGTTTTGAGTATTGGCGATACCGCTAAATCAGAATGAGCTCCTAAAAAAGTTTCCACCTCTTTAGGGTCTGTATTGTTTAATTTTCCGTTTAAACGGTGATATTCCAGATAGGGCTCTAGAATGTAACCTTTTAGCTTTTGTTTGTTCTTATTGAATTTGGTTATCGCACCCCTTTTCAGGTTGTCGAGAGATTCTGCATATATTTGTCTTTTCCTGAAATCTGATAAATCATTTGCATTGTCTAAGGCCAAACAGGGAAGTGAGGTCAGCAAAAGACTCATAAATACGCTCCATTGCCGAAAAGATTTAGAGAGCGTTTGTGTGGCGACGGTCTTTAGACCAGCCATCGAAATTCCGTCATTGTCTATTTAGTCGTCCTGTTCTTTGTTTTCGATCATGCTCCCCACTCGAACCGCGAGCACATCACAGTTGGCTTTATGCAATACTCCGTTGGCAGTCGACCCGAAAAGAAGTCCTATCCCATGCCGCCCATGACTGCCTACAAGAATTAGGTCGGCGGAGATTTCTACAGCGAGTTTTTGAATTTCGCTCTCAGGCCTGCCAAATATTAAATGTTGACGCTCCTCAGCAATACCGAGACCTGAGGCGAATTCGCGGAGATGCTGCTGTGCTTGATTTTGTATCTGATCTTGCACTGAGGAAACGTCCATTGGAACGTCCCCGCCATAGCTAAAGCCAAGAGGTTCTATCACGTGGATGATATGAAGTGCAGCTTGGTTTTGCTCTGCTAAAAAAATTGCTCGGCTAGCAACATCGTTTGATTCCTCTGTAAGATCTACTGCTAGAAGAATTTTTTTATAGCTTTCGGCGTTTGTCACAGTTGCTTCCATTAAGCGTCTTTGACTTTGCCGAAAATACATCTTTCACCATGGAGTAACAAGTGAGCAATTATTTGGCTTGGGCAGTCATTCCCCTTGTTCTAATGATCGTTGCCGCGCCTATTTTCTATGTCTTGCCGACCAGCAGAGACAAATATCTAACTGCTCTCAGGCTCAAGGCCAAAAATTCTGGATGTCTCGTGAAGATGGCGAGTTTGGATAAGCTCGATGTCAATGAGTCGGAGCTTGTTCGTAGCTCTGGCCGCGTTATACAACCCAAATATCAATTGATGTCTTACACTCGGCTCATTCAATCCAAAGTTGATTTTCATCATTCCTTTTTGTTTCGCCGAATTTCTGATCGCACTCCTCAGTCAATATCTCGGCTGTCAAAAGATTGGGGGATTTTTATGAAAACAACTCAGATTAATGGAATTGCTGAACCCGATATTAGGGTCTCTTTTTTGGATAAATATGAGAACGAGTTATTTAGTATAGTTCAAGCGTTGCCCTCGGATGTCCAAGGGTTATCTATTGATTCAAAAAGATTGGTCATTTTTTGGAACGAGAGCGAAGGGTCGATTAGCAAGCGGAAACGGCTGTCGAAGGAGAAGATTGAGCAAAAAGCTCAAGAGAATTTAGAGCCGATAAATTGTTGTTTTCGCGAACTCGAAAACTTGATCGATCAATCAAGCTAGAAACTTTTTCTTGACACGCCCAAGGAAGCGGCACTATAAATCGCGGCGTTTGAATCATTATTCGTTCGGAGTGGATGAAAATCCAGGTCTTATTTTGATTAATTTGGTTAATCATTTTCTTCTGCCCTCGAAATCCGACGAATTTTTTGGAGTGTTATGGCTAAGTCGCTCGTAATCGTTGAGTCTCCTGCAAAGGCAAAGACCATTAATCGATATCTGGGAAAAGATTACGTCGTTAAGTCAAGCGTCGGCCACATAAGAGATCTGCCTACCGGGGGCGCAACCGTTGATCCCAAAGCACGAGCCGAAGAGGCCAAGAAGACGAGGGCTCTTAGCCCAGAAAAGCGCGAAATTTATAAAAAGGAAAGGGCACGTAGACGTTTGATTGGACGAATGGGGGTGAATCCTGATAACAATTGGGATGCCGCCTATTCGACCTTGCCTGGAAAAGAGAAGGTTGTTGATGAATTGAAAAGGCTCGCGGCTGACGCTCCTTTCATATATTTAGCTACGGATATGGACAGGGAAGGTGAGGCTATCGCGTGGCATCTGAAAGAAACGATTGGTGGGGAGGACTCACGTTTTCAGAGAGTAGTGTTCAATGAAATAACAAAAAAGGCGATCGAGGCTGCATTTCAAGAGCCTGGGGAACTTGATATGAATAGAGTTCACGCGCAGCAGGCTAGGCGTTTTTTGGACAGGGTGGTTGGCTTTGAACTGTCGCCTCTTTTATGGGCAAAAGTTGCACGTGGTCTCTCTGCTGGGCGAGTGCAAAGTGTTGCGGTCAAGCTGTTGGTTGAGCGGGAAAGGGTTATCAGAGCTTTTATTCCGGAGGAATATTGGGAGCTGTTTGTCAATTTGAGTGAAGACGATAGAAAACTAGGCCCGGTTAGATTTCAAGTTGCAAAGGAGAATAACGAAAATTTCAGACCGAGCAGCGAAGAACAGACAAAAGAGGCGATCACTAAGATTGGGACGAGTAATTTTGTGGTTACGAGTCGTGAAGATAAACCGACGAAAAGCAAACCCAATCCGCCCTTCATAACCTCAACGCTGCAACAAGCAGCAAGCACGAGGCTCGGTTTTAGCGTCAAGAAAACAATGACCATGGCGCAGAGGCTTTACGAAGGTGGGTATATCACCTATATGCGAACAGACTCTACAAACTTGAGTGAAGATGCTGTTCAGGCCTGTCGGGGTCTCATTGAAGCCGAGTTTGGAGAAAATTATCTCTCAGAAAATGTTCGTAAATTCTCAAATAAAGAAGATGCTCAGGAGGCTCATGAAGCTATCAGGCCCTCTGATGTTGAGATTGATGTCAACTCATTGAGCGGGGTAGACCCGGATGCTGGAAGATTATATGACCTAATTCGAAATCAGTTTTTAGCTTGCCAGATGGCCGAAGCGGAATATCAAAGCACTACGATTAAAGTGACGGCTGGGGAATTTGAGCTAAGAGTACGAGGTAGAATTCTTGAGTTCGACGGGTTTACCAGAGTGATGCCGTCAACTGCGAAAAAGGATGCCGATGAGCAGCTGCCTGATCTAAGAGTAGGTGATGAGCTCAAATCAAATGAGGTGGAGCCTTTGCAACATTTTACCAAACCGGTGCCTCGATTCGGTGAGGCCAGTTTAGTGCGAGAGCTGGAGAAGCTTGGTATTGGTCGGCCGTCTACTTATGCCAGCATCATATCGACGATCCAGGATCGCGGTTACGTGAGATTAGAGAATAAACGGTTTTACGCGGAAAAAATTGGGGAGTTGGTTACAGATCGTTTGAATGAGAATTTTACGAATTTAATGAACTACGATTTCACGGCTAATATGGAAGCTAATCTGGATGATGTCGCGTCGGGTGAAACTTCCTGGACTGGCGTCTTAAACTCTTTTTACAAAGATTTTAGTGAAAAACTGGAGTTGGCTCACCAACAAGAAAATGGGATGCGCGTAAACGATCCTACGGACACGGACATCATCTGCCCGAAATGTGGCCGCATAATGCAAATTCGGAATGGTTCTACGGGCGTATTCCTAGGTTGCTCTGGATACGGTCTTAAGCCGAAAGAGAGGTGTACCCAGACTCTTAATCTGATTCCAGGAGAGGAGGCGGTTGATTTGGACTCGGACGAAGAGAGCGAATCAAAACTCTTGAGGCGTCTCAGAAAGTGTGACCGCTGTTCGAGTGTTATGTTGAGTCATTTGATTGATGAAAAACGCAAGATACATATCTGTTCTAATGGTCCTGACTGTCCCGGATTTTTTGTTGAGGCAGGGAACTTTAAAATAAAAGGGTATGATGGTCCCACACTTGACTGCGATAAGTGCGGGTCAGAAATGCAGCTCAAGTCTGGGCGGTTTGGCAAATATTTTGGTTGCACTGAATGCTCAAACACCCGCAAATTGCTGCGTAGCGGAGAGCCTGCGCCACCCAAAGCTGACCCAGTATCGATGCCCGAGCTGAAATGTGAAAAGGTTCCAGATCATTACTTATTGAGAGATGGCGCCTCCGGTATCTTCCTCGCGGCAAGCCAGTTCCCGAAGCACCGAGAGACAAGGGCCCCGAAGGTCTCCGAAATAAAGCCTCACGCAAATGAGCTGGACCCCAAATTTCGTTATTTGGTCGATGCCCCAGAGACAGATCCGGAAGGTAATCCAGCCATTATCCGTTTCAGTCGTAAGACGAAAGAACAGTATGTTCAGAGTGAAGTGGAGGGTAAGGCTACAGGTTGGAAGGCTTTTTACCAGGGGGGAACTTGGGTTCAAGAGCAGCCAACCAAAAAAGTAGCAACGAAAAGGAAGGCTGGCTGACAGTCGAGCACGGCTTTTGTATGTCCACAGAGTTGTTCCGTACTAAAAAGCCTAGAGGTTTTGTCGAATTACTCCGACTGATCTGCCCTCAATTTGAAAAGCTTGATTCTCTAAATCGACCTCTATAGGGCTGAAGTCGTCGTTTTCAGGTAGCAAAAATATCTGGTTTGGGTTTTTTGTTCTCTTGAACCGTTTGACCGTGACCTCAGATTCGATTCTGGCAACCACTATCTGGCCGTTTGTTGCTTCGTTCGTTTTGTGGACTGCAAGAAGGTCGCCATCCAGGATCCCCACATTTATCATACTGTCTCCCTTGACTCTGAGCAGATAGTCGGCCCTGGGGTGAAAAAAACTGGGAGGTAGATCTACGTTGTCCTCTATATTTTCCGCCGCAAGAATCGGGTCTCCTGCCGCGACTCGGCCGACTATAGGAATGCCGCCTTGTGTGCCATCCGGCAACCGGATGCCTCGTGATGTGCCAGGTGTCAATACGAGCGCACCTTTTTTTGCCAAAGCCTTCAGGTGCTCTTCTGCTGCATTAGGCGATTTAAACCCCAGCTTTTGAGATATATCAACCCTTGTGGGGGGATAGCCACTTTCCTCGATATGGTCTTTGACGATCTCGAGGACTTGTTGTTGTCGCTTGGTAAGTGGTTTGTCCATAGCTGCGCTCACTAACTGTGTAAATAAACAATACTGTTATTATATACATATAATTGGGAGGTGTAGACAATAAAATTACGGTGATTGAGGACAAAATTTTAGATTAAAGACCCAAAAGTTGATGAAAAAGATATAATGGATCCATCATTTAGTAATCCGGTAAATCGATGACCGGTCTCCTCGACTATATCGTTACATATAGCACAGCTATTGAAGCCTTCCTTGTTGTACTAGGGGCTCTGGTCGCTGGATTTTTAGCGAAATTCTTTTTGAATAAAGCGGCTAGACAGGCGGAAAAAACAAAAAATTATTGGGACGATGCGGTTGTTCAAGCTGGCAGAAGGCCGATTTCGTGGGGTATCTGGATAGTAGGCATTACGTTTGCGGCAGAAATAGCTGGCGGGGATTCCCCTGCAGAGATCTTTGGATATCTCTCTGATGTCAGAAACGTTGCAATTGTTTGGTTGTTAGCTCTTTTCGCGATGAATTTCATTAGATTGATTGAACGGTCTTTGATTGAGAAGAATAGTTCACGATCCGATGCCTCATTAGATATCGCGACGATCGCCGCGCTAGGGAAACTACTGCGTGCCTCTGTAGCAATAACGGGGGTTCTTTTAGTGCTTCAGTCATTGGGTGTCTCCGTCGCTGGTGTCTTGGCCTTCGGAGGGATAGGCGGTATTGCAATAGGGTTTGCCGCCAAAGATCTCTTAGCAAATTTCTTTGGTGCGCTCATGATATTTCTAGACCGGCCGTTCTCGATAGGAGATTGGATTAGGTCTCCTGATAGAGAGATCGAGGGCGTAGTAGAAGATATTGGTTGGAGATCAACGAAAATAAGAACATTCGATAAACGGCCGCTTTTTATTCCGAACTCCGCGTTCGCAAGCTTGACCGTTGAAAACGCGTCTAAAATGCAAAACAGAAGGATTTTCGAAACTATCGGTCTCAGGTATGACGACATAGATAGGGTTAAACTTGTTATCGATCAGTGTAGATTGATGCTTGCAGAACATCCCGAAATAGATGACCAAGAAATACTAATGGTGAATTTTGTGAGTTTTGCGCCTTCGTCGCTCGATTTTTTCGTCTACGCGCACACCCGAACGATAGACTGGGAAAGTTATCATTTAGTCAAAGAAGATATCCTCATGAAGATCGCTGAAATTATTAAGGAAAATGGAGCGCAAATTGCGTTCCCCACGCAAAGTCTTGAAATCACACAAATGCCGGGGCTTCGCAGTGAGCCTTGATCTGTCTCTATTGTCATTGCCAGAAACAGTACCTGTGTCAGTCAGAGAAGGATTTCATCTTGCAGAAGAAATTCATAGCAAAAAGGAGGTAGCCAAAAAGCTTGATCAACTTGCCATCCGTATAACATCTCAATTGCAAGATAAGAATCCAATTATGATTAGTATTTTGCATGGCGGGTTATACCTGACAGGGCAACTTTATGGACGGATCGTTTTTCCTTTTCAGCAGGGTTATGTTCATGTGACGCGATATGGAGAAGAACTTGCCGGTGGACAATTGCGATGGATTGGTAAGGATATGCCCAAGTTGGAGGGGAGGTCAGTGTTGTTCATTGACGACGTTCTTGACGAAGGGATAACTTTAAATCACCTCAAAGATTGGGCTTTTTCTGAGGGGGCGAGAGAAGTAAGGACCGTTGTCCTATCCAGAAAAATCGTCGAAAACCAAAAGCATGTGGCGGATTATGTGGGATTGGAAAGTCCGAATAAATTCTTATTCGGTTGTGGTATGGATCTCTACGGCTATGGAAGGAATTTACCCTCGATTTACGGATTTTAGTTAACCTTAGCTCCTGGATTTTGGGCCTCCAACCAGCGCTTAGCGATATTGGAGTCGATTGAATATGGGGATATTTTCGTAATGACCCCTAGCGCCGGATGATCCAAATAATGAAGCTCGTTGCTGCGCATTCTCCTGCTCTCTCTCAGAGCCACGAACTGATTTTCTTGGGGAGGGGCTATATCCTCTTTATTGTCCATTGTTGTCCACAAGTCAGCTTCGAAATGAAGATAACGGCCAATCGTCACACTAACAAAACCTGCTAAGTTGGCGTCGGTCTTGGTTACCATAATAGATAGAGGCTTGCCTCGCTCGGGAACGTTCTGAAGCCAAGAGAGATGATGAGTTACACGCAAATCGGCCTCTTCGTCAAGAAGCCTCCTTTCATTATTGAGGTCCTTCTCGTTGTCCACTAATT
>Ga0163109_10004271_pt1 | contig 10870 bp, 8 predicted proteins | sample CRUFie1St13metaG_FD_108704 | JGI IMG/M metagenome (GOLD analysis project Ga0163109, IMG submission 108704) | Marine microbial communities from the Costa Rica Dome - CRUD Field 142mm St13 metaG | ecosystem: Environmental > Aquatic > Marine > Oceanic > Photic zone | place: Costa Rica: the Eastern... | reverse complement strand
TGCTCCTGCTCAAGCCCCCAAAAAGGGCGAAGCGGCAAAGAACATTCCAGCAATTGTTCGTAGCCGAGGATCATTGTTTGTGGTGGAAGCTGCAGTAAAGTGATTAGTCGATCAGGCGTGTCGTATAAAAGATCTGATTTCAGCTTCAAACAGCGTTCTGGCCAATAACGAGCAAAGGGAAAGACTTGATCTTGCATCACACCAATTCAGGACAAAGTTCCATAGCCAACCAAGCATTGACCTGCAAACTCCAGGCAGCAGATTCCTCAGCACCGTTGGGCATGGACTGACGCTCAAGATGCATTAACTGTGCCTGAGGCACAATCCAAAGCTCACCTTGATGTTTTTTCCAACGCATTGAGAGTTCTAGATCTTCAAAATCACCCCGACCAAAGGCAGGGTGGAATCCGCCCAAATTCAAGAAGCGATTGCGCTCAAAAAGCAACATCGCCCCTGACAACAACTCTGCTTGGTAAGGAAGAAGATCAGGGTTGTTCCGCTCCAATTCTTGAACGGACAACCCCTTGAAGGGATGAATGTTGGCCGGAAAACCGCGACAACCATTGTCTTGAACTTCCGTAGTCATTCCTGCATGCTGAATCAGTCCGTTGTCGTACACCAAGAGTGGTGCCAATAATTGTTCGGGATTCATATGAATGCGCTGATGCAATGGCGTCAGCCATTCGGGAGCAATCGGCATCACATCACTGTTCATCAGGCATACAAAGGGTGTTTGTGCAGCCTGGACACCAATATTGCAAGCCATACCAAAACCCATATTGCGCCGCAAGCTGATCACGCTGATATCAAGCTCCTCATGAGCAAGGTGCATGGCACACCAACGATGTAAAAGATGCAGACGTGGGTCGTCACAGACGTACAAAACACGTGCGCGACCTTGCTTAAACCAAGGATCCAGCGCAAAACCCGCAATGTGACCCCTGATGTACTCCCATTTGCCGTAAATCGGAATAACAACAGTGATCTCAGCTTCACTTGCCGGCCGACCCAGCAGTTGCCTTCGCTGAATGAAGTCCGGCCACACAGAAGAAACTTGAAGGGGTTTACAGAGTTCCAACATGGCTTGACCAAGACTGCTCTGAAGAAGTTGAGGGAGAGATCGCAATGGCACCTGGCTGCTCCGACAGATCTTCAGGAGCTGTTCAACGCTGTCTAAGTACGGCCAACCTCGAAGATCTTGAACAGTCCAAGTCACTGAGCATCCATTAACCCAAAGCTCGTCAAGTGATTCACCCGCTTGCAGCCGCAGGATCACAAACCAACCTTCATTGATTGAGCCATCCTGTCGTTGAAAGCCGAGATCATCCATGTGTCCTCTACACCAGGCACCGCCTCGTGTTTTTGCGATCAACTCGATCGGACCACTGGCTGCCCGGCAACCAACGACGAAGAAAGTTGTGGAACTGAGGCGGAACATTCCTGTAATTGACGCCAGAGCACAGCGCAACTTGAGGCAATGCAACAGCTCCCGCGACGCTTCCACATCACACTCCTGAACAGTTCGCTCAAGCAAAGGCAATAATCTGAAGAAAACTTCGGGACGTTGTTCCAACTCATGCACTAACTCGCGCACTCCCAGGTCTGCATCGGGATCCATGCCGTTCAACCACTGCAGCAGCTCACGGTGAGCCTTCTGCAGATCAGCGTTTTCCAACGCTGCCAGCAAAGAGGATGGCCATCTCAAGCTGTTCAGAGCTTCGATGGCGTATTCCTGTAAATCAACATCGTCATCCTGCTGACTGAGATCAACCCAGATCGCTAGCGCTTCATCAAATCGCCCTAGAGCGAGCAGAGCTCGAGCACTGTTGTCCAGCAACCAACCATTGCTCATGCCGGCTTGACAAGCGCATTCGAGTAATCGCAATGAAAGCTCCGCCTCACCGGCTTCTCGTAAAGCGATGCTCTGCTTTAAAACCGCTATCAGAGGATCAGCAGACGCCTCCCCGTCGAGCAAAAAAAGGGGTTCCTCGCCCCAAGTGCGGCACAACTGCACAAGATCCTGCAGTTGTGACGGCTCCACCGGAAATACCTCTGCTGGCCTTGAGAATAAAGCTGGTTGAAAGCCTGTACGTTGATTGATCATTCCAGCCACAAGGGGCGATGACTCTTTCGCCTAACTCACTCTCTTCATTGGAGTCCTTGCTTGCATCGCAAGGGGAGTTTCAGCGTTTTGGACTTGGTAAGCAACTGGTGGCCCCGGGGGATGCACCATCCGGTGTGTGGCTCATCCAAAAAGGAAGTGTGCGCAGCCTCCTCCAATTCCCACCTAACGGCGACTGGAGAACGGTGGAGCGATATGGGCCTGGGACGTTGGTTGGCTGGCTTGGGCTTCTCCAAAACCGTGCAGTCGAACATCTACGCACCGCCGACCTTTGTGAAGCTCATTACCTGTCCACTGATCGGTTTCTAGAGCTGTGGGAAACCCACCCAGACTTGCGTGATTGGTGCTCAAGCCAACAACCTGCCGCCGAGGTGGTGGATCTCTTGATCCATCTTTGCCATGCAAACCCAGCGCGATCAAATCAGCTCGATGAGTGGAAAAACGTTGTAAGTCTGAACGCGATCGCCCATGAAGCCAGCAACCACTCAGACCAAGATCCTCAACACATCGAAGGAGGTAACTGGTACTGGCCGGATGGAACCATCTGGCCTGAACCCCCATCAATCAGTTCTTTGAGCCGCCGGTTGATCTGGTTGCCCAATCCACCCGATCTGGCGATGACAGCTGTTAGCGCTCAAATCGACACCATTGTCCAACGAAGTTCGGTGAGCTTGAGCGCTTCCCGCAGCACAAACAAGAGAAAAGAAGCCATATCACTTCAAAGGGCCAGTGGCCGCCACGACATTCCCCTTGCCATCTGTCAGGCGCTGGCTCTCCAATACGGCGTTCCCTTCCTGCGCGACAACGTGCGTGATGAGGTGGAGGGGCTGCTGCAGCGACAGCCTCGTCTGAATCTGCTCAATATCGGTCAGCTGCTGAGCAACCTGGACCTATCGGTTTCACTCGCCGAAATTCCCCTTGGACAACTCGAACGCATTCCGACCCCAGCTGTGCTGGAGCATCGTGAAAGCATTGCCATTCTCGAAGGGGTGGAGCCCGATGGAAGGCTGCGTCTGCTTGAGCCAGAACTCGGCCCCTTGATAGTTCCCGCCGAAGACCTGCTGGAAACCAACAGCGACCGGCTTCGACTGCTGCTGCTGCGTCGCAGAAGCGACAGTAAGGAACAACGATTCAGCTGGGGCTGGTACGCCCCGTTCCTGAAGCCCCATCGAAGGGAACTGATCGAAGTGATCGCCACCTCTGCGGTCGTGAATGTCCTTGCACTGGTGACCCCTCTGGGGATCATGCGTCTCATCAATACGCAATCCGGTGGTAACGACTCCCTTGATGGCGTGATCAGCATCGGTGTGATTTTGATTGCCGCCACGGTGGTTGAAGCCATCGCCTCCGCATTGCGCAGCCTGATCTTTACGGGTATCGCCAACCGGGTGGACATGGACACTCGCGAGACGATTCTCGATCGCCTGGTGCGCCTGCCTCAGACCTTCTTCGACAACCGACCCGTTGGAAGGATCACCTATTACTTCAACCAGCTGGATCGGCTGCGGGACTTCCTGATCGGCAAGGCCCTCACCACCATCCTCGACTTCTCCTTCAGCATCCTGTACCTAGCGGTGCTGTTCGCCCTCAATCCGTTGCTGACGTTGGTGACGCTGAGCACCTTGCCTCTGTTCATCGTGCTGGCGATCATCGTCAACCCGATCGTTGAATATCAGATCGGACGAACGGTTGATGAAGGCGTCAAAACCAACAGCTACCTCACCGAAGCCCTGACCGGGATTCAGACGATTAAGTCTCAGAACGCAGAGCTGAAGACACGCTGGGCTTTTCAGGATCGTTACAGCCGTTTCATCGGAGAGGATTTCAAGCTCAAGGTCACTGGCGAGACAATCAGTGCCCTTGCCAAGTTCCTCGGGGAGTTGTCCTCCATTGCAACGATGGTCGTGGGTATCTGGCTGGTAACCCGTAATGAACTCAGCATCGGGGCACTTTTCGCCTTTCGGATCATTGGGGGCAAAGTCACCGGGCCAATGGTTCAGCTGGTTCAGACCTGGCAGCAGTTCAAGATTCAATCACGCAATCTCTCTCTGGCAGCGGATGTGGTGGACCGCCCTACGGAACAATCCGATCTGCAGGCAACCAATATCCCCATGCCGGCATTGCAGGGACGTGTGTGTTTTGAAGCTGTTGATTTCCGCTACAGCGAGACTGGCCCCAAGATCCTGAACAATGTGTCGCTTGATGTTCCGGAAGGGACCTTCGTCGGGATGGTCGGTGGCTCCGGATCCGGTAAGTCCACTTTGCTCAAACTTTTGCCTCGCTTCTACGAGCCTGAACAGGGACGTATTCAAATCGACAGCCTGGACATCAGCAAAGTGGAGCTGTACTCCCTGCGACGCCAGATCGGCGTTGTCCCTCAGGACTCATTGCTTTTCGACGGCACCATTAAGGAGAATCTCCTGATGGTGAAACCGGATGCCTCCAGCGAAGAGCTGATCCGCGCTGCCACCATCGCATGTGCCCACGAGTTCATCATGGAACTTCCCCAGGGATACAACTCCTCCGTAGGGGAACGTGGAGCAGGCCTTTCAGGCGGTCAACGTCAGAGGATGGCTTTGGCGCGGGCGGTGCTGCAGAACCCCCGCATGCTGATTCTCGATGAGGCCACAAGCGCCCTCGATGCCCGCACGGAACGACAGGTGTGCAACAACCTTTTTGAGGCTTTCCGTGGTCGCACCGTCTTCTTCATCACCCACCGTCTCTCCACCGTTCGACCTGCGGACATGATCGTGCTGATGGAGAAGGGAGCTGTGATGGAGGTGGGCTCCCATGAACAGCTGATGCAGCGCCAAGGCTGGTACTACGCCTTGTTCAAGAGCCAGACCCAGGAAGGGATCAGCTGATGAACAACCAGGCCTGGAGCTTTAATCAGACTGTGCTGCTTAAAAAGACGCGGCGCAATTCCACAGTCCTGGTGTGGACCCTCTTTGGCACAACGGTTTTTGCCACAGGCTGGGCTTTCCTGGCCCCTTTACCGGAAACCGTCGCCGTTCAGGGAAAGCTGCAACCCGCCAGTCCTGTGAGAGACATTGAGGCACCCTTGCCTGGGGTGGTAAAGGCTGTGCTGGTCGAGGAAGGTCAGGCCGTATGGTCTGGGGAAACACTCCTTCGCTTTGACCCCCGCGAAGTTCGCTCTCGTCTCGAAGCAGCCACCATCAACCGCGACGGGTTGCGAAACCAATTGGCAATCAACCAGGTGTTGCTGGGTGAACAATCAAGCGATGAACTGACCGCAAACCAGCTGGCACTACTGCGCAGCAGCCGGCAACAGGACCAGGACAGTCGCACCAACGACATCGAGTCCTTAGAAGAAAGCAAAGTGAAATTGAAAGGACATCGTCAATCGCTTCAAACCGCCATCACGATCGCTGAGCGCTACAGCCGGTTATATCGCGATGGGGCAGCCAGCGAGCTGCAAATGCTGTCGGCACAACGGGACGTTGATCAGGCTCGTAACGACGTTGGAACCGCAGAGAGGGAGGTGGCCCAGTTGGAGGCAACAAGCCGTGGCAACCGGGCAGGCCGTGAAGCAGAGCTTCGACAGGGCATCGAGGACACCCTGCGTCGCATCGCTGATCTGGATAAGGAAATCACTCAGCACGAGCTGGATCTATCCCGAATCAACGTGACAGCACCTATCGATGGAGTGGTTTTCGACCTGACAGTAAGCAGCGGAAGCTTGGTGGAGCGCAATGAAACTCGACCACTTCTCAAATTAATTCCCCAGAACCAGCTGCAGGCGAAGGTTTACATCCCCAATGACGCGATCGGCTTCATCCAACCGGAGCAACCAGCGAACATTTCACTGACATCCTTCAGCGCAAGTGATTACAGCTATTTACCCGCAACGGTGAAACGAGTTGGCTCGGACGCCCTTACCCCGGATGAGCAACGTCGTGTCCTGGGCACAGAAGCCGAAGGATTGCACTTCCCAGCAGTGCTGAAGCTGTCCCGACAGTCTTTGCAGGTGGGCCAACGCGCGATCCCGCTTCAGGCAGGAATGAGCCTTACAGCCGACATTCACCTGCGTAATCGCCGTTTCATATCAGCCATTACTGACCTTCTGGAGAACAACCGCCGCAGCCTTGAGCGGCTTCGTTGATGCAGGAGCCGCACCCTTTATGGCATTACCTACCTCCGGAACGGCGCAACCGCCGTGAAAAGGCCGTGTTTCAGTTCAGGCGACTGAAGGCTCGTTTACAAGGCCGTCGGGAAAGAGTTGTTGTTGTCACCGGGATTTACGTTCTGATTTGGCTGATTCCTCTTGTCTTCGGACAGGTGTTGATCACGGTGTTCGCACTGTTGCCTTTACTGCTAGTGCCGCCGGTGGGGATGCTGGTGTATTGGCTGGTGTGGAGGGAATTCCATGGCTGAAATTGAACTTCACCCCGGCATCCCCTTCTGCAGCGCAGAGACGCTCAACCGTATTGCCCGTCAGCAGGGACTATGTCTTGCCATTGCTCAAGCCTCCATTTTCGATGAGATATGTCAGGTCGTCTCGCTCCCTGATCAGCTCGAAGCAACTCTGGTGGAGAGCTATCTCCACCAAAACGGCTTAGAAGCACAAGATGAACGTGATCAACACCTGCAGGCAAGAGGCTGGAACGAACAGGATCTTGCCTATTTCGCCACCAAGCAGGAAAGATTGAGTCGATTTCAACAGCTCTTGTTTGAAGAAGACGTGGAGCTGCGTTTTCTCGAACGCAAAACTGACCTTGATGAAATTCAGTATTCACTCATCCGAGTTCGTGAAGGCAACCTTGCCTTCGAACTGCATCAACGGCTGATCGAAGGGGAAGTGGACTTCAGCGAGTTGGCCTCAGCCTTTTCAGAGGGTCCTGAGCGTGACAGTCATGGAAAGCTGGGACCCGTTCCTCTTAGCCAGGCTCACCCAATGTTGGTTGACAAACTCAGAACCAGCAGAGTCGGTCAACTATGGGAGCCGTTTTTTCTCAACGACATCTGGGTGATCTTGCGCTTGGACGAGTGGGTTGGTGCCCGTTTGGACGAAGCAACCAGACAACACCTTCTTGATGAATTACTGAATGAATGGGTGCAGAAACGCGCCCTCAAACTTCTGGAAGGACAGACGCCGGACCCCTTACCCGTCCACAGATTCCGGGGCCATCTCCTTGAGTAAATCCACAAACCAAAGCGGCAGACCCTCAGTTGTTTCAAACTTCACACCTGTGAAGGGGTAATAGAGCATGGTCGCCATCAGGATTCCTGGAGCAGCTGCTGTAGAAAAATCAGCCCCTGCAGAGGAGAAATACCCTCGGGCATCAACATCCGCATCATTTATGAGCTCGGCCCCGAATCCTGACTGAATCATCGCCCGGGTCACCTCACCCACGGTCGTCTGATTGAGGATTTCCAGCTGAACCGGCTCCACATCCAGCCATAACTGCGCCAACACCTGACGCAGACCCGCCAATTCCTTCAACGTGGTCGCTGCGGTCCGATCAGCTTGGTAAGCCTGGATCAGCTCCACCATCCGGGCTACCACAGCCTCATCGCGAAACCACTCCATGGCATCTTCTCCCCGACGCTCAGTGAGTGGCTCAAGCTCTTCCGACGACTCAGGAATCTGTGGTTTTCCTGGTTCCAACAGACCCACCGGAACTCCAAGATCCGGCTCGCAGTACACGCAGTAGTCGTTGAGAAGCCAATCCGGCAAAGTCTTCAAGGGATCTGCAACCGACAACTTGCGCGGTTGGGTGTAAGGCATCAGGGCCAGCAAGACATTGACTCGCTCAGCAGCGCGCGTTGAATCCTCAAGCCGTCGCAGCAGCAGATCACGCCAGCGAATTTCATCCGCGGCCAGATCCTGCTGCACCAGTGGACCGGTCAACTGAAGTCGTTGCAGATCACCAATCTCCTCCTCATAAAGCAGCCGTAATTGGTCCACCGGGGCAGCAAGCCAGAACTTTGAAAGTTGATGTCGTGCCAGTCGAGCTGCTTGATCACTGGTGCTGGATGGCTGATGGGCATAGGCTTCAAACAAGGCCTTCAACCGTGCAACAGACCAGGGAGCAGGGATTGTCGATCGATCAAGACCTGCTCGATCAGGAGGCATACGCATGACCCTGGCAGGAGAGACCAGATCAATACGCGTTTGCTCCCCGCTTAGCTGTCTTCGAAACCAGCTGCGCAAACCCATGTTGCAAGGCATGTGAGGCGCTGAACCTTAACTGCGCTGTGAACAAGGAATTTGAATGCATCTGTTGCTGATCCACCAGAATTTTCCAGGTCAATTTCGCGATCTGGCACCGGCTTGGCTGGCTTCAGGGCATCAGGTCACAGCCATCGGGTCAAAAGCAGACGCTCCGACAGGTCTCCGGTGGGAGGGGCTGCGCTATCTGCAATATCGCTTTTCTGAAGAGCCTTCCCAGCTGGAACGTGGCCTAGCGGTTGCCAAGCTGGTCATGCAGCTAACCAATCAAGTCGACCCACCAGATCTGGTGATGAGTCACAGCGGTTGGGGTGAGGCTCTCTGCCTGAAGCGAGTTTGCGGAGATTTGCCATGGATCAGTTACCCGGAGTTGTGGGGGAATCCCCGATCCTTGGGATTTGGATTTGATAATTCACTCGCGGGGATCGTGCCAGACGCCACGATTTTTTCTTCCCCCAACCTGCTTGCTGAACTGGCTCTCCTGCAGTCATCTGCCTCCGTTGTCGCCAGCAGAAGTCAGCTTCTCAGCTTTCCGAAGCGATTACAGCAGCGGTTGACATTGCTGCCCGAGGGTGTGGATCTCCACCAGATCAAGCCCGATCCAACCGCATGTCTGGCCATTCCTGAGATGGGACTTGAATTCAGGGCCGGGCAACAGCTGGTGACTTTTATCTCCCGAGACCTCGAACCTTTGCGCGGTCTGCGGCAGCTTATGCAGTGCTGGCCTCTGGTCACCAAGACTTTGCCGGAGGCTCAGCTTGTACTTGTAGGGGACAGAGGCCAGGGTTACAGCCTGCAACAGCCAGAAGGAGATGGCCACCTGGAGGATGCTCTAGGAAAACTCCCTGAAATAATTGACCGTGGAAAGATCCATTGCCTTGGATCGTTGCCTCATTCAGACATGTTGAAGCTGCTGCAGTGCAGCGCATGTCACGTCGCCCTGAGCTACCCCTACACACTCTCGTGGAGTGTGCTCGAAGCGCTGGCATGCGCAGCGCCGATTATCAGCAACCCCGACAGTCCAATTGCAGTGGAATTGCAATCAGAGGCCAGTGGGATTTTGGCGATGGTGTCTTTCAACGACGTCGACGGCCTGGCTCTCCGCATCATCGAACTGCTTCAGAACCCTCATCAGGCTCACGACATCGGAGCCACCGGTCGATCCTGGATTGAAAAATACGGTGGACTCGAACAGGCTTTGGAGGGATACGAAAGGCTTTTTGAAAGTGTTCGTGAGCAAGTCGTGACGTGAGCAACAGGGCAGAACTAGAACAAAAAACCCAGACCTGGCCTAACTTTTTGGTTATGCAAATGCAGTCAGAACCCTGAATACAGTGCCGGGGCTCATGTCCCGCTCCAGTTTGTGGCCTCAGCCACCTTTCAAAATCATGAACTTGCTTTAATCTCTCCACGTAGCGTCTCAAACCCCAATAGCTCACCATGGCTGACACCATCGGCGGCGGCATCAACGAAGACGGTTCTCTTCAGAACACGATCGTCATCGATGAGTCCGATCTCGGTAAAATTGACATCGCAGAACTGGAGAACGCAGAACGTACCCAGCTTGCTGTCAACTCCAAAATTGAAGATGTGGAGATTGGCCTGAAAGGCGATATCGACACTGCCAGCTCAGGAAAGATGCTTATCGATCCTGTCTTTACCAACGAAGCACCGAAAGGAGAAACGGCCAACATCGTTATCTCCAATACCAAGACCAAAAATCTTGAGTTTGTCACGACCACCAAGGGCAATACTGACCTTGACGTACGCGAAGGCAAATTCGTCAAAGGCAGCATTACCACTTCCGAGTCGAAAGCAACTGACTCGATCAGTTTCGGTGCAACCACCACAGTTAATAAATCATCCATCTCCACCGGCCGTGGAGCTGACACTCTTACCTTCAGTGGCGGTCTGAAACTGAAAGGCAAGACCACCGTTGAATCCGGTAAGGGCAAGGACGTCATTGAGGTCGGTGAGAGCCGCGATGGCAAGGGCAAATTGATCCTTTCAGATTTCTCCAAGAAAGATCGCCTGATTGTTGGCAACGATTCACTGAAACTCAGTGATATCGAAAATGGCGAGGCTCCCAAGTGGATCAAGCTCGACGCTTGATTAGCACTTGTGCATTTCAAAAGACCTCTCGTATCGAGAGGTCTTTTTTTTGTGTTCCCACCACTTCATAGAGTCAAAGAGTCCTTCAACCGTGCGAGCCGGTGATTGAGCGTTACACCCTCCCTGAGATGGGAGCCATCTGGAGCGAGCAGGCCAAGTTTCAGAGCTGGATGGATGTGGAAATTGCAGCCACAGAAGCCAACTGCAGGCTTGGGCGTGTCCCACAGGATGCTCTTGACACAATCAAAGCGAAAGCCCACTTCGAAGTCGAACGCATCCTTGAAATTGAAGCGGAAGTCCGCCATGACGTGATCGCCTTCCTCACCAACGTGAATGAACACGTTGGTGATGCCGGCCGCCACATCCATGTGGGCATGACCAGCAGCGATGTTCTCGATACAGGACTGGCCCTGCAGCTCAAGCAATCCGTTGCCTTACTGCGA
>Ga0163109_10004270_pt1 | contig 10870 bp, 15 predicted proteins | sample CRUFie1St13metaG_FD_108704 | JGI IMG/M metagenome (GOLD analysis project Ga0163109, IMG submission 108704) | Marine microbial communities from the Costa Rica Dome - CRUD Field 142mm St13 metaG | ecosystem: Environmental > Aquatic > Marine > Oceanic > Photic zone | place: Costa Rica: the Eastern... | reverse complement strand
TCATCGAAAAAAATAATTAAAAGTTTAACTTAATAACATAAAGTTATTTTTTAATTCAATCTTCCATCCTTAAAATCCCATTTATATTGTTGCATTTCTTTCATACATTCTAAATCATAATTTAAAATATATTTTTTTTTCTCAAATTTAATCCAATTAGTATCTTCAATTACTTTTTCTTCAAGTAAATCATTATATTGAAAAGATATATCTTTAGGTCTTATAATAATATAAGCTTTTTTTAAATTTTTATTTATAAAAGCTGCAAACATTGAAAATGTACTTAAACTCATAACTAAAAAAGTGCATTTATATAATATATAAATGAATTAATTCAATCTGTATCTATTAATTCAACATTTTTATTATTTACAAAATAATTTAATATATATTTTTTTATAATTATAGGATCATCAGTTAATATATAAACTTTTTTATTTTTTTTTTAAAATATATTTATCATTTTAATATAATATTTTGGAGTTAGATTAAGAATTTATATTGTATATTTTGTTTTTTATCAATACTTAATCTTAATTTATCCCCATATCTAATGTGAATAGCACAAAATTCTTTATTATTAACTTTTTTTTTTATATTTTTATCAATTATATTCTCGTTAATTTTAAAGAATTCTTTTAAATCTTTAGGTAATTCATTATATAATCTAAAAACATATTTATAACATAACAAATTTTTATTAATAAGTACATTATCTAGTTCATTATAATTTTTAATAAATTCAAATGTTGTACAATAATGACTTTTTAAATTAAAAATATTTTTTATATCAATAAAAACATTTTTATCATAATTTATATTTTTATAAATTTAATTAAATCTTTTTCTAATTTTTTTTGATAATAATCGTTATATATTAAATCTAAATTCATATATATAATTAAACAAAATTTAATTTATATAAAAATTTTTTCATCGATATAATATTTCTAAATTCATATTTTTTATTATTAATATAAATATAGTCACCATTTTCTAAACTAAGTCTTAATTCATCTAAATTTACTAAAAAAAACCCTTTTGTTTCTATATAATCTTGTTTTGGACTATAAATTATGTTATCATCAGTATAACCAATATATATTTTAGTAATGTCATTATAAATATAAGATTTGATATTAGTTAGTTTAGGTAATGGTCCTACTTCTTCTCTGTATTCTCTATACATAGCTTGTCTAGGTGTTTCACCTCTATCAATACCACCACCAGGCAAATTTAATTTATTATTATTTTCTATAATTAATAATAACTTATTATCTTTTATAACTCCTATAAAAGTATTTTTTAACATATATTTATATAAATAATAATCCTTAAATAATTTACATAAAATTGAAAAATAAATTAATTAAACTAATAAAATTAACTTAAAATTAAAAAAATGGAAGAAAGTACAATAAAAGCTAAATATATCTATTATGATGATACAATTAAAACAGAAGATTTTTCTACATTTAGAAAAATCGCTGATTTATTTAGATTCATTAACAAAGATTTAGAATATAATTATGGTGATTTAGTTGCTTTTTCTAAGTATAGAGATACAGAAACTTATATTATCGGTAAAGAAGACAAACTAATAAAAAATCCAGATTACAGTAATGCAGGTTATCTAACCATACCTTATGAAATTACAAAATATTTAGATGATGCTTTAGGAAAATACTCCGAAATTGAAATACAATATATTGACCTTAAATTTGATGATAAATTTATTAAAGAAAATATTAACACAAAAAGTTGCAAAGTATTAGAAAGATGGGATTGGAAATTTTCATACAATTACGAAACTCAAGAATTATATATCGACTTTCCTAATGATACTAAAAATGTATTTAAAATTAATAAAACTAGTTCTAATAAAATTTTAAAATGGTATAATGGTAGTAAATTAGACCAAATAACATTTGAATTAAGTTATGAAACAAAAAAAATATCAAATGATAACTATGAACCAAAATTACCACCAACGTGGGATATAGAATATAATGGTATAAGTAGTAATAATTTAGAAAGAATTAAAAAATTTATTTTAAAAGGTCCAACAATAGATAAAGACAAAGTCATAAATTCCATTAATAGAAAACTTAAAAATCTAGAATATGAATTAACAGAATTATAAAAAAATTGAAAAAATTTTATATTAATTATAAAAAATATTTTAACCTAAATATTAATTAATGGAAAATTGTTCTAAATCATCAGTAGTTGCTTATACTACTCCAAACTTTGGACCAGAAAAGCTTAAAAAAGAAGAATCTAATAATTTTAAAACTATAGATGATGTATTTTATTATATTCCAGAATTTCCTTACAATTTTGGAGATTTTATAGTTTGTCCATATTATGATAAAGAAGAAGGTAAAAGTGGACATAATATATATTGTATCAGTAAAAATAACAAAGTTGTAAAAATTCCTAATGAAGGAGAATATAAGAATTGGACTATTCCTTATGATGTAACAAAATACTTAAAAAATGCATTATTGAAATTTAGAGAGTTTCCATGGATTAGAAATATGTACATTAGATATGATGATAAATTTGTACGAAAAAATTTAAATACAAAAAAATTTAAAATTTTAAAAAAATGGAATTTGAAAATTATGTTATCTTTAGATGAAAATAAAATTACTAAAATTACCATACAGTTTGATAATAAAACAACAAAAACATTCAATATTAATAAAAAACTTAAAGTAAAAAAAATGTTACAATGGTATGAATCATCTAAATTAGAACAATCTAAAATAGATATTGAAATAAATGTACCTTTAGATAAAAAAAAAGAATTTTTTAAAAAATTATACTTTTTTAAAAAAAATTTACCATTTAGTTGGAATTTACAAGAAATTAATATTACTTCAAAAGAAGGTATTATCACAAAAAATTATTTACTAAATGGACCAAAAATTAATAGTGAAAAAATAATTAAATCTATTAATTATAGATTTAATAATTTTAATAAAAACTTAAACTTTGACTCTTAATTTTTCTTTTAAATAACTTAACATTGTTTCAGCATCAGATACCTCAAATGGGTCTTCAACTGACTCATCCTTAAAAGGTCTCTCGATAAAAGTATTTATTACTACTCCATTTTCTATATAAGCAGAATATCTCCAACTTCTTTCACCAAAACCTCTTTCCTTAACCCAATTCACATTCATTCCTATTGCTTTAGTAAACGAACAAGTTCCATCTGCTATTAATTTTACTTTATTTATATTTTCATACTCTTTCCATTTTTTCATCACAAAGATATCATTTACTGAAATACAATAAATTTCATCAATACCTAATTCTTTAAATTCATCATATAATTTTTCATACCCAGGTAAATGTTGTGAAGTACATGTCGGAGTAAATGCACCCGGTAATCCAAATAAAATACATTTTTTATCTTTAAAATAATCATTTGTTCCTTTATCAATAATCTTATCTGAATTTGACTCTGTATCTAATATATGTTCTTTAAACTTAAAACTAGGTAATTCAAAATTTTTACTTAAAACTGATATTTTTTCATCATCAATTTTATCTTTATAAAATTCATATTTTTTTTTATAATATTCCATAAGTTTAGGATTTTTACATATTAATCCATAGTCTGAAAAACTATTTACTGTATTTAATATATTTATCAAAAATAATAGGCTAAATATTCTCATTATTTTATTTATATAAAAAAATCTTTAAATAATTTAAATTATTATTTAAATATTAAAATATTATCTTTTATAATGAAGTTAATAAATCTAATATTACCATTTTGGTATCCATTATTAAAATTAAATGGCAATGAGAAATTTCCAAGAAAAGTAACATTATTTGATGATCCTCTTGTAATTTACAAAAATAATGAAAGTGATTTTGTTATTCATAGTGATATTTGTCCTCATCAAGGAGCAAGTTTATCAAAAGGTTGGATCACTGAAGATAAATGTATTTCATGTCCTTATCACGGATTCCAATTTTATAATGGAACATTTTGTAAAATTCCTGATCCTGCTGACAAAAATGTTGGTTCATTTAATTCAAAATATAAACTTAATAGATTAGAAAGTTATAATGATGATAATTTTTTATTCATTTCAAATGTTAATTATTCAATTCCTGAAGTATACTATCCTCCAGAAGAATTTAATGGCTCCTTCCGTGGAGTTGAAGGAATTAAATTAATTAATACAAATTATTTATCAGTTTGTGAAAATTTATTAGACATGTTGCACATTTCTTATGTTCATAGTTTTGGGTCTAGAAGTACACCTTTACCTAAAAGTATTAAATTCGAATTATTAAATGATTATCATGGAAGATCTACATTTTTTTATTCTCCTAATGAAAATACAATAAGTGGTTATGTTGGCAATGTACGTCAAGTTAAAGTAGAAAATGAATTTATATTACCAACTACTACATTAACTCGAGTTTATGCTGGAAGCACTATAAAAACAGTTTTTACAAGAAGTATTCCTGTTTCAGAAGATAAAACTATATTATACTGGAAAATTTATCGAAATTTCTGGATAAATCCTATTGGAGATCATATGATAAGGAAATTAATGATTAAAACTTTAGATGAAGATATTAAAATTTTAAAAGATGTATATCCTGAGCATAGAAAAGGTCCTATTGTTACAAAATACGACAAAACAATTTTAGAATTTAGAAAAGCATATAAAAAATATTTAGATAATATATAAGTTCATTCAAATATATATTTTTATTATATTAGTAATATATATGAAATATGAAATATTTATTCATTATATTAATATATTATATACATTTATACTTTTGGAACTATATTAGAATATATTTTACACAAATATTTAATGCATAAAAGTAATTCTTATTATTCTAATAGCCATATTATTCATCATAAACATATAGATGAAAAAACAATGAACATTATAAATGAAAATGATTCTGAATATATTAAAATAAAACCTTCAGAAAATCTTACTTTTGAAACTTGTGAAATTTTAGGAATAATAATTTCATTTTCTTTAGTAGTATATTTATTTAAAAAATATTATCCTGTAAAATTAAATTTAAATTTATTAATTATATTTCCTACAATATTAATAATATTTAGTGTTTTAATTTGGAATTCTTTTCATCCTTATATGCATGGTAAATTTGGTGGAGATTATAATTGTATTTCACTGCCAAAACAAATTGTCGATAAATTATCTAATACTTTATATATTAAATGGGTTATCAAGAATCATATTTGTCATCACATAATTAAAGGTGATAAAAAAGGTAACTATAATGTTACTTTACCTGGAGCTGATTTTTTATTTAATAGCTATAATAAATGTTAATAATTATTTTTTTTTAAATAATTATTATATGAACAACTATTTAATTTATTTTAGTTTAATATTTAGCTTAGTTTTTTTATACCCTGATAATGATAAATTAAATATCCAACAAACAAAAAATTTAATATCAAAAGGTTATATTCTTATTGATGTTAGAACTTATGAAGAATATACACTTAAAAGTTATCCAGATGCGATTTACTTCCCTCTAAAAACAATTAATTCTAATTCAGTTAAAACAAAATTAAGCAAAAATAATAAATATATAGTATACTGTAGAACAGGTAGACGAGCGAAAGAAGCCTACAAAAAACTAAAATCATATGGATACAATGTGAAATATTTAGTAGGCGATTTTAATAAATTATTATAGAAGATAATTATATATATGATTATAAATAAAAATAATGAAAATTTACAAGTTTTATCTAATGATCCAAGAGTTATTATAATTCATAACTTCTTAACTAATGATGAATGTGATCATTTTATAAATTTATCACAAGGTAATTTAGAAAGAGCACTTGTTTCATCAGAAACAAAAGGAATTATATCAAAAGGAAGATCTGGATCAAATTGTTGGATTAATCATAAAAATGATGATATAACACTATCTATTGGAGAAAAAATATCTAATATAGTTGAAATACCATTAGAAAATGCTGAATCATATCAAATAATTTATTATGATAAGGAACAAGAATATTTCAATCATTATGATGCATGGGATTTTAATGATGTAGAAAAGTGTAAAAGAAATTTAAAAAGAGGTGGACAACGATTATTTACAGCTTTAGTTTATTTAAATGATGTAGAAGAAGGAGGATCAACAAAATTTACAAAATTAAATATTGATGTTAAAGCAGAAAAAGGAAAATTATTAATATTTGAAAATGTGTATGAGGACACTAATATAAGACATTATTTATCGGAACATGCAGGAAGACCAGTTATAAAGGGTAAAAAATATGCATTTAATTTATGGTTTAGAGAGTATCCTATAAATAAATTATACAGTGAATATAATCCAAACTTTTTAAAAAAAATTTATTGTAAACACAATTTATATGCAGAAAAATTAAATGAAAACATAGAATATTATGAAGATTTAATTACAAAAGAGGAAGTAGATAAAGTATTACAAATATCTTATTTTGGAGGTAAAAATACTATTTGGATTAATAAAAATTTATTTCCTTCTATAGTTTCTAAAATAGAAAAAATATCTGGTAAAAGAAAAGAAACATTCACTAATTTTATGCTAACTAAATATTCTAAAAACACTAACACTGGAACTTTTTATGATGCATATGACATCAACACAGAATCAGGTAAAAGTAATGTTGATAACTCCGGTCAGAGATATTATACTTGTACAATTGTAATACAAAATAATACAAAAATTAATTTTATTAATCTTAAAATTAATAAAAAATTAGAAAGAAAATCAGTCTTATTATACAATAATATGTTAAAAAATTCAATTTATAGAAATCCAGATATGAAAAAATTTTTCTCTAATATAGATGATGTTATTATAATGAATTTATATATATTAAAAAATTAACACAATTATTTTTTTAGTAAATAAAATTATTTACTAAAAAATTATATTCAATTAAAATCTATGACTAATTTTACAATCTATTTTGTTTTACAATTAATATATAACTATCAATTATATCTAATTAAAATCTATGACTAATTTTACAATCTATTATGTTTTATAATTCATCTATAACTATCAATTATATCTAGTTTACAAATTATCAAAATCAATTTCTTCACTATCTTCTAAATAATGTTTACTTTTTGATTCACCTGAATAAAAATAATCTAAATCTTTGAGATTTGTATTATTATTATTACTATTTGATTCCCAAAAATTACTTTTCTTATCAGTTTCTACTTCAAATTGAACATTTTCAGTAATGTTCAACCCTGTTAAAATTTCCTCATTTGTCTTAAAAGAATTTTCATTTAATTCACCTCTTTTCAATAACTCATTATATTCATCGTGATTATATTTATGTATTACATACCCTTTATCATCACTCTTACTTTTGTCGTAATTAATGATAAGTACATCACCTGGAGTACACCATACTCTTTTTATAAAAGAGCCTCTGATGACACAATTTTTTTCTGTACCATTTTGACACATAACTCTTACTCTAGGCGGATTACCACCTTCTCTTTTTATAACTTCTGCATATAATTCATCACTTTCTGGTGTATTATTTTTAATTCGTAAAGATCTACTTTTAGTATTGTCATTATTGTTTTTTCTCTTTTTATGTTTATTACCGCCACCAAAATTTTTGCCCATTGTATATATATATATATAAGAAATAGTATTTAAATGAATTATGTAATTTTTGTTTAATTTTAGTTAATATGTAATATCTGTTGACAAAATAATAAAAATTCAATTTTTTTTATATTAATATATATGAATATAAAAGTGTTATTAATAATAATATTGTTATCTATATACGTAAATAGAAGCAATATAGAAAAATTTAATGAACTATTAGTCTCTTCAAAAGAAATAGAATCATTAAATATAGATATACCTATTTCTACAATAAATGAATTATATAGTTTATTAGAATTTATAAAACTAGGTACAAATAAACCTAAAATCATTAATGACCTGCCTAAAGAATTACAAAACGAAAATGTTTATAATAACATACTATATGAAATGTACATTGATAATTTCTTAGATAATTATTTAGTTAATAGATTTAATGTAAATAAATACTTAAAAATGAATTATAATTACACAAAGAATTATGATAAACTATATAGTACTATTGAAACTCTAAAAACAAATAGAAATAATTTAAATAAATTTATTTTTCTACAAAATTCAAATAATGAAATTATAAATTTAAATAATAAAATAAAAAAAATAGAAATAAACGAATTTAAAAAATTTTTTAAAAATGATATAAAAAATTATTTAGATAAAGTATTTTTAAATTTGGGATTAAATGAATATTTTAAATATTCATTACAAGAATTAAATAATGATAATATTGTAGATATAATGGATACACTAAACCTAGTTATTGAAAATGAATTTAATTTATTTAATAATTATATTAAAAAATAATATGAAACAAATATTAATCTTAACAATAATGACTTCATTAATGTTAACTATAAATAATTTATGTGAACATTATAATTACGAAAAAGTAATTAAACAATTATTATTCTTTCTAATACCTTCACTATTTTATATAAACTCTAATAAATAAAAAAATTAATTTAATTTTATTCTTAATACTAATGAATAAACTAGATTACTTCTTAATTAATAATATATTATTATATCTAGATTTTAGATCACAAATATCTTTTGTTCAAATTGATAAATTTACCTATTATAACTTTAAACAAATAATACGCTACCACATCGGTACTATTATTAAGAAAAAATTAAAAATACTAAAGTTTGATAAATTCACTAAATTAAGACTTAACTATTATAACTTTTACTTTATTAAAAAAATTTCAAATATATTACTTAATATTCAAGATAATAATATTTTAAAAAGTTTATCTAAACTAAAATCTTCTAAAAACACTACTAATAATTTAGTATATTACAAATATCTAACTTTATATAATGTAAAATCAATATTAGAAAACTATAACTTTCCAATAACTAAAAAACATAAAATAAATGTATATATAAAGAAACATTTTTATAATGTATATTGTTTAATTGATTTTCTATAAACCAACCTCAACTACTAAATTATAATTTTTACAAAAAATCATAAAATTTATTAATTGATTCATTTCGTTTTTATTTTCATTCTCAATAATTATATTATCCAAATTATTTAACGAAGTTTTATAATCTAAGTAATAATAATCAAAATCTTTAACAATTTTAATTAAATTAATATATTTTTTATCTATCAAATAAGATCTATTATAATTATTATTATTTAATTTAAAATAAAAGTCATACATCAATTACGATTAATTATTCACATAATTTTAAATAATATTATATGAATAAAATATCTTTTCCGCTAAAATCTTTAGAACTCAATAATAAACAATTTAAAATTGTTAATGATAATAATATCAACTCCAAAAAAATAGTTTTATCTTGTGCAGGATCTGGTAAAACACTACTTATCATAACTAGAATTTCTTTCATGATTTACAAACTAGGTTGCAATTCAGAAAATTTTTTTTTAGCAACCTTCAATAGAAACGCCGCTGAAGAAATGAAACAACGATTATGCCAACTAATTGGTATTAATGATGTTAATTGTGGTACCTTCCACCACCTCGGTATTAAATTACTTAAAAAATACGATTACATATCATCCTACGATGATGAATATCATGTGGATGAAAGCCAAATTATATTTCTAAACTTTCTAAAATCGGATCGAAGTAAATCCTTAAAAGAAAAAATAAAATATATCTTCATCGACGAATTTCAAGACATCAACGAAACCCAGTTGCAAATTATTATTGAATTAAGTAAATTTTGCGATTGCTTATTTCTTGTTGGTGATGACTTACAAAATATATACTCTTTTAGAGGAAGTAATAATGATATAATTTTAAATATTAAAACATACTTTGATGACCTAACATTAGAAAAAATGACCACTAATTATCGATCAACCCCAGAAATCATAAACTTAGCAAATCAAATTCAAAATCAAAATAAAAATAATTTTAATAAATTAATGAAATCAACTAAACCAAATAACACAAAACCAATTATTAAAATATTTGATAATTTATCAAAAGAAATTAAATTTATAACCGAGTCTATTAAAACGGATCTAAAAAATGGATTTACCAAAAAACAAATTGCTATCTTATCTAGAAACAATATGCCTTTATACTTTTTAGAAGAAAGTTTACAAAAAAATAAAATAAAAAATAAAATTTTAAATAAAGAAAATTATTTGAGTAATTGTATTTCTTTAAGCACAATCCATTCCGCAAAAGGATTAGAATGGAATAAAGTTTATTTAGTAGGAATGAATGACAGTTACTTCCCTAATAAAAAATCTTGTATAGAAGAAGAGCGACGATTATTTTATGTAGCAGTAACACGAGCAAAAAACGAACTAATTATAACATTCAATAAAAATGACGAATGTAGTGAATTATTATTAGAGTTAAGTGACAATTTATTTAATTGTGAGTGTAAGTTAGATGAGATTGAATATAACTTGAAGAATCTTCCATTCGCAGGAGATAATGGATTAGAAAATTCAGTAACAAAGGTAATTAGTAATTTAAGTGGTAAAAATTATATAGAGTTGAAGAAGTTAAAGATATTTGACAATATTAAATTTGTCAATAATAAATATTATGTAAGTAATATTTATCCGGACTGGGTTATTAGGAATGATTATTATGCAGAGTTTGGTTGTTTTATTGATTATTTAATTAGAAGAATGATTGCCGATAATAATAAAAATTGGAATGATAAATATAGTGGTTTTTACGACAAACGAGCG
>Ga0163109_10004269_pt1 | contig 10871 bp, 10 predicted proteins | sample CRUFie1St13metaG_FD_108704 | JGI IMG/M metagenome (GOLD analysis project Ga0163109, IMG submission 108704) | Marine microbial communities from the Costa Rica Dome - CRUD Field 142mm St13 metaG | ecosystem: Environmental > Aquatic > Marine > Oceanic > Photic zone | place: Costa Rica: the Eastern... | reverse complement strand
TGACGCTGACCACGTCGGCGCGTCGACCCATCTCGTCGGGGCCGAGGATCTCGACTGCGCGCTCTGTGTAGCTGTGCACGATGGATGCGTCGAGTGTCTGCCAGCCGTCATTCCTCGGAAGTTCATCCACACGCATCGAGGAGGCCACCGAATCGATCATCGCGGCGATCTCCTCATCCACCGGCGGAACGATCTGGCATCCGTCCTCCAGGTAGACCTTGTACCCGTTGTCTTGCGGCGGATTGTGGCTCGCGGTGACCATCACTCCCGCGGACGCCCCGAGGTGTCGAATAGCGAATGCGAGGACCGGGGTGGGCAGCGGGCGGGGGAGCACAAAGGCTCGCACTCCGGCACCCTGCATGATCGACGCGGTGTCGTGGGCGAAGACATCGGAGTTGTGCCGCGCGTCGTATCCGATGACGACGGAGCACTCGGGTCCGAAGTGCTCGGTCAGGTAGCGAGCCAGGCCCGCGGCGGATTGAAGGACAACGACCCGATTCATGCGGTTGGGTCCAGGACCGAGCGGCCCCCTAAGGCCAGCCGTTCCGAAGTGCAGGCGTCCGGCGAAGCAGTCCGCCAGTTCGGCATCGTTTGTCTCGATCAGTCGTTCAAGTTCGCTGCGGGTCGCGGGGTCGGGGTCCTGGTCGAGCCACGCTCGAGCCATGTCGTGGAGGTCCATGGATCCGTCTCGTCCTAGAGGGCGCGGATGACCTTGCCGAGAAGATCGCCCATACGCGTGGCTGCAGCCTGGCCCGCCGCGAGGACTTCCTCGTGGTTGAGAGGTTCACCCGTCATTCCCGCGGCGGCATTGGTCACCAGTGACAGTCCGAGAATCTCCATGCCCAGACTGCGCGCGACGATCGCCTCCAGCGCGGTGCTCATTCCGACGAGAGTTCCACCCATCGCGGCGACCATGCCGATTTCCGCGGGCGTCTCGTACATCGGGCCACGGAATTGGCAGTAGACACCCTCGGGGAGACTCGGATCGATCGTTTGGCACATCGTGCGCAACCGCGCGCTGTAGAGGTCGGTGAGGTCCACGAAGTGTGCCCCGTGCAGGGGGCTCGCACCCGTCAGGTTGATGTGATCGCGGATCAGGACCGGTGTTCCGGGCGACCATGCTGGATCGAGGCCGCCGCAACCGTTCGTTAGGACCACCGTGTGACATCCCGAGAAGTGCGCGGTGCGAACAGCGTGCGTGACGGCGTCCACTCCGCGTTCCTCGTAGAGGTGGGTGCGCCCGAGGAAGGCCAGAACCCGGGTGCCGTCCGCGTCGATACTGCGGAATCGACCGGCGTGACCCTCGACCGCGGGGGGTGCGAAGCCGGGTAGGTCCGTGACTGGGAACTCGCTGGTGGTCTCGCCGAGTAGTTCCGCCGCTGGCACCCATCCCGAACCAAGGATCACCGCAACGTCGTGGCGATCGAGCGTGGTCAGTGTCTTCAGGCGTGCTGCCGCCTGCTGGGCGGATTCGTTCGCCGCGCGCGTTGTCTCGTCAGTCACCGGAGAAACCTACTGCGTCGCGTGCATTCGGCGGGCCGCTTCCGCAACAGATCCGGACAGGCTCGGATACACCGTGAAGGCCTGCGCGAGTTGATCGACGGTCAGACGGTTGTCGACAGCGAGCGTGATGGAATGAATGAGTTCGCTGGCGTTCGGGGCGACGACAACACCACCCGCGACGATCTGCGAACCTTTGCGAGCGAAGAGTTTGACGAAACCATCGCGATGACCGTGCATCTTCGCTCGCGCGTTCGTGCGAAGAGGCAACAGAACGCTGGTGCCGCGAAAGTCCCCGCTATCGAGATCTGCTTGTTGTAGGCCGACCGTCGCGATTTCCGGTTCGGTGAAGATGGTGCTGGAGATCGCGGTGGACTCCAAGGGAGCGACCGCGTCACCCAATGCGTGATACATCGCGATTCTTCCCTGCATGGCGGCGACGGACGCCAGCATGTTCACCCCCGTGCAGTCTCCTGCGGCATAAATGTGACGTGCACTTGTTCGTGACACACGATCGACGGTGATGAATCCACGAGAGTCGGTCGAAACACCTGTCGATTCCAAGCCCAGATCATCGGTGTTGGGCAGCGAACCAACCGCCATCAGCACGTGACTGCCCTGAAGGGTGCTTGAGTCATCCAAGGTCACGATCACTGAGTTGTCCACGCGCCGGGCAGCAACGGCGCGAGAACGCGAACGGACATTCATTCCACGACGCGTGAAGACATCTTCGAGTACACCAGCGGCGTCAACGTCTTCGCCGGGGAGAACACGATCACGCGATGAGACGAGCGTGACGGTGCTTCCGAGCGCATGAAAGGCGCTGGCGAACTCCGCCCCCGTCACTCCCGAGCCCACCACTATCAGGTGCTCGGGAAGTTCGTCGAGTTGATAGATCTGCTCCCACGACAGGATGCGTTCCGCGTCGGGGACAGCATCGGCAAGGACGCGAGGGCGTGCTCCGGTGGCGAGGAGAATCGTGTCCGCGGTGATTTCCCACGATGCGTCGTCGTTCGTCACCTCGATGGTGGCCTCGGACGTCAACGTGCCCCGACCATGGACGATCTCGACCCCGGCCTGTTCGAGGTGCTGACGAATGCCGGCACTTTGCGCGTGGGCGAGCTCGAGGATTCGCTCGTTGACGGTGGCGAGGTCGACGCTGAACACCGACCGGTCGGCGGGCCTACCGTCGATGCGAACCCCGAGGTAGCCCGATGCGGCCGCTTGATCGATCGCCTCCGACGTTGCGATCAGTGTCTTGCTGGGGACGCAATCGGTTAAGACGGCCGAGCCACCGATCTGGCCGGCGCTGACGAGCGTGACGTCTGCGCCGAGTTGACGAGCGACCAGCGCCCCTTCGTATCCGCCCGGGCCATCGCCGATGATGACGACGCGAGACGACTGGGACACGCCCCCATTCTCTCGCGGACCTTCTCAGCGGCCGCCTGGGTGCCTACCCTGAGCCCATGGCCCTCTATGCCGCCTATGGGGTGAACCTCGACCCTTCTCGGATGGCCGAGCGTGCGCCAGCCTCGCCGATGGAAGGCACCGGTTGGCTGCGGGGGTGGCGGTTGACCTTTGCGGGTGAGGAACTCGGGTTCGGAGGCGCCCTTCCGACGGTGGTCGAGGACGCCGAATCAGCCGTCTTCGTCGCCGTCTACAACGTCACCGAACTCGACGAACAGCGTTTGGATATGTGGGAAGACGTCGAGATCGGCTTCTGGCGAAAGGTGCGGGTCCGGGTAGACACGCTGGACGGGCAAAGCCTCGCCTGGCTATACGCGCTCGACGCATACGAAGGCGGCCTACCGTCGGCTGAACATGTCTTCGCGATCGCCGATGCTGCGGCGGCGGCTGGGGCTCCCGGGGACTACGTCGAGTGGTTGCGCTCGCGCTTGACGCAGTAGGCGCGGGGCGAGGCCGTGCGCGCAGCAGTGGTCTGTCCGCGCCCGAGAGGTGCGGCGGCTAGTCCTTCAACTCGCAGATGACTGTTCCCGGCGTGACGGTCGCTCCGACGTCTGCGCTGAGGCTGGTGACCGTGCCCGACTTATGCGCCGTCAGAGGCTGCTCCATTTTCATTGCCTCGAGTACGACGATGAGGTCGCCTTCGTTCACGGCGTCACCCTCCGCCACCTCCACCTTGACGATGGTGCCCTGCATCGGGGCGGACACAGCGTCTCCGGTGGCCGCCGATCCCGACGCGGAGTTCTTTCGGCGAGGAGCCGACTTCTTGGTGCCGTGTGTCGGAGCGGGACTGCGAAACCCTGCGGGGAGCGTGACTTCGATCCGCTTGCCATCCACTTCGACGACAACGGACTCACGGCCCCCGGGTGCATGATCGGCGACGGTGGTCGCGTCGTAGGCCGGGATCTGATTGTCGAATTCGGTTTCGATCCAGCGCGTGTGCACACGAAAGGCGGTTCCGTCCGCGGGAGCAAAGTCGTCCTCCTCGACCACGACGCGGTGGAAGGTGAGAGCTGTCGCGATGCCCTCGACTTCGAACTCGGCTAGAGCCCGACGTGCCCGTTGCAGTGCCTGCGTGCGGTCCTTGCCCGTCACCACCAGCTTGGCGAGCAAAGAGTCGAAGTTCCCGCCGATGACGTCTCCCGCGCGAAAGCCGGCGTCGACTCGGACACCCGGGCCACTGGGCATCTTCCACGTGATCAGGGAGCCGGGGGCAGGAAGGAAGCCGCGACCAGGATCTTCGCCGTTGATCCGAAACTCGATCGAATGACCGCGCACGACCGGGTCGTCGGTGCCGATCACCTCGCCTCGAGCGATGCGGAACTGCTCTCGCACGAGATCGATGCCGGTGACCTCTTCGCTGACCGGGTGCTCCACCTGGAGTCGGGTGTTGACTTCGAGGAAGGAGATCACGCCGTCTTCGCCGACGAGGAACTCACACGTTCCGGCTCCGTAGTAGCCGGCCTCTTTGACGATCGCTTTGCTCGCCTCATACAAGGACTTTTCTTGCTGCGGGGTCAGGAAGGGCGCGGGCGCCTCTTCGACGAGTTTTTGATGTCGTCGTTGCAGCGAGCAGTCGCGTGTGGACACCACGACGGCGTTGCCGTGCTGGTCGGCGAGCACCTGCGTTTCCACGTGACGCGGGCGATCGAGGTAGCGCTCCACGAAGCACTCCCCGCGACCGAAAGCGGCCACCGCTTCGCGAACAGCCGAGTCATACAACTCGGGAATCTCCTCCATAGTGCGAGCCACCTTCAACCCTCGACCGCCACCGCCGAACGCGGCCTTGATAGCGACCGGAAGACCGAATTCTTTTGCGAAAGCAACAACGTCGTCTGATCCAGTGACGGGGTCGGAGGTGCCCGGGACCTGCGGCGCGCCAGCGCGCTGAGCGATGTGTCGAGCGGACACCTTGTCACCGAGGTCGCGAATCGCCTGCGGTGGTGGTCCGATCCAGGTGAGTTCGGCGTCGATGACCGCTTGCGCAAAGTCTGCGTTCTCGGATAAGAAGCCATACCCGGGATGGATGCTGTCCGCCCCGGACCGCGTCGCGGCATCGACGATTTTGGCGATGTCCAGGTACGTCTCCGCGGCTGTTTCGCCTCCGAGAGCGAATGCCTCGTCGGCCATCTGTGCGTGCATGGCGTCTCGATCGGGGTCGGCGTAGACGGCGACGGATGTCAAGCCTTCATCGCGACAGGCGCGAATGACCCGCACGGCGATTTCGCCTCGATTGGCGATCAAGACTTTTTGCATAGTCGGCGACTCTAGCGGGGGAGATCTCCGGTGTTGCCCGACGTCCGCCATAGCGATGTCCAACCGACTCCGAGCTCGCCGATCAGACGTCGCAGTGTCGGTAGGGAGATGCCCACCACGGTTGAAGGGTCGCCATGAATTGACTCGATGAAGGGTGCCCCGAGCGCATCTAGGGTGAAGCCGCCCGCGACTTCGAGGGGTTCGCCGGTCGCGAGATAGTCGTCCATCTCCTGCGATGTCATCGTTCCCATGGTGACCTTGGTGCTGGCGGTTGCTTCTGCGCGCTGACTGGTTGCCGTGTCGATGACGCAGTGGCCGGTGTGCAGGATCCCGGTCTTGCCGAACATCCGCTGCCAGCGTTCGCGGGCAACCTCCCTGGTTCCGGGCTTGCCGTAGGGGCGTCCGTCGAGTTCGAAGACCGAGTCGCAGCCCACCACGATCGCCGGGCTGGTGAGTGCGTGGGCTATTGCTTCGGCCTTGGCGCGGGCAAGGATTTGCGCGAGCTCGGCCGGTGGCGAATCGGGCATAGACCCTTCGATTGCCTTTTCGTCTACGTGGCTGACGATCACCTCGGGCTCCACGCCGGCGGCACGCAGCGTTGCGAGTCGGGCAGGTGAACGTGACGCGAGCACGAATCGAAGGGGGGTCTCGTGATCGCTCATTTCCCTGAGCCTAGGTGTCACATCGCGTTAGCGTGCGGGGATGGCGTATCGGGAACCCCGTTGGTCTATCTGGCCGGTAGCGCGACTGGTCACCTCGGTCTTTGTCCTGATGGTGGCGAGCTACTACCTAGTTGTCGCCTTCGACAACATCACCAACCCCACGAACCCCAACGCCAGCAATTGGCCATTCGTGCAAGGGGTGCTCAGTGGCGATGGGGTGCCCGCCGACAGTGGATTCGAATGGCGCTTCATCGATGCCACGTGGTTCCAAGCCGCGTCGTACATCGGCATCATGGCGATGGAAGTGATCACCGGTACTTTGCTACTTATCGCAGGAGTGCTAGGACTACGGGCTGCGCGATCAACGTCGGGGTGGGCCGCGGCGCAACGATGGACCTACGTCGGTGGGCTGGCAGGGCTTGCGGTCTTCTTCTTCGGTTTCATTGTGGTGGGCGGCAATTGGTTCATCATGTACCTGAACTCGAAATGGAATGGCCTTGAGCCGGCATTCCAAAACTCCGTCGCCACGTTGTTGATGCTGGTGCTCGTGACCGGCGTTTTGATCGGTAGCCAGATGTCGTCGATTCGATCGGACGATTCCGGCTGATAGCTGTGCTGGGCGTTGTGTATAGCGCCGCTACTGCTGGTACGGAAAAGCAGATGCTCGCCACGCACCGGGGCCCGGGTGGATGGTGCGCCTCATCATTCCTGCCCGGTTCGACCAGTAGCTCGGTGGGTTTGGCTGCCCGGGCTGCACTGAGGGCAGACTCGAGAGCACGGACACCACGACGGCGAGTTCTTGCTCGGTCGGGTTGCCGGCGAGCACGTCGAATGCGGCCGCGTCGACGGCAAGACCGTCACCCTCGCTCATAGCGGAATGTTTCCGTGCTTCTTGGGTGGTCCGGATGCCCGCTTACCGCGCAGGGCACGTAAGGCTCGAACCAATTGCAGCCGGGTTTCGTGCGGGAGAATTACGCGATCCACGTAGCCACGCTCAGCCGCGATATAGGGGTTAGCGAGAGTGTCGGTGTATTCGTCAATGAGTTCGGCGCGACGAGTTTCGGGATCGTCGGCGGCGGCGAGCTCTTTGCGGTAGAGAATGTTGACCGCGCCTTGCGCACCCATGACCGCGATCTCGGCCGTCGGCCACGCGAGGTTGATATCCGCGCCGAGGTGCTTGGAGCCCATGACGTCGTACGCGCCCCCGTATGCCTTGCGCGTGATGACCGTGAGAAGCGGGACCGTGGCCTCTGCGTAGGCGTAGATCAGTTTCGCTCCCTTTCGAATGATGCCGTTCCACTCCTGCTCTGTCCCGGGGAGGAAGCCAGGGACGTCGACGAAGGTCACGACGGGCACGTTGAAGGCGTCACAGGTACGAACGAAGCGGGCCGCCTTCTCTGAGGCGTCGATATCCAACGTGCCCGCGTACTGCATCGGCTGATTGGCCACGATGCCGACGGCGTGACCCTCGATGCGACCGAAGCCGGTGATGAGGTTCGGCGCGAACAGCGGCTGGGTTTCCAGGAATTCATCGTCGTCCAGCACCGTTTCGAGGATCCGATGCATGTCGTACGGCTGGTTCGGTGAGTCGGGGATGATCGAATCCAGGGCGTGATCTTCGTCGGTGAATTCCATGTGCGCCGGTGTTGGGAAGACCGGGGGATCGGACAGGTTGTTGCTGGGAAGGTAGGACAACAGGGAGCGCACGTAATCCAGACCGTCGCTCTCGTCGGAGGCCATGTAGTGGGCGATACCCGATGTGCTGTTGTGGGTGCGGGCTCCGCCGAGATCCTCGAACGAAACATCCTCGCCGGTCACGGTCTTGATGACGTCGGGGCCGGTGATGAACATGTGTGATGTCTGATCAATCATCACCGTGAAGTCGGTGATCGCCGGCGAGTACACAGCCCCGCCCGCGCACGGTCCCATGATCACGGACACCTGGGGGATCACGCCGGACGCCTGGACATTGCGACGGAAAATCTCGCCGTACAAACCCAGCGAAACGACTCCCTCTTGAATCCGGGCGCCGCCGGAGTCGTTCAGACCGATGACCGGACACCCTGTCTTCATCGCGAGATCCATGATCTTGACGATTTTCTCGCCGAAAACCTCGCCGAGGGATCCGCCGAAGACGGTGAAGTCCTGCGCGAAGACACACACGGGCCGGCCGTCGACCGTGCCGTAGCCGGTCAATACCCCATCGCCGAAGGGACGATTCTTCTCCTGCCCGAAGTTGTGGGAGCGGTGCCGGGTCAATCCGTCGATCTGTTGGAAGGAACCCTCGTCGAGAAACGCCTCGATCCGCTCAAGAGCGGTCATCTTGCCCTTGGCGTGCTGCTTGTCGATCGCTGCCTGACGCTTGTTGGCGGCGTCGGTGCGACGCGCCTTGAGAATCTCCGCCTTTCCAGCGGTGGTTCTGCGCTCGGCGCCGGTTGGTTCAGCGATCTCGCTTGGCTCTGCGCTCATTCACCGTTCCTTCACCGTTTCGTCGTGCCCGACCATTGACCGTCTATTGATCGACTACTGAGTGATGATGATGCGTACTTTAGCCCCGTGGAGCCGACCGTGGACCTTCCTGACCCTGTCGTTGTCGAGGGGATTATGCGTGCCCGCGGCTGCCCGTGGCCTCGTCCGCACGTGGTCACGACCACCGGGTCAACGAATGCCGATGCCCTGGAGAGCCTGAAATCGGGAGCGGACACGGGGTTGTGTGTTGTCGCCGGTGAGCAAACGGCCGGTCGCGGCCGTCGAGGTCGCTCGTGGGTGAGCGACCCGGGGGCCGGCCTGTGGAGCAGCACCGTCGTTCGCGATTATCCGCAGCCGGCTCGACTGCCGCTGCTGGCAAGTTTGGCTGTAGTCGATGCGGCGAGCCAGATCGGCGGTCCCGTCGTGCACGTGAAGTGGCCGAATGACGTTCTGGCCGACGACGGACGCAAATTGGCGGGGATTCTCGTCGAATCTGCTGCACGTGAGCCGGGCGTCGAATCTGCTGCCGGAGCCGTGGTCGGTATCGGCATCAACGTGGATCACGCGGAGGAGTCTCTCCCGGCTCCGGGCGCGACGTCGTGGCGTATCGCGCACTCGATAGTCCCGGATCGCAGCACGTTGCTGGCGGAACTACTGGTTGCGCTGAACAACCGGTTGACCACCGAGTGGTCGCGGTCTCTCGCGGATTATCGGCGCTGGTGCCGCACCCTGGGCACGGGTGTTGAGATTGATCTCCCCGGTGGCAACCGCATCGAAGGTCGAGCGCTGGATGTCGACGACGAGGGGCACCTGCTCGTGGAGGACGGTGAATCAGAGCGAACTATCGTCGCCGGGGACGTGGTTCATGCAACGATACGGTCATGACGTACCCCGACAAGCTTCTTGCCCCCGGCGAAACCGTGGCATTCGAGTTGAAGCCGCACTGGCGGGCCCTCATCGCTCCCGTGATCGTGCTAATCATCGAAGTGTTCGTCGCTTCCTGGTTGTTCTTCTCCGTTTCGGTCAGTTGGCTGCGCTGGGTGATCGGGATCGCCGTCGTCGTGATCACTATCTGGCGTGTGCTGGTGCCTTTCGGTCGGTGGATGACGACGCAATACGTTTTTACCTCTCGGCGCATCATCGTTCGGCGCGGACTCATCACCAAACAGGGTCGCGATATGCCGCTCAACAAGGTCAACAATGTGTCGTTCCACATCAGCGTGCTCGGGCGCATCCTCAACTACGGCGCACTGGAAATCGAGTCAGCAAGTGATGACGGTGACCTCGCCATCGATGATGTTCCGAACGTTCAGGACATTCAACGCAAGGTCTACGAGCTCCACGAACTCGACGATTCGCGTCGGCGTGATGGCACAGCAGGCGATGATCCGCTCCGACCGATGACGTGACCGACTCGCCGGTCGCAGACGGCTAGATTGGGGCGCGTGACTTCCAACGATCGACCGCGGGTAGGCATGGTCGGTGGAGGTCAATTGGCGCGCATGAGCGCGGCACCCGCGGCGGCCCTGGGCATCGACTTGCGGGTCTTGGCAACGTCGCGACAAGAATCAGCCGCCCAGGCGGTGTCCGACGTCTCCCTAGGGGCGCACGATGACGAGCACGCTGTCCTGGCGTTTGCCGACGGATGTGATGTAGTCACGTTCGATCACGAGCACGTTCCCGGGCCGATTCTGGAAAAGTTGGAAGCTCGTGGAGTCGCCGTGCGGCCGGGGCCTCGTGCGCTGATTAATGCCCAAGACAAGGCCATCATGCGCCGAACCCTTGAAGGGGTCGGGGCACCGGTGCCCGCCTGGCGCATCGTCGAGTCTCCTGCGCACGCACAGGATTTCGCCGAAACAGTGGGTTACCCCTTCATCCTGAAAACCTCGCGTGGGGGATACGACGGCAAAGGTGTGTGGCGGGTCGAAAGCGCAAGTCACCTAGAAGCGGTCATGATGGAATCCCTCCCGCCGGGAGCTGTGTGGCTCGCGGAGGCGGCGGTTCCCTTCACGCAGGAACTATCGGCGCAAGTAGCGCGCTCCCCGAGTGGTCAGACCGCCGCTTATCCCGTTGTGCGGACCGTTCAGACCGAAGGAATCTGCAGCGAGGTCGTCGCGCCGGCTCCTGGCTTGGATCCGGACAGGGCGGTGGACGCGCAGCGGATCGCGCTTGACATCGCAGGGGCGTTGGACGTGACCGGCATGCTGGCCGTGGAGATGTTCGACACGGGACAGGAGATCTTTGTCAATGAGTTGGCTATGCGACCGCACAATTCTGGCCACTGGACCATTGAGGGTGCCATCACCAGTCAATTCGAGAACCACCTCCGTGCGGTGCTGGACCTGCCGTTGGGTTCACCGAACGCTCGCGAACCAGCCGCGGTTATGGTCAATATCCTCGGCGGCGACGTGGGTGACCTGTACTCGGCGTACCGGCACGTGTTCGCCCGCGATCCCGGAGTGAAAGTTCATCTGTACGGCAAGGACGTTCGCCCTGGCCGTAAAGTCGGGCACGTGACCG
>Ga0163109_10004268_pt1 | contig 10873 bp, 8 predicted proteins | sample CRUFie1St13metaG_FD_108704 | JGI IMG/M metagenome (GOLD analysis project Ga0163109, IMG submission 108704) | Marine microbial communities from the Costa Rica Dome - CRUD Field 142mm St13 metaG | ecosystem: Environmental > Aquatic > Marine > Oceanic > Photic zone | place: Costa Rica: the Eastern... | reverse complement strand
CCCCCATTCGCCGCCGGCCACGTTTGAGGTGGTGTGACGGGCCATGTCTCTGGTGTAGATCGTGACGTTCCAGCCAGCGTCCTGCAGTAGCCGCGCGCTGGTCAGGCCCATAACGCCACCGCCGATGACGCCGACTTCTCCGGGCGTCATGCCCATGGTTTCCCTTACGGCGAGAGCTGAACTGCCCCAGGAGAGGCTGATCCCGCCACCGCCATGGCCGTAGTTGTGGACAACCGTCTTCTCATCAAACTGCTCGCTTTTGACGACAAAACCGGACGGACGATAGGGCCTGTGACCTACAACCTCCCGTATCACATTGTCCATGGAGATTCTGGGTGCTACCCAGGGTTTGCGGGAATAGGGACGCCGGTAAACAGCACCGCTGCTGATTCCAACCTGGCAATTGCTGATCGCAGCAGCCAGGGCGCCCGTACCGGCCGCTTTGAGAATTTCTCGTCGATCAAAGGCTTTTTTCTTCTGCATAATACGAAGGCCTAACGCGATAAGTGTGTGAGTAAAGATAGCGAATTCTTCGGCTGAATCCCACATCGTTGCTAAGGCGTTCAGTCAGCATCAAGCGTCTATGGAATCCTCATGGCTTTGTGGCGGCCTGCAAACCCACCCATTTCTTTATTGCTCGGGAAGGTGAGATGGAGCTCCTACGGAAATTATTGTCTGGGCGGCATTACTCGCAGAACAGTCATCGATCCGTATCGGGACAATTGTATTCCGATCTTCGGGAAATCATTTTCCCTGACAGACGTCTATGGAGCTTATAAAGCCTTTGTGACGGGTACTTTTGCCGGGGTTGTTACGGTGGCTGAGGTCGATGGACGATTACTGGATGAGCGAAAGGTTGGGTATGGTTTCCGGCGTGCCCCGGCAGTCAAGAAATTGCAGGATCTCTATCTCCAACTTTTTGAGACCGAGTGTGCCAGCGGATGACAGCGGGCCGGCGTGAAAAAGAATCGGAGACCAGGCGCTAGGCGATGACTTTCTTCCTGCGTAGCTCAGCCAGCACTTCGGCAGACAAACCTAGCAGTGAGCTGAGCACGTCATCGCTGTGTTGCCCCAGCGTGGCCGCCCAGTTCGCTGTGGCGTGATTCATATGCTGGAAATTCACCGGTAGCGCCTGAATCAGAAACTCCCCCAATTGCGCCTGGGAGATCTGAGAGAACGATTGTCGCTCCAGAATCTGAGGATGCTCGAAGAGATCCTCCAGCTGGGTGTAGGCACTACAGGGGACGCCAGCAGTATTCAGCGCATCGTCACACTCTTGTGTGGTCAGTGAGAGTGACCATTTTTCGATTTCCTCTGCTAGGTCCCTGAAGTGGCGGGTCCGCTCACCGAAGATAAAACGTGGGTCTGAGTGCAATTCGGGCCGCTGCAGCAGCGCGCACAGGCTCTCAAAATTTTTATTGGAGATCGGCGTGACCATCACGTATCCGTCTTTGGTTCGAACAGGATGGAAACGTCCGATGGGCAGAGGCTCTTCCGATTGTGCCGCCTGAATGTGTGCAGGTATCAGTGTCATCATTGCTTCCATCATGCTGACGTCCACGTGTTCGCCGCGGTCGAAGCGCTCGCGGCCCAGCAGCGCGGTCTGCACCGCCCCGAATGCGTAAGCTCCAGTTAGGATATCCGCCACCATGATCTCCCAGTTTGGCGGCCGCTGTGGCATTTCTCCTTGGCTGGCGCTAAACACGGTGTCGAAGCCACTGGCTGCATGAACGATAGGCGCGAAGGCCGCGCGATCCACCCAGGGTCCACTCAGGCCAAATCCCGAGATTGAGCAATAAATCAAATCGGCCTGCTCAGCTTTCAGGCTGTCGTAATCAAGCCCGAATTTCGCCATGATGCCGGGGCGAAAATTCTGAATGACAATATCGGCTTTACGAACGAGCGACCGCGCCAGCTCCTGACCTTCTTCGGATTTCAGGTCTAGCGCGAGGCTGCGCTTGCCGGCGTTGAAATGGGCAAAAGCCGGGGTCATGCCACTGACGCTGCGGGTTAGATCCCCCAACCCCGGTGGTTCGATTTTGATGACGTCAGCGCCGCAGTCTAGTAGGAAGCGGGCGCAGATCGGGCCGGCATAAACGGCTGAGAAATCGATAACTGTGTATCCGCTAAGCGGTTTGGGCTGATTCATGCTGGCTCGCAAGAGAGGTTTTCTTGACGTTTGCGCATCGAGCGGAGTCAGTAAAATTTCCTTTTATGTTCAATTGGCCGAACCCTTTGCTCAAGGCTGTGGAGAATACCCATCAGCTCTTAAAGCTGCAAATGCTTTGCTTCTAAGGCTTTCAAATTTGAATTTAGGTCGGGTATCGAAATAAATGGTGGCATTTTTGAACCGGTTCACAGATTTCTTGGACTCAAGCTAAACATCGATTCTGTATCCGGAGAAGTCGGCGGTATATTTCGATTTACCCTCTGACACGTTTCATGTGTCAAGTTAAAGGGCCGCCATCTGAATTATTTACGACCCAGCTCGGCGCGCACCTCCGACATACGCGCGCCCCTGAGAATCGCGCCCAAAGAGTAGTTGCCTTCATGGCACTCAAATTCATAGAGGCGCTCCTCGGGTGGGTTGCGGGTCAGGGTGCGTTCGCCGCTGATTGGCACTCCGTAGGCTTCAGGGTCGTTGATCGTAAAGCGATAATGAACGGTCTCGTTACTGGTCAGCGTGTAGTGCTCAATCACTTCGAACTGCTCTGACACGCGAAAGCCCATGCGGGAGCTCGATTGCTCAGGGCGAAAATGCTTACTATGCACAACCAGTGTGTCGCCTTGCCAGTGTCCCACGGAATCTCCCATCCAGCGATTGACGCCGTCATTGTGATGGGCTTTGCCGAGTCGGATGATGCGGGCATCATGGATCATTTCGGTCATTATGACGACATAACTTTCATTCTGCACGATTTGCAGATTCGGATTCATCATCATGGGGGTCAGATTGGGTATCGCGGCGCCAAAGATAATGCACCGCCCTGACAGGGGCTGACCTTCCGGTCCATCTGTTGCACTTAGACCTAGAGCTTGTCTGTTGGCATAGAAGTCCTGAAAGCCGCTGCGGGTCGGTGGTACACGCCCGTCCGGCGGCTCGGTGATGACAGAGGTCCGGTATTCGCCCGAAATCGGCGTCACGACCGGTTCGAGGTAGTGCGCTAGAAAAGCATCATCGGCTTCTTGGCGGATCTCAGCGCCGGCTTCAGGGGCACTGCGGTCCGGATTGAGCGGGGCCGCTTGATCGTCCAATCGCAGACGCATTCGCCGTTCCTGTTCTCTGATTTCCCGTTCGGTGTAGATGGTTTGGGTGCCGAGATTCCGGGGGCGCTGCAGCGGCGTGCGCGAGCCGAAAAACCAGATGCCCTGAAAATCCGGTGAGCCGTATTCCGTACGTGGCATGACCCAGGCGGTTCCTTCGCCAGCCTCGGGATTGCCTGCCGGATTGGCCTGCTCCGCGGCGCCGGCAGATGTGACAATAAAGATAAGACATGTGAGCATCCGGCGAATCATGGTGTGCCGCTCCAGTGGCGCGTGACTTACACACCTTGAGTATACCGCAAGGCTGGTCATACAACCTGTGTCAGGCTGCAACATAAGGTTGCAGTCATTGACGGCTCTTGCCGAAAGACCGCACCTTTCGCTGACTGCTGAATGGTTTTACAATCTTCAGAAAGAAGGACAAAGCTAGTGGCTTTTAGCACTAATGTTCGGCCTGCCGAGAAGCACCCAAAAACCAAAAACCAAAAACCAAAACAACCCAAGGGCCCGGCACCCTGTGAATCGCCGGTTCTCCGGAGAACATCATGGATTCAAAAAAGCGGGCGGGTCTCAAATTTGCCAGCAAGGCTGTCTACTACGCCCCTGATGAAGCCACCCGCTCGATCAGCGCGCCGATCATTACCTCATCCAGCTTTCAGTATGATGCTGAGATCTATCAGGAAGTCGTTGAAGGCGCGCGCAAATCGGTCAACATTTACGGGCGCTGTGGAAATCCCACCGAGTATCAGTTTGAGGAGCAGATGGCGGTGATCGAGAGCGCGGATGCCTGTCTTGCGACTGCATCAGGCATGGCGGCGATCGCTGTGGCGTTGTTCGGACTGCTGAAACAGGGTGATCACATTGTCTGCGACTGGACCACCTACAGCTCCACCCATGAGATGCTGGATCATCGCCTGACCGATTACGGCATCAGCACCAGTTTTGTTGATACCTCGGACGCGGAGGCTGTTAGGGGTGCCATCCAGCCAAACACGAAGGTGCTGTACTTCGAGACCATTGCCAACCCCACGATGAAAGTGTCTCCGATTCCACCACTGGTAGAAGTGGCCAAAGAACACGAGCTGATTCTGGTGTGTGATAACACCTTTGCCAGCCCGGCGGTTATGCGTCCTCTGGAGTGGGGTGTGGATCTAGTTATCGAGAGCGCCAGTAAATTCATTGGCGGGCACAACGATGTGATAGGTGGCGTCATTTGCATGAAATCTGATCGGTTGGCAGAAGATTTTTTAGAGCAGATCCGATGGAACACTATGGTCAAGTGGGGCGCGCCTTTGTCGCCCTTCAACGCCTGGCTGCTGCTGCGGGGCGTACAGACGCTTGAGGTGCGTCTGCAGAGGCAGTGTCAGACAGCCGCGGCTTTGGCCGATTTTCTTGCAGGTCATGACAAGGTGTCGCAGGTCTGGTATCCGGGGCACGCCAGTCATCCTCAACAGGAGGTGGCCGCCGCGCAGATGGATAGCCCCGGTGCTATGCTGACCTTTGCTGTGGCAGACAGCGAGTCCGCACTGATGGTGGCTGACAGTCTTGAACTGGCCGCGTTCGGGGCAAGTCTTGGAGGAGTTAGAACTACCGTACAGATACCGGCCACCATGGCTTTTCTGGATATTTCTCCGAAAGAGCGCCTAGAAATGGGTATTCTTGATGGAATGGTACGGATTTCTACTGGTCTGGAAGATCCGGAAGACTTGATTGCCGATTTTGCCGCGGCTTTGTCCGGGGTTTAGCGGCGCGGATGCCTCGGTCACTCAATCGTTCCCTGAATTTTACTGATGTGTTTGCACTTGCTCTCGGCCAGATCATCGGATCCGGCATCATGGTGCTGGTCGGCATCGGCATTGAATTTACCGCCTACGCCATACCTTTCGCCTTCGGGCTGTCAGCCCTGCTGTCCATTATCAAACAGATTCCGGTGGCGTTTATGGGCTCTGCCATGCCTGCTACCGGAGGATTGTATGTTTACTGCAAGCGGGTGCTGGGCCCCCGCCTGGGGTTTTTCTACCTTGCGGTCCTGCTGATCACCCACATACTGATTGCGCTGTTCGCGCTGGGCTTCGCCGAGTATGCAACGGCCCTCGTCCCGGGCCTGGATATCCGCTACGTCGCAGCGGTAATTCTTCTGGTGTTCTTCTGCGTAAATCTGCTCGGGGTGAAACCGGCGGCCATCCTGCAGAAATACATGATTGTGTTTTTGCTCATCGGGCTGTCGACGCTAATCTTCTTCGGGATTCTTGAGGTCGATTATGCGCAATTCTCGGGTCGTGAAGCGCTGCTCCCCAACGGCTGGTACGGCTTTGGTCTGGCCTGCGTTGTCCTGTCATTTTCTACCGGTGGTGCGCAGTATGTGTCGGAGCTTGGCGGAGAAATGGAGAATCCGGAAAGGGACCTGCCACGCGCGATTATTTACAGTACGCTGGTTGCGGCTGTGTTTTTCGCACTGGTGTCGATCGTTGCGGTTGGCGTGCTTCCGGTGGATCAGACAGCCGGTAAGCCGCTGTCTGAAGTTGCTCGCGCGATTCTGCCGCCTGCGGTCTATGTAGCTTTTATCGTCGGTGCTGGGCTGTTTGCTCTGGCGACCAGCATCAACTCGACTTTTTCCTGGGCAACCAAATCTGTGCTCATTGCCTGTGACGACGGCTGGCTGCCGAAGGGCATTGCTGTCGTCAACACGCGTTTTAATACACCGCATCTGCTGCTGACCTTGCTGTTGGTGCTGGGCGCTGCGCCGATTTTAATGGGGTGGGAGTTGCGGTACATCATCATGCTCGGAGGCGGTCTGGTGTTTATCTATGATCTGATTCCACTGATTGCCGCTTTCCGCCTGCCTGATCACTTGCCGGCGGTCTTTGCTCGGGCACAGATGCGTCTGTCCGCCACACAGCTGAAGAGTTTTTGCCTGCTCGGCATGCTCATCTTGCTGGGGCAAGGGGCGCTGTCCTTCTCAGATATCGACAGGACCGGCTGGGCGCTGGTTCTCGCCTATCTGATCCTGGTCGGGCTTTACGTCAGGTTCAAACCGATTAGTCCGGACAGTATGAGGAATGAGCCGGAGGAAGCTCCTGAAAGCCCTTGAACCTGCCTAGCTTTTCAGAGATAGTTTGGTCGCGCCGATGCGCTGGGCCGCCTAATGTGTGTTTCGAGCGCCCGATCTGCCGACTTCTCAGAATGGCCATCAGACTCAGGACTCCACTATGAATGATCCTTTTCGTCTATCCAGTTTATTGGGCTTGCTGGCCATCGGCCTGTGTGCGGCATCTGTCGTGGGTGCTCAGCCGTCGCGATATGTAGATCCGGCAGATGATGAACGGCTGCTGCCCTTCAGCGGCCATGTTCTGACGGACCGGGGCGACTCGCAGATTGTGCGTTTTCGCAACTGGGATCGCTTCAATCCGGTGCGAGAGATTCGCAGCGCGGACTACACCCTCGAACTGCCTGTAAAGGACTTCGACTGGTCTGATTTTTCCTACCAGGTCGACGGCGAGCGTTTCTCGCTGGAAGACTACATGGTGAAAAATCACACCGGTGGTCTGCTGGTGATCAAAAATGGTGAGCTGCTGCTGGAGCGCTATGGCTTCGGCAATCATGATGAAACACTCTGGATTTCTTTTTCGGTCTCCAAATCGGTCACCTCTATGTTGCTGGGCGCAGCAATTCAGGACGGCTACATCAACAGCGTTGATGATCCGGTCTCGGACTATCTGCCAAGGTTGCGCAGCACGTCCTATGACGCGGTACGGATCCGCGATGTGTTGCAGATGGCATCCGGCGTTGAATGGAATGAAGACTACACGGACCTGGATTCTGATGTCGCTACTTATCCCTCGGATCGGGTGATCGACATACAACGTTATCTCGGAACCAAAACGCGGGTAGCGCCGCCCGGAATGAAGTTTAACTACAGCACGGCTGAAACCGATCTGGTGGGTGCGATCGTGCGTGCCGCTATCGGCAATAACTTGGCAACCTATCTCGAGAATGTCATATGGCAGCCTTTCGGGATGGAGTTTGATGCCAATTGGGGAACGCACGGTAATGAAGGTGAACGGGGGGGCTGCTGCATGAACATCACGCTGCGGGATTACGGCCGTATCGGGCTGTTTGCGCTGCATGAGGGGCAATTGCCTGACGGCAACCGCGTGCTTCCTGCAGGCTGGATGGCCGAATCTGCTTCGCCCTCCAGTGCCAACCCCGGCTATGGCTATCTGTGGTGGCTGAATAATGATGAGACTTACCGGGCTCAGGGAATTTTTGGGCAAGGAATCTATATTAAACCGCAGAGTAATCTGGTCATTGTGGTACTCAGCGCATGGCCAGTTGCGGCGGCGGGTGGCACGACTTACAACGCGCATCGCAATGCTTTCTACGATGCGGTTGATGTCATGCTTCAGTAACTGACTGGCCCGGCCAAACCATGAGCCCTGCTGGTTCGTACACCCCAGCTGACTAGCGAACGGAACTGAACAACAATATGACATTAGTTGTTTTCGATATGGATGGCACTCTGCTGAACGGTGAGTCTCGGCTAAGCGACTACACTGCCGAAACTCTGATTCGAATGCAGGCTGCGGGTATCGCTTACACCATCGCCACCGGGCGGACGCTGCAGGCAGCGCTGGGCCCGCTTGACGGTCATCGCTTTGCGCTGCCGCACATACTTAAAAATGGTGTCATCATCTGGTGTCCCGATCAGGAAGCTTACAGCCACAGTCATTTGTTGACCCGGCATGAAGTCTCTCATGTGCTGACAGCTATGACAGATCAGAAAATTACGCCCTTCGTGTTTACGCTGGAGTCAGATGGTCGCCATGCGGTGTATCACGGAACCCTGAAGAACAAGATGGAAGGGAGGATGGCACAGTTGTTCGAGGACGAGAGGAAACTACCGCTGGAGCCTCTTTCCGCCATGCCCGACTCCTCAAGTGTGATCTGCCTCAGTGCCATGGGACCTGACGAGTCGGTGCAAGCTGTAATTGACGGCGTTGCAAACGAGCCGAGGCTGGTGTCCTACACCGGTACAGCCATACAAAATCAGCAGCTTCGCTGGATGGATATTCACCACAGCAATGGCAGCAAGGGTGATGGCGTGACGACTTTGCGTCAGGAACTCGGGTTTGACAAGGTGATGGTCTTCGGGGACGGAGAAAATGATCTGAGCATGTTTGAGGTTGCCGATGAGTCCTATGCGCCGGCGAATGCACAGGGCGCGGTCAAATTGAAAGCCACTGGGATTATTGGCCATCATGATGAAGACGGCGTTGCCCGCTTCCTGCGCAAGCGCTTTTCGCTGGGGCTCCTCTAGTACGAACCGACCTGGCAAACGCCGGCCTAGCCTGGTCGTTGCTTTCAAACCAGCGCTCTTTCCAAATCAGGCGGCATTTGCTTTCATTCGTTAAACCAACCCTTGATGGAGCCGCTCCGATGCACACACGAATCCTAACTAATTGTTTTGCTCTGGTAATGGCCACCCAGACGGCATTCGGTCTGAGTGTCCTTGCCAGCGAGGCGCAAATGCATGAGATTGTGGCAGCTGTTTCTGCTGACCGCATTCAGGCCAGTATTGAAACCCTGGTTGGATTTGGTACGCGCCATACGCTTTCCGAAACGCAGTCGGAGGTGCGTGGCATAGGAGCTGCCCGTCGCTGGATTGAAGCGGAATTCAACCGGATTTCTGATGGCTGTGGTGGTTGTCTTGAAGTATTCACGGTCTCAGGAGAGGTGCCTGGTACGGACAGAATTCCTGATCCTGTTGAAATCGTGAACGTGGTTGCGATTCTCAGAGGCACCGAAGACGGCAATCGTTTCGCCATGATGAGCGGAGATATTGATACTCGGGTGAGCGATCCGATGAATGCGAAATCTGATTCCCCCGGCGCTAACGACAATGGCTCCGGCATGGCAGGTGTGATTGAAGCAGCCAGAGTGCTCAGTCAGTATCGCTTTCCGGGCTCCATTGCATTTGTGGGGCTCTCAGGCGAAGAGCAGGGTCTTAATGGCGGCGTCATACTGGCGCAACATGCGACCGACGCCGGTTGGAATATCGATGCGGTCGTCAATAACGACATGATTGGCAATATCACGGGGGTCAATGGTGTCACCAACAACACCACCGCTCGGGTTTTTTCAGAGGGGACTCGATACGTCGAGACGGAATCGGAAGCCCGGCAAAGAAGATTCCAGGGCGGTGAAGTCGACTCGGCGTCGAGGAATATCGCCAGATATGTCGATAAGATGGCGGACCGATACATTCCGAACCTAGACGTCATGATGATCTACCGGCTGGACCGTTTCGGGCGCGGCGGACACCATCGGCCTTTTAATGAGGCCGGCTTCCCGGCAGTCCGGATCATGGAAACCAACGAGAACTATACCCAGCAGCATCAGGACATCCGAGTCGAAGACGGGATCGCCTATGGAGACACCATTGAGCATGTCAACTTCGCCTATGCTGCGAAGCTCACCGCGCTCAACGCAGTGGTTCTGGCCGGCATGGCGAAAGCACCGGCGCCACCGGCCAGTGTGGAGATCCGCGGCGCAGTGCGCCCCAGCACCACTCTGAGTTGGTCCAAAGTGCCGGGCGCGGCGTCCTACCGGGTACACTGGCGCCTTACTACCTCACCGATCTGGGATTACAGCCGGGGCGTGGGAGACGTGGACACCTTTACGCTGGAAAACGTTGTAATCGACAATTATTTTTTTGGGGTGTCTAGCGTTGCCGACGATGGCAGCCAGAGCCCGGTGGTTTTTCCCGGCCCGGCTGGTTCGTTTGACTGAGACGGGCATTGCGAGAGTGGGTTAGGTTCACTAGCCTACAGTTGGCTCATCGGGTTGATCTGATAATTGCGCCGAAGCGATGCTTTGTCGGTCGGCCCTGATGCGTGGTGGTGGCCTAAAGAATTAGGTGCCCTTGAGCGTGACTGCTCGCCCTCTTTCTGGCACTCTTTGCTGTCTGACGAATGCAAGTTTAATACATACCAAAACGGATGAATTCACGAGGTATCGCATGATCCATACCAGCCCGCTTCCGGAAATCACTGTTCCTGAATCGCTGCTGACGCCCTACGTCCTGCAGCGTGCCGATCATCTGGCAGACACCCCCGCTCTGGTGGAGGGCGCCTCCGGCCGCGCCCTGACCTACGGAGAATTTTCCGGTGCAGTGAAAGCGCTGGCCGGCGGTCTCAGGGCAAGAGGCTTCGGCAAAGGCGATGTGCTGGCGATTATGGCACCCAACCTGCCTGAGTACGCGGTGGCTTTTCACGGCACTGCCTGGGCCGGCGGAACGGTAACCACGATAAACCCGACCTATACAGCGCATGAAGTTCAGCACCAGCTCAAAGATTCAGGGGCGAAGCTGCTGGTAACGATTTCCATGTTCCTTGAAATCGCCAGGCAGGCGACTGAGGGAACAGGAGTTGAGGAGATCTTTACCATCGATCCGAGTGATGCTTCCCCGCTGACCGAACTGATGGGCGAGCCGCTGGCGGAGCAGGTCGAGGTCTCCCCGGATGATGTGGTGGTTCTGCCTTACTCGTCCGGGACCACCGGACTCTCGAAAGGCGTGATGCTGACCCACCGGAACTGTGTTGCCAATCTG
>Ga0163109_10004267_pt1 | contig 10874 bp, 4 predicted proteins | sample CRUFie1St13metaG_FD_108704 | JGI IMG/M metagenome (GOLD analysis project Ga0163109, IMG submission 108704) | Marine microbial communities from the Costa Rica Dome - CRUD Field 142mm St13 metaG | ecosystem: Environmental > Aquatic > Marine > Oceanic > Photic zone | place: Costa Rica: the Eastern... | reverse complement strand
CTAGAGTATTGGAAGGTATTCTAACAGTAGTAGAAGGAGTTACACTCTAATGGCAAGAATTAGGTTTGGAGATCAAATTTCACCTCAGGTGTCGCGTGTCGCACTTGGCGGTGCTGCAACAATTCAAAACTTGGGTGATGTTGACACCAACACCAATGGATTAGGAGATGGATATCTCTTAATTTATAATCAATCTACAAATAGATTTGAATCTGGTAATGTCTTAAATAACGTAACGGTAAACGGAGGATCATTCTGATGGCATCAACCATCTTAATTAAAAGAAGTACTAATACAACAGTACCTGCTTCTTTGGAATTTGGCGAACTCGCAGTAACGGTTGGTGCTGGTACTCAGGTCAACCGTGGCGATAGAGTTTTCGTCGGAGACAACAACTCAACAGTTCAAATCATCGGTGGTAAATATTTCACCGACATGCTGGATCATGTGCATGGAACACTTACAGCAGATTCAGCAGTAATTACAGATAGTAATTCAAAATTAGATCGTTTCAGAGTAGACGATATCAATCTTGACTCAAACGTCATTGAAACGGATACAACAGATACTGATCTGATCTTCAGAGCAAATGGTACAGGTAAACTTGTCATTGAAGATGGACAAGAACTGGAATTTGGTACTACTGGAGACGTTGAACTTCTCTTTACTGATGCCGATGCAACATTGGACATCAAAAGAGTAGGTGCTACTGTTCCTGACTTACGCATTCAAGATGATATGCGTATCTACTTTGGTACTGATAAGAACACTGGCATTCGTTATGATGAAAACCAAACTGACACCCTTAGAGTTGATGGTGCAGATTGGACTTATGATAATGGTGTTGCAATTCAATTTAACGACACTACAGACGCAACAAACTCCAGCACTGGTTCAGTAAAACTTGCTGGTGGTTTGGGTGTTGAAAAAACTGCATGGATTAAAGACCTTGTAGTTGACGATGATGTAACTCTCGGTACTGCAACTACCGATATTATGACTGTTGAGTCCACAACGACTTTCAACGGTCCTGTTACATTTAACGGACAAAACACTTATTCTGGTACTACTAGTTTAACAGGTCAGTTAAACGTTGATAATGTAAGGATTGACGGTAATACAATTTCTACCACAGCAGGTTCTCAGATTATTCTTGATCCAGATCCTACTGCTGGAGATGCTGCAGGAGATCTGATCATTCGTGGTAACCTGCAAGTTGCTGGTACAACCACGACTGTGAACTCAACTGAGATGACAGTTAATGATCCAGTGTTTAACATTGGTGATACTACTTCAGAGAAAGCAGTTACTGCACAAGCAGCATCATCTGCTTCGACTCTTAATGTTGACAATCCATCTGGTATTGCAACAGGCGGTCTTGTAACTGGTACTAATGTAGGTACTGGTGGAAGAACGATTACTCAGATTGAAGTTGTATTCCACGTTGGTTCAGGATTCTCATCGTCACCTAGTATTGGTGATGCAATTTATCATGTTAAAGATGGTGTATATCAACAGTTAGGTACTTTCCAATCACAAACTGCTAACACTGTTAGAGTTACCCTCTTACCAGAACTTTCACTTAGAGAAAGTGGATTCTATGAAGGAGATTCACTTACTGATGGTAATAGTGGTACTCCACAAACTGCTGCATTAGTGAAAGATGCAACTAATCAAACAGTTTTTGAAACAACTACTTTATCATTAAACTCTGGTATTTCTGCTCAAATTGAGATTGGTGATTTTGTCACCGTAACTCAAGGATCTAATGATGGCATGGATCGTGGTATTCAATATTCTTACCACAATGGTTCTGCAATTAAGCATGGATTCTTCGGATTTGATAGAACAGCAGGTGATGATGGACTTGGTGCATTTACCTTTATTGAAGATGCTACTAATACAAACAACATCTTTACTCATGTAGTTGGTTCTATTCAAACACTTAAGATTGAGCAGGACGATCTTGATAATACTGTAGTTACTACTTTACCTGCTGCAGCAAACCAGACATACAGTAATCTTTCCCCAACTGGTGGAGTAGGTTCTGGATTGACTGTTAATGTTGCACGTGATGGTAGTGGTGCAATTAGTATTGCATCAGTAACTATTGTCGCTGCTGGAACCTACTACCAAGAGGGTGATTTACTCACCATTACTGGTAACTTAATTGGTGGTTCCAATGGTGCTGATGATCTTCAATTAAGAGTAACTGCTGTTGCAATTTCAAGAGGTACAGTTTTACTGGGCGATCTTGAACTTGACGTTGATCTTGCAGTTAAGTTTGGTGGTACAGGAAGATCAGAATTCAACAGTAAAGGTATCCTTTATGGAAACGGTGCTGGTGAACTTTTAGAAACTGCTGCCGCAAACATGGCAAACCCAGGCGTTGGTCCTGACGTTGCCACATCATTCCAGGTCTTGACAGTTACTGCTGCAGGAGTCCCCGTCTGGACTGATACCATTGACGGGGGAACTTTCACCTGAGGTTAATCCATGAACAATGAATTAGATGTAAATGTCCTTATTTCCACCCTTCAGAAAAGGGTAACTGATTTGACTCTTACAAATGTCGTTTTAGAAGCGAGAAATAAGGATTTGACGAATCGGTTAAATAGTATCATAGAACAGTCACATTCAGAGAATGCTATAAATGGCAAGCAGAATCAAGTTAAAGAGATCCCTAACTCCGAACTCAGTACCGACGACTTCTGATCTCACAGATAAGGAAGTTGGTCTTAATATAAACGATAGGACGTTATTCGTTAATAATAACGGTTCTATCGTTGAGGTTCTTAATGCCGACCCGAACGATGAAAAGATCGTTCCGTCGATGCTATCCAGTGCTCTCACTGATGGCGTTGGAAACACTTGGCATGTATCTAAGAATGGAACTGATAAGGCGACTTTAGGTTCAGTTAATCCAAGACATGGAGAGACAACAGGTGCAAATAGTTGGGGTAAAACTCCAACTACTGCTTTTGCATCTTTAAAATATGCATTAGATAACTATGCTCAATCTGGTGATACAGTTGTAATTTCTGCTGGTACATACACTGAAGTATTCCCACTGACTGTTCCTGTTGGGGTTACTATCAAAGGTGATGGACTGAAATCTACTTTTATTCAAGCAAGTGCTGGAACAGATACTGAAGATGCTTTCTTAATCCAAGGTGACTGTAATATTGAGGATCTGTGTGTCAAGGGATTCTTCTATGATTCTGTAGGTGACACTGGATATGGATTTAGATTAAAGAATACTTACACAGTCAGTCAAGACGGAAGAAGACCATATATTCAACGCTGTAGTGTAATTACCACTGGTAGCACTACTTCTGGTGCTGACCCCCGTGGGTTTGATGCTGGAGACGCTGGTAGAGGTGCATTAGTAGATGGATCAAGTGTAGATGCATCTTCTGCTGAGGCAACCCTATTGTTTAACGAGTGTACATTTGTTGTACCCAACTCGGTAGGTTTGTATCTTAAAAACGGAGCACGTTGTGAGTGGTTAAACTCATTCACATATTTTGCTGCCGATAGTATTAAGGGTGAAAACCCAGGTGGAACTGGTTTTAAAGGTGCAGGTAAAACCAGATTAAAACTTAACAATATTACTGGTACATTTAATGCTAGTGATACAATCACTTACTATGACACTGATGGTGTTACTGCCTTAGCATCTGGCACTATTGATAGTAATGATGGTACGTATATTTACCTCACTGGTCAGGGTACTGGTGAGTTTGCTGAGGCAACTGCAGATACTGACGGTAAAGCAATCACTGTATTTGGTGATGCTCAGTTATCTACAACTCAAAAGAAATTTGGCACAGCATCTGTTCTTCTAGATGGAACAGGAGATTATTTATCCTTAGCAACATCATCTGACTTTGGTTTTGGCACTGGTGACTTTGCTGTTGAAGCATTTGTACGTCCAACATCTATTACTGCTGGAAAGATCTTTGACTTTAGATCGGCAAGTCCAGATGTAGCAGTACTGATTGATATGACAGGTTCAGGTGGTATCCGCCTGAATGTTAATGGATCTAACGTAATTACTGGTGGAACTTTAAGTGTCAATACTTGGCATCATCTTGCAGTATCTAGAGTTAGTGGAGTAACTAGTTTATTCATTGATGGTACTAGAGTTGGTTCTGCATACACTGATACTAATAACTATGGCACATCCAAATCACTGAAGATTGGTGCTAATCTTAATGGTGCTGATGCATTTACTGGATATATTGACGAAATTAGAGTTTCTAAAGGTGCTGCAAGGTATGCAAACGCAGGCACCATTACTGTACCTACTGCTGAATTTGTACCTGATGTAAATACATCACTTCTAATTCATGCTAACGGACTTTCTGGTAGCACTGAAATTATTGATGGTGGTATTACCTCTCAAGATATCAGATCTTCATCAGGTGGTACTGCTGCTTTTATTACCTTAGCAGATTACACTGATTTTGGTGCAGAGTTACGTTCTATTGGTTCTGCTACAGTATACGGCGAGCGTGGTATTACTGCTTCAGGTCTAGGTGTAAGATTACGTTGTATTGTTCATAATTTTGGTTATGTTGGAACTGGTAAAGATTCTTCAAATGATATCAGTGATGTAGTCCAGGCAGACGAAGTTATTGAATCTGGTGGTGGTAGAGTCCTCTTTACCAGTATGGACCAGAATGGTGACTTCCGTGTTGGAGATGCATTCTTTGTAGATCAAGAAAGAGGGACTGTATCATTTGCTGGTGGAGACACTGGATCTGGAACCACTTTTGATCAGATTACAGTTTCTGGTACTGGTAACACAACAAGCATTTTACCAACATCAATTACTGTTGGTAACTTACAACTTTCTGGTGATAATGTCACCAACTTAAGTTCTAATGGTATTGAACTTGGTTCTAATTTAGAACTTATCGATGGTACTTCTACAGCACCATCATTGACATTTATTAATGATAATGGTGTCGGTCTTTTTAGAGATACTGATTTTATTGAATATGGATTAGATGCTAATGGTTCTGAAGATATTAATCAACCATTGGGATCCCCACTGGCACTGGGATTTAATGGATCAAGAAAATTACAGATTGGTAGAAATGTCTCTTCACTTGCTAATTTAGGTTTTGTTAAATCTACTATTGGCACTCTTACCACTGTTGCACAAGGTATTAATTATCCAGGTGGTCAACACTCACTTCCACTGACTGGGGGTGCAGGAACTGGTGCAGCACTTAATATTCAAGTAGATCCATTTAATGGAACTATTACTAACGCTGGTGCTAACTATACTCCTGGTACAGTTCAAACAGAAACTGTTGTAGCATCTACTGGTTCTGGTGTAGGTGGTTTAATTGACGTTGCAATCTTTGGTATTGACGGCGGTACAATTAATGGTGGTACTGGTTACTTTGGACCATATGCAGAATATAACAACGTTGATCTTGACGGTGGATCTGGTACTGGTGCTCAGGCAAATATTGAAACTGATGGTAACCAGCAGATTATTGGCGTCACTATTGTTTCACATGGTAGTGGATATAATGTCGGTGACGTACTGACTATTAATAATGCTAATATGCAGTACCTGGATCCTGTAACTCAGGCATTAACTCCAGTTACTGGTAATGGATTCCAATATACTCTGACTCAAACACCTGGATCAGTTAGTTCAATTACCCCAAACATCACACCATGGACTGGTAGTGGGTACGATCCTGGTGATATCATTACATTCGTAGATAATGTTGGTAGTGGTGCTGGATTCCAGTTTACTATTGGACAAACTGGTATTCCTGTTGCTGCAGAGATTACTCTTGCGAATGGTGGAGATGGATATAACGTTGGTGATCGTTTAACAAGTACATTTAGTATTGACACAACAGCACCTGTTGCTGGAGATAATTGGAATCCTGAAATTAGTGGTGCATTTACATATGTTACTTACAATGTAAGTGCATTACCTGCAACAGGAAATAAAGATGGTGGTGCTGGTAACAGATACTTTATTGATATTCAAGACGGTAATGGACCTATTGAATTCCCAGACCTTACCTTAAGAAGAAACACTGTATACTCATTTGTATTTACAGATGCGTCTGCAGGAACACACCCAATTCATTTCTCCACCACACCAGATGGAACTCACGATGGTGGAACACGATTTACAACTGGTATTAGAAATCATTACGATACCAATGGTATTCTTGATGGTTATCAAATTGTAGTCACCGATCAAACCCCAAATACTCTCTATTACTATTGCGAAATTCACCCAAATATGGCGGGTGATAACGGTAATGAGGCAACTATTACTGTAGAGGGAACTTTCCAATCAGGTCTTACTGTTGATGTTGCATCTCTAAACAAAACAGCATCGACTACTATTAATAATGATGGTACAGCAACATTCTCTGCACTTGTTAACACTAGTTCAATTGAAAATAGTGGATTAGTTATTACTCAAGATCTTTTAGTTAGAAGAGCATCTGCTACCGTTGGTGGTAATGCAACAATTGAAAGTGATCTTACTGTTAATGGTGATGCAACTATTGTTGGTGACCTTATTGTACAAGGTGCTTCTGAATTCTCAGCAACTGCAGGTGGTGCTGGTGAAATTGCAATTGGTGATGCAGATGCAGATGTCGTCAATTTAAGAGGCGATGTTATTATTAATGGTGTATATGGTACACCTGTCGCTCCAGCAACGGTTGGACCTCTGGAAAGTGCCAACTTTATGTTGGATGCTTCAGAAAATCGTATTGGTATTAATCAACATCAACCACTGTATGACTTAGACATTACTGGTGTAGTTCATAACACTGGTGATGTTTTCCTTGCATCTACTACAGATCAAACTGTACATATTGGAAGAGATCCAGCATCATATGTACACAATCAAGATGTTGTTCTTGATGCTGCAGGTGATGTTGAAATTAGTGGAACTATTTTAGTTCAAGATGGTTCTTCTACTGATCCATCAATTAGGTTTAGCAGTCCTGGTGCAGCACAAGGTATTTTTGCTCATAATATCAGTGCCGATATTTATGGTGTTAGTTTTACAAACACTTCTGGTAGAACTTTTGAAATCAATCCAGGTGAACTTAAGTCCTATAGAAATATAGATTTTATCTATGAAAAAATTGATACAACTACCCTTACTGGAGGTAGTGGATACACCGATGGTACATATACCAATCTTAATGCAGAAGGTGGAACTGGTTCTGGTTTAGTTTATGACCTGACAGTTGCATTTGCTACAACAATCACCAATGCTGGTGCTGGTTATGATGATTCTTTATATGAAGGTGTAACAGTATCAGCAATTACTTCTGCACAAGCAGGAGCATTACAAACGTTTACCATTACAAATCCTGGTTCTAATTATGTTGATGGTACTTATACTAACATTCCAGTAGTTGGTGGTAGTGGTTCCAGTGGAACAGCAAATATTATCGTTACCTCTGGTCAAGTTAGTTCTGCAGTTGCTGCAACAGTTGGTAGTAATTATACAGCAGGTGATACATTTACCATTCCAACAAACAGTATTGGTGGATCTTCACTGCAGACACTTTCAGTTAATACTGCTGGTACTGGTTATACTGATGGAACTTATATCGGTGTCCCTCTTACGAATGTAAGTGGTTCTGGTTCTAATGCAACAGCAGATATTACAGTTATTAGTGGAGCGGTTACATCAGCAACCATCGTTAATGGTGGAGGAGGATATACCACTTCAGATACATTATCTGTAGATGGTGATGATATTACCACCTCTACATTAGCAAGTGTTAGTATTACAGATGCTGGTTCAAATCTCGTTAATGGTACTTATAATGATGTTCCAGTTACACAAACTAATACTAGAGAAGGAGCAGCATCTTCAGGAGCATCTCTTGATATCACAGTTTCTGGAAACGTAGTAACTGGAGCAGTTTTAAATGATATTGGTACTAATTACCAAGTAAATGATACCCTAACTGTAAATACATCTTCTCTTGGCGGTGCTAATGGTGAAATCAATGCTTTCACAATTACTAATGGTGGTAGTGGTTACGGTGATGGAAGTTATAGTAATACTCCTTCAACCACAAACGGATCAGGAACTAACGCAACGTTTGAAGTAACCGTTAATGGTGGAGTTGTTGATCAGGTAACCGTTACTGATGGTGGTCAAGGATATGCAATTGGTGACTATGTTTATCTGACTGGTTATTCTGGAGCAGAACTTGAGGTTACTGGATTAACATCAGCAGGAGCAGTTGAGTTTACTGTTACTGGAATTACTGTAGGATCGGGTCTTGTACTTGATGTTGATGCAGTAATTACTGGATCTGATCTACAATTAACAGCAGCAACAGTTGCTTCTGGAACTGGTGGAACTAATGCTTTAGCAGATATTACAGTTGTTAATGGTGCAGTAGACAAAGTTGTAATTAAAAATGCTGGTACAGGATTCTCCATCGGAGATACTGTTAGAGTCAATGATGCTGATATGCTTTATGATGATGGAACAGGTCAATTAGTTCCATCTGCTCCACCAACAACACAGATGTTGTTGACTATTAATACTTTGGGTGTTGTTACTGATGCCTCAATTAGTGATTTTGGTGAAGGTTACATTGTTGGGGATGTATTAACAACTCCAGAATCTTCATTGGGTGGTCAAGGTAGTGGTTATGAATTAACAGTTGATACAATTGATGTAGAAACAACAGTTGCAATTGATGAAAAATTAGGTCAAATTTCTGTTAAGCAGTTAGATTCTGATGAATTTACTATTGGTAATTCTTTAACTCTTAACGCATCAGGAATTAGTAAGACCACTGCTGGTAATTTACAACTGAACACCATAACTGACAACTATGTTCAGATTGGTGGTGCTCAGGCAATGATTATCCCATCAGGTAATAGTGCTGCTAGACCTGTTGGTGTTGAAGGTATGATTCGCTACAATAGCGAAGTATTACAGTTTGAAGGATTTAACGGTATTTCATTCGTATCCTTAGGTGGTGTTCGTGACGTTGACCTTGACACATTTGTAACTGCAGAAAGCACTACTGCTGCTGATGATGATACTTTCAGATTCTTTAATGAAAATCATAGAACTCTCACTCTTAATAAAGATAAATTAACTCTCAATAATGCAGATGAATTTGAATATACGGATCTTCATAATGTTAATCTTTGGGTAGAAGGAACAGCAGTTGTTTCTCCTTATGCAGCAACTAATTTTGTACCAGATGCTAACGTAGTTGATACTACTGCAAATACAATTACTCTTACTGCTCATAACTTAACAGAGGGAGTTGTTGTTACTTACGCTGCTACTGGTGGAAATCCTATTCTTCCATTAGTAGATGCAACTCAATATAGTGTTCATGTTGTAGACGAAAATACTATTCAGTTAGCAGCAAATGCAACTGATTTAGCTAATGGTGCTTATCTTAACTTTACGGCAGTATCAACAGATCCTCAACATACGTTTACACCAGATGCTTCTACAGTAATTGATATCCTGTATTACTATGAAGATAGAGTATACTCAATTCAAACAAGTGGAACTTTCGATGCTGATGTAGCAAACTTCCCAACACATGATACAGGAACTGCAACAAATGGTACTGTAGATCTTCAGTACGAAAGAAATGCATACTCTAGTCCTGTAGTTCGTGCAAACACGATCAACAACGTTGTCGATAATTTCCAGATTAATAGTGGAGCACTTAACCTTAAAGGTGATATTACTTCTGCTGGTCTTATTGAAACTGCAGCACCAGATCTTAAGGTTCAATTCGATAATGCAGGAACTGTAGAACAGTTCTTAAAACTGAGCAGAGGTGGTACACTCTCTGTTAATACATCTTATGGAACTGGTGAAACTTACAAAGAAATTCTTGATTATCAATTACAGACATTAACTTTAGTTGATACTCAAATTGCTACTTCTACTGGAACATTAGACACCTCTGTTGGACCTGCTGCTGCAGTTACCTTCGGTGCTTACACAGATACATGTTCTGGTAAGTTTATGGTAGAAATCAAAGATGATAGTGCTACTCAAAGAAGGCAGTATAGTGAAGTAAGTTACTTAGTAAGTGCTGACGGAAATGATATTTACTACACTGAAAATAATAAACTATATACTGATGTAGTGTTATGTGATGTTACTGTGGATATTGTATCTAACAATATTCAGGTAAATATTAATGATGCAACATCGTCCTCCACCACGGTGTATACGATCAAGGTTGTTAATCACAATATTCAGGCATAATTAAATGGCAACTCAAAATTTAAAATCCTTTCAATCTGAGGGTGGATTTTCTGTTTCTGAAGCAACTATTATTGACGCAGATAGAAACATTATTGACGCTCATACTGTAAAAGTTTTAGACAACAATAATGATAAAACTTTTAAAAAAGAGTATATGGCACATCTGGGATTAACAGATGCTGTTCAATCTGGAGAAATGATTCCTACTCATGAGGTAGAAGCAGATAGGATTGTATTTTTGAGTGGATTCTTTTTAGCAACATGGGTTGGATATCCTGTTGCAGTATTTGATGTTAACGCAAATAGTACTCAAATTAATTGTACCCTTCCAGGTCATGGTTTGACTACTGGTGATAACATTACTATTGACTTCTCTAATAATGCAAGAGATAGTGCAAATGGAACTTTTGCTGTAACTGTTGTTGATGCTAGTACGTTTAACTTTAATGTTCTTGCTCCACTTGATGTTAATGCTCCTATTCTCCAAGAAAATTTAGAAATTACTAGTTACCCATTAAATTGGGAATATGCAGCAAAAATTGAATCTGCTGTTATTAGTAGTCCCACTCAAACACTAACAATTGCTGCTACT
>Ga0163109_10004266_pt1 | contig 10874 bp, 5 predicted proteins | sample CRUFie1St13metaG_FD_108704 | JGI IMG/M metagenome (GOLD analysis project Ga0163109, IMG submission 108704) | Marine microbial communities from the Costa Rica Dome - CRUD Field 142mm St13 metaG | ecosystem: Environmental > Aquatic > Marine > Oceanic > Photic zone | place: Costa Rica: the Eastern... | reverse complement strand
GCGGATTGGAAGGTCTCGGTCGCCAAAACGGACGCAGCCATTTCAGCGTACAACGGTTTGTGAGTTCTACCGGTCCCTTTGCAACACAGCGAAGAGGTTCCTTCAAAAGCGTTCCATCAGTCCGAGGTGTATGCTTTCGCGAGCCTCGCTCATGCTCGTTCTTTTTCTGATGGTTTCCACACCACTGTCCGTGGCGCTAACGGCCACGGCCGAGCCCGCTGAGGCATCGGCAGACGAGCCTACCGGAACGCCCGGGCCGCTGTCGGAGGCTGAGCGGCTTGAATTGGCCGCATCCTACTGGGCCGGGATGCCTGCTGCAAGCGTCGTTTCGACACCCCTGATGGCCTCATCCGGCATGATCCATATGGCACTGGGCAGTTTTGATCCGCTGCTGGGCGACGGTCCGGAAGTTCCACTGTCCTTGAAGCGCGCCAACGATGCGGCCCACACCGGCATGGTTGTTGTCCAACTGCATCACCCCGACGGTACGGCCCTGGATCAAGTTGTTTCCAAACACGGTCTGACCGTGTTGGATGTGCTTCATGACGAGGCATGGCTGGTACGACTGCCGCCCCAAGGCACGACCAGCCTCGTCGACTTGCAGGCGGAAGAGGCTGTGCGATGGGCCGGTCAACAGCACCCGGGCTGGCGTCTTGCACCCGCCTTGCTTTCCCAGCCCGCTGCTCACCAAGCCCTCGCCGTCGTGCCGACGCCGGATTTGAGCGTCGGGGGGTATGCTGACCTCGCAACGGACATCGTTCGCTACGGAGCCGGTGAGGCATCGTGCGATGCGTGGATGTGTCTTGCCCGGGTTGAGGCGACCGATGCTCGCTCCTTGGTCCATCACCTGGCCCACGACGGTCGCATTCTGTGGACCGAACCAACATCTGAATTACGGGTTCACAACGCTCTGGCCTGGTCCATCGCTGGCGTGCAGAGCGTGGCCAACAACGCCACCTTCACCCTCGACGGGTCTGGGGAAATGATCGCCATTGCCGACACGGGCTTGGACCAGAATCACCCGGATCTGAGCGGACGGGTGGCTGCCACCTACACCCAGTTTGGTTTGGACCCGTCGCCTGCGGACTCCAACAGCGGTCATGGCACGCACATCGCCGTTTCCGTGCTCGGCAACGGCACCGGTGATAGCGATGCACGGGGCGTTGCCCCCGCTGCCAACCTCGTGATGTACGCTCTTGAGCACGACCCAACCGGTACGTTTGGCCGAATCGGGTCCATTTACGACATGTTGCGGGACGCTGAACAAATGACGGCCCGGATTTCGGTGAACGCATGGGGATTGAACGGCAATTACGGACAGTACACTGCGGACGCACGTTCGGTTGACCTCTTTGTCCACGACCGAAAGGACCTGACGCCCGTCTTCTCGGTGGGGGACCGCGGCACGTCCGGGGCTTCACAGGTCTCCTCGCCGGGCACGGCGAAGAACGTCATTGCCGTGGGTGCCTCCACGACCGGTGCGCCGGGTACACCTGCCGCAGGTTCCGTAGTGAATTTCTCTTCCTTGGGCCCAAGTCTCGACGGCCGCATCAAGCCCGATGTGGTGGCTCCGGGTGTTGGAATTTGTTCAGGACTTGCCGAAGAGGCAAGGAACCCTGCGGGCCCCTCCTGCCTCACCGGTGCGCACGCAGACGGAAATTCGTATTACATGGCGCTCAGCGGTACTTCACAGGCCACGGCCATCGCTTCCGGCGTGGCCGGATTGACGCGAGAATTCATTCGAGAACAAGCCGGCGTTTCAGCGCCGTCCAGTTCCCTAGTCAAGGCGGCCATGATCAACGGTGCTCGCGATTTGGGTGCTGCCGATATTCCAAATCCGGCTGAAGGTTGGGGCGAGATCAACCTTGAGCGAACCGTGATGCCAATGGACGGTTCGACCCCTCTCGACACGTTCTTTGATGACCGCAAGGTGCTCGCTCCGGGCTTTGGTTTGCTGTATTCCTTTTCCATCGACCCAAGTCATGGGGTGGACCTTACCTTGGCGTGGACCGATGAGGCCGGCAGCGCCAACGCTGCACAGTCCCAAGGTCGCTTGGTCAACAACCTCGACCTTGTGCTGGTGGACCCGGACGGCCGAGAATGGATCGGCAACGATTTTTCGCAAGGTTTCTCCGTTCCCCCGCCAAACGGTGGAGGTTCCTCCGGTACCGCTGACGCCGTCAACAACGTGGAACGCATTCGCATTGCACCCGGTACCCTTGCTTCTGGTTCTGGAAACTGGGTGGTGAAGGTCCTTCACAGCGGCGGAACGGACCAAGATTTCGCGCTCGTCATGAGCGCCGTGGCGACCCCAACCCCTCAACCCGACCTCGCTGTTTTTGACGGAAGCATCGTGGCTTCCTCAGAAAACCCGCTCAAGAACGATTTGATTTCCATCCGTCTTGCTTGGGTAAATCAGGGCACCAGCACAACAGCGCCGTTCGACATCATTCTCGAGGACACGACCGCGCAGACCACCTTGGCGACCGCTTCTCGACCCGCCCTTGGCCCGGGCATGATCGATTCCTACACGATTTTCCACCAGTTTACCACCACGGGTGTCCACTCCCTGCGGTTGTCCGTTGACACCGGTAATTCGGTTTCAGAAATGAACGACGCCAACGCGGGGACGGACAACAACGTGTGGGTCGAAGATCTCGAGGTCATGGCGCTCGGCGTTCGAGTGGTGGTTGAAAACGAGGACGGGACGGTTCCTTCCACCCCAGAACAACGCTCTGCAAACGCTCAGATGGTCCTCGACGTTCGCAACGACTCGGGCATCGATGTCCCCCTCTCCATCCTGCACGAAGGAACAGGAAATCAGTCGGTTTTGCTTTCTGCCACAATGGTGCAAATTCCCGTTCCCGGACGGGATGATTTCTTTCTGCCGAGCCCCGATTTGTGGACCCGTTCTTTCAATGAGTCAACGACGTTTACGCTCACGGCGCAAGGAACGGAAACGGCCAACAAATCGATCAATCTCCGTCTAGAAGATATCGACGCAGATTTGACAAGCGACCCGAGCAATCCACGTTATGTCCGAGCTGGAACTTACGTGCTTGAGTTGACCGCTCGCTACGAATACCAGCCCACGGTTGCCCACACCCAACGCATCACCATCGAGGTTGAACAACTGGATCAGGTTCAGGTGGTGGCTGCAGGGACCATCGGGTTGGAGGCCACACCTGGCCAGTCCACTGTCTTCTCCATTTCGGTACGAAACACGGGCAACGCTCCTGCGCAATACAGCATTGATTGTCTCTCGGAACAACGCTGGCAGGTCATGCTCGGGACCTCAAACTCATCGCAGTTGGATTTCGAGCCGTTGAACATTCTCGAATACCTCCCGATGTCCATTCGAGTCTTTGTTCCGCTGGTGGCTGAAGGCGTTCCGTCCGCAGGTGACACCGACACGGTCACGTGTTACGTGACTTCGCTAACCGACCCCAGCATGAACTTCACCGAGAGCGTCACCATCACCGTGTTGCCGCAAGAATCGTTTGATGTCCACCTGATGGACGACGACGGCCCGGTTGGCCCCAATCAACTCGCTCCCGACATCGCTGTGGACAGCGGTGAGCAGGTCCATCTCAACATGACGATTGAAAACACAGGAAACATTGGCATTGATCTTGATGTTTCGGTTCTTCCCGACAACCCGCAGTGGGCGATCCAAATTTCCCACGCCGATGAACAGGATTCTCGACGCATTTCGCTTACGTTGGGTCCCGGTCAGTCCAGCAACGTGCGCTTGATTTTCGGTGTACCTTTGACGGCCGAAGAGGGCGATAGCAACGGCTTCACCATCCGCACGGAGCGTACCCTCTCGAATTTCCGACAGAACATCACCACGCTCGTGGTCAAGGATGAGTTGGGTGTGCTTCTCACGCCGCCGGTCGGCAACCACATCGATACGGTCATTTCTGATGTGTTCTCTTACGGGGAGTTTGTGGTCAAAAACACGGGCAACACCAACCTCGTGTTGAACTGGACGCATGGACTCGCACCGGACGGCTGGTCGGTTGGCTTCGCTAATCCAACCGTGTATCTTGAACCGCGGGAAGAGAAAATCGTACGGTTTGGGCTTGTACCGCCAGCGCAGACAGCGGTCTCTGCCAACGCCTTTCAGATTTTGATCAACGTGAATGCAACCAACAACGGACGATTCGTTGAGGCCTCTGAGACCGTTTCTGTAGGTGTTCTCGGCTCTTCTTATGGGAACCTTACCTCCCTGAAGGACGGCGAGGGGCTCCTTCAGGGCATTTCGCGTAGCGACGGCCGAACCGAGACGTTCATTCTGCGAAACGACGGCAACACACCGTTGACGGGAGACCTTTCAGCCGTTCTCCTCGACAAGAACGATGCTGAGCGCAAGGATTGGTCGATCAGCCTCGTTCCCTCCACCGTCACCGACCTTGCCGTGGGGGCCAGTCTTGAGGTCTCGCTCACGCTCTCGCCTTCCGAGGATGTCGAACGAGGTGCGGGTCGACTTTTGCTGAATCTCACCGCTGCAGGAGGGGAAATCATCACCCTTGAAGAAGTTGTCAGCGTTGAGATTGCTGAAGGCTCGTCCGGTCTCTTCAACATGCTACCGCCTGCCGTGAGCGGGGCCATTGTGGCGGCTTTGTTGATTGGAGCGGTCATCGCTGCCCGTCGCATGAAGAAATCGGGTGAGGTTGAAGACGACAGCACTTCCCTTGTAGCGCCTGATACGCACGCCAACCCCGACATGCTCGGTGAACGTCGGGAGGAGGCACTTGATTTGGGTACGGCGGTCAATGAATTGACCAGCGGCGAAGTCAGCGATGAGGAAATTGCGAAGGCCATCATGCAGTCCATGGACTTGCCGAGCATGCCCGCAGCGGTTCCGAAGGGTCTGCCGCCTGCCGGTATGCCGCCCGCAGCCGTTCCCAAAGGCATGCCTCCAGCCGGCATGCCACCAGCACAGGGGAAGCCCGTACCAACCCTCCCCGCTCCCCAACCCGCTCCTGCCGTCGTTCCTGCCCCCGTCACCCAGCAAGGACCTCCGCTCCCGCCAGGAGGTTTACCCGCTGGTTGGACCATGGAGCAGTGGCAGCATTACGGGCACGAGTGGCTCAAGCGCCAAGGATGATTCATCAAGATTGAAAGGGGGAAGACACTCCCAACTGCCATGGGCAGCATCGTATTGTTCGGTCCACCCGGCGCCGGCAAGGGGACGCAAGCACAACGCATCATGGAACACACCGGCCTTCCACAGGTCTCCACCGGCGATATGCTCCGAGCCGCCGTGAAGGCTGGAACGGCCGTGGGATTGGAGGCCAAGGGCTACATGGACCGCGGGGAATTGGTCCCAGATGGCGTCATTCTTGCCCTGATCGAGGATCGAATTCGAGAACCGGATGCCAAAAACGGCGTGATGTTCGACGGGTTCCCACGGACCATCCCTCAAGCGGAAGCCCTCCAAGCGTTGACCACGATTACCCATGTTCTCGCCATCGACGTACCAGATGAGCGTATCGTCGAACGTATCTGTGGCCGATCAACGTGCGGTAATTGCGGAACCGTCTATCACGACACGTTCAATCCTGTACCCCCTGTTGGGTGCGCTTGTGGGAATTACTCGGAAAAGCGCCGAGCCGACGACAACGAAGACACCGTGTTGAATCGGTTGAGCGCCTACCACGAACAAACATCACCGCTGGCCACGTGGTACGACCAACGAGGCCTCTTCTTCCGGGTCGACGGTGACCGCGCCATCGATGAGATCACCACCGACCTGCTCGGTGTCCTCAACTGAGGTGGTATCTTGGGCCGCAGAAGAAGCGGACGAGCAGCGAAAAAAGCCAGCAGACGGCAGGCGGCTTTGGAAGCCCAACGGCACCTTGCGGGTGTTCTTCAACACCCCCAGCGACATCCCGACGTCGTTCTTGATTCAGCCGCCGTTCACTTGGTCAAAACTTCTCGACGTCATCGTCTTCCGCTCCCAGCGAAGGCGAAGGAAACCGTCTGCAGGAAATGTTGGGCGCATCATGCTCATTCCAGTCGATTTCGTGTGCGAATCAAGCACGGTCAACGCATCAAAACTTGCTTGAAATGCGGAACCATCCGCAGGTTCGGCGGGGGCCCCAAGCACCACCGCCAGCAAAAGGGGGGCGGGAAGGAATGAGCACGATTCCCGGACACGTTCTCGCTCAGGCGAAATCACGGGAGTTTCGCCCGAGTGTTCGAATCGGTAAGGCCGGTTTAACCGAAACCGTTCTTGACGAAATCCGCCAGCAGCTCCAATCCCGCGACCTCGTAAAAATCAAGGTCAACAAGGGTCTTTTCGAGCGGGAACAGCGCAGAGAGGTCTGGAATTACCTTGCGGAAAACACCGATTCTGTTCTCGTTTTGCAGCGAGGAAACATCGGGGTTTTGTGGCGCAGGTAATCGGCGAGGACGCAAAGGGTCAAAGGGTGGTTTCAACCCCATAGATTCAGCGAGGCTTGTCCATGAATTCGCATTTGTACACCAACCGAAGTCGCCAAATTGCGTTTGGACTCCTGATGTTCATCGGAGCCATGATGTTTGCCAATCCGTCTCGCGCGGGCGGCGGGGGCGGTGTTGGTTTGGAAATTCACATCAAGGACGGTCTTGAAACCCAAGCGGTGTATGTGGGTCTCGCCATTTTGATCGGCGTCTACATCTTGATCATTTTTGAAACCGTTCACCGAACTTTGGCGGCGGCCGTCGGCGGCATCGTGGCCATGCTGGCGCTCAATTACTACGACACCGGGGACACCTTCAGTCTCGCCGAAATCACCACAATGATCGATTGGGAAACCATCGGCTTACTCCTCGGCATGATGGTGATGGTTGGCGTTCTCTCCAACACCGGCGTGTTCGAGTATTTCGCCGTTTTATCCTACAAAAAGAGCGGCGGTTCGATATGGACGCTGGTCGTCATTCTCTGTTCGGTAACGGCCGTCCTTTCCGCCTTCCTTGACAACGTCACCACCATGCTGTTGTTGACGCCGGTTACGATTCAACTGGCGAAGGTGCTTGATATCAAACCGATTCCCCTGCTGATTTCGGAGGTCCTGTTCTCAAACATCGGTGGTGCAGCCACCATGATTGGCGATCCACCAAACATCATGATCGGCTCCGGACTCTCACCGAGCAAAATCGAGGAAGCCGGCTACGCTGACATGGCCCACTACGGCGTGACGTTCAACGACTTCATCATTGAGATGGGTCCTGGTATTCTGATGTGTATCGTGCCGAGTTTTATGCTGCTCAAGTGGTACTATGCCGACGAATTCTCTGGCAGCCGCATTCGAGATGTTGCTGAACTTGAGGCAAAATACGGTATCAAAGATCCCGCCATGTTGAAGGTTGCAGGAACCATTCTCGTCCTCGTCATAATCAACTTCTTTTTGCACCCTGTCACCCACATCGCTGTTTCCTGGATTGCGCTGGTCGGAGCGGTCGTGATGTTGCTCGCCACCGACAGGCACGAACTCGAAGAACCCCTCCACCACGTTGAATGGACCACGTTGCTGTTCTTCGCAGGACTGTTTGTGCTGGTCCATTCCCTTCAGTACATGGGTGTCATCGCCTTCATCGGCGAATACGTTGAGCGTGCCATCGCATTCTTTGGCAGCGACACCGGCGACGGCCAGACCGTTCGACTCGCAGCCGCCATCCTGATCGTTTTGTGGGTCTCGGCGGTTGCTTCAGCGTTCATCGACAACATCCCTTACACCGCCACGATGATTCCCATCGTCCTCCAGATCGCCGACAACCTCGGCGACTACCTTCTGGGGCCGTTGATTTGGGCCCTTGCCTTCGGTGCTTGTTTGGGCGGTAATGGAACCCTCATCGGCGCTTCTGCGAACGTGGTCACCGCTGGAATGTCCGAAGAGGCTGGCTATCCGATTTCGTTCAACGAGTTCTTCAAAGCCGGTTTCCCCATCATGATTTTGACCACGTTCATCGTTTCGCTTTACATGCTCCTCGTCTTCATCGTGGGTGGCGAGGACAACGGCACCTCGATGAAAATCATCCTGGTCGGCATTACGCTCCTCAGCATCATCGGACAACTCGCCCGTGGGCGCAGCAAGGGCAAGACCTACGCTGAAGCCCTTGTTGATGACGAGATGGAAGGCATCGAAGAGATGGTCATCGAAGCCAAGAGCGTCGTCGTCGGTATGCTTCGTGGTGAAGAAGAGTAAGACGGGTCAACGCAGCGTTGACTTGAAGTCCCTTCGGCGCAAGGGTTGTTTGAGGCAGACGCATGTTTGAATGTCAAATCTGTGGACTCCTTTCGCTGGGTGGGACGGCTTGTCCAGCTTGTGGAAGTCAACTCCGCAAAGATTTGTCCCTTGAGAACCCGGGGGGAGAAGTGCTGCCAACCGAGGTCCCAGGGCTGGACGAGGCAGCCGCAGCATGGTACGACCTCGAGGGAATGGAGCCGCCTGTTGAGCAACCGGAAGACGAAACCGTCCCTGCGGCTCCAGCCAGCAGTTTACCGTTCGGCTTTCAGGGCGAATCAAACGTGTACGATTCACGTTTGCCGTTCGGTATTGGTAGCTTTGCAGACGGGATCCCTTTTGATTCCGGCCAAGGCATCGAACCGGTGCCTGCAAGCATCTCGCCCCAGGTGGTCGAGTCCCCGGAACATGCGCTCCCTCCTTTGGCTTCTTCAGCGGATGTGGAGTCCGTCGCCCCACCCGTTTCAATCGATGATCAAACGGTTTCGAACGCGTTGACGACACCGGCAGCCGCCACAGAACCTCTGCCACAACCTCTGCCTCCTGCCGCAAAAGCGTCCACTGCCGTGGAAAATGAAGCCCCACCGGTCCCAACAACAGCACCCACCGCCCCACCTGTCCCGGTTCTTCCACCACCTCCTCCACCGTCGGTACCGTCCGCCCCTCAGGCACCGGTCCTCTCCACGGAGCCTGTGCGACTGAGCACGGCTCGGCTGGTCGCTTCGTCCGACCAAGACGAGCCGGCGGTTCCAGATTACTGGAAGATTGATGCACAAATTCCCGATTATGAACAAATTTACGAGCGAGACGAGGCCGTCGTCGAAATGGAATACAGTTCCCTCCAGGACGATGTCGTGGTCTACGACCACAGTGCCGACTCTCCAGCGGCCGTGTTTTATTCACCGCTCGAGTCCAGCCCTGCTTCAACCCCCCAACCGTCCATTCACCTGCATCTTCATCCTGCTCAGGCCTTACGCGTTGAGGTGGGCGACGCACCTACGATGCAGGAAGCGCTGCGGGAAGGTTTTGCTGCGCTTCAAAACAACAACTGGTCTTCAGCCGCCCGCTCATTTCAGAAAATGGCGGCCGCGATGCCAACAAACGCTGAGGTCTACAACAACTACGGCATTGCTTTGCTTCGGCGAGCAACCTCCATGCGGGACGACGGCGATGCGCAACAAAAAGCCATGGCTGAGACGCAATTCGAGTCGTCAATTCTCGCCCTTCGTGAGGCTGCGAAAAACGCACCGACCAACGGCGACATTCTGGTCAACCTCGCCATCGCTCTGATTGAAAGCGGTCGCTCAGAGAAGGCCTTGGGCATCATGAACGTTCACAACGCACGAGATCCACACTCGGCAAGGGGTTTGAACACCGCCGCTGTGGCGATGTTTAAACTGGGCCAGTTGACCCAAGCCGTCGAGACCCTCGGCAAGGCTGGCGATGATGCGGTCATCCGCCAGAATTTGGAGCAACTTTCCCCAAAACCCGCCCATTCGTGAGCATTGTGTGTTTTTGAGAGGAAAATGAAGCACTGTTCCACTTTCTCGGGTCCTTTCAATACCGATTTCTTCTTATATGGGTGGAAGGTCGGGTGGTTGCTTAGCACCCTGTCATGCCTGTCATGGTGGGGGAAGGGCTGAGGAGAACCGCCCTCGAGGAGGTGGTTTTCTGTTGAGGCCGAATTGGCATGACTAGATACCGAAGGGTTACTCATATGGTGTGGAAACATACACATGTGATGCTACAACCCAACTGGGGGATCGCTCGGCTCGAGTGCCGATGAAGGTCGTGACAAGCTGCGATAAGCTGCGGGTAGGCGCATGTATGCCTAAGATCCGCAGATGGCTGAATAGGACTTCCTGTTTCTTCGGAAACGGTCGCGTTAGCGATAGGGAACCCACCGAATTGAAGCATCTTAGTAGGTGGAGGAAATGAAATCAACAGAGATTCCGTGAGTAGTGGCGAATGAAAACGGAACAGGACAAGCCGAATCCCAAATCGAAAGAGAGGGAGATGTGGTTGGCAGTCTTTTGTCTAAGTCATGGAAGGAGAACTCGCCTGGAACGGCGGATCCATAGAGGGTGAAAGTCCCGTATCCGTACATGATATGACCACGTGACTGTCACAGAGTAGCATGCGTTGGAAATCGCGTGTGAATATGGGAGGCAGATACTTCCAATCCTAAATACAACTCGAGACCGATAGTTTACAAGTAACGTGAGTGAAAGCTGAAAAGTATCCTTAGCGGGATGTGAAAAGAACGTGAAACCAGTTGGGTACAGGCTGATTGGGCGTGAAAGCGAAGATATGAGCAGCGTCCAGTCGTGCGTTTAGAAAAATGCCCCAGGGAGTCTTGATCATTGGCGAGGTTAAGTGGTTGATCCACGTAGCCGAAGGGAAACCGACATGTCCGCAGCAGTTTACTGTGAGGGACGAAGTGTGCTCGCTTGGAGTCAATGGTGGAGGACCTGAAGCCCGACGATCTATGCCTGGCCAGATTGAAGCCCGTTGAAAGATGGGTGGAGGATCGAACCGTTGCTGATCTGCAAATCGCTCGGACGAGCTGGGTATAGGGGTGAAAGTCCAATCGAGTTGGGCAATAGCAGGTTCCGCGTGAAACTACTCGTAGGTAGACGT
>Ga0163109_10004264_pt1 | contig 10874 bp, 13 predicted proteins | sample CRUFie1St13metaG_FD_108704 | JGI IMG/M metagenome (GOLD analysis project Ga0163109, IMG submission 108704) | Marine microbial communities from the Costa Rica Dome - CRUD Field 142mm St13 metaG | ecosystem: Environmental > Aquatic > Marine > Oceanic > Photic zone | place: Costa Rica: the Eastern... | reverse complement strand
CCTTTTTATATGAATGACGATCAATATGAAAAATGGAAACACACTGATTTAACAATCGATGCTGTTAAAGGTATTGGAGGAATGTTTTCGCTTGATAACGGAACTGGAAAAAGATTTTTAACAAAATCAGAGATATGTTTAGTCGTTGATAACGACAAATCCAAAAATTAATCCCTCCGCAGCACACTGCAGAGGAAAAAATTTAAATTAACCAGCCGGTTTATAAGACGCCAAAGCTTTTGCTGCCATCTCAGCTGTCTTATTCATGTCCATTTCTTCTAGAATTGTAAAATTTTTAATAGAACCAGTTGCCTCTACTGCTAATTTTACTGCAGCAACACCATCAAAACCAGTGCCACTTACTACACCAACAAAATCATAAGTTCCTCTAACTATAGAAAAAGATTCCATTTTACCACCTACAGCTTGTGAAAGTGCTGTTGCAGCCGCTGCTCTATCTTGTTTAGGATCTCCAATAAATCCTTTAAAAGCTTGACCAGTGTAATTTCCCATCACATAATATTTAGCCATATTTACTCCTTTCGATTAAAACATTATAACATCGTAACTAAAGAAAAATTAAAATATTAGCTTCAAGTCTCAACTTGAAATAGAATAAGATAAATTATGTACGAAAAATTTGGACAATTCATCGACGGCAAATGGAAGCAGTCATCAGACAAAAAAACATATGAGGTAATTAATCCTGCAAATGAGGAGATTATCGGTAATGCATCTAAAGCAACACCCAAAGATGTAGATGATGCGCTCAAATCTGCTGAAAAAGGTTTAGAAGTTTGGAGAAATACTTCACCTTGGCAGCGGTCTTACACTCTAAGAAAAATTGCTGATAAAATGAGAGAGAAGCAAGATATTTTAGCAAAATGGATGACCTTAGAAGTTGGAAAACCATTTGCTGAAGCAAAAGGAGAAGTGAACGGTTCAGCTGATATTTTTGAATGGAATGCTGAAGAGACAAAAAGAATTTATGGACAAACCGTTGAAAGCAGATTCCCAGATACTAGAATTCATGTTTATTACCAGCCAGTCGGTGTTGTTGCTGCATTATCACCTTGGAACTTTCCTTTAGTTTTGTCTGCAAGAAAAATTTCAACAGCACTAGCAGCCGGGTGTTCTGTAATAATTAAACCCGATGTAATTACACCTGGAACAGTTATGGAATTAGTAGATATTTGTAGAGAATGTGGCGTGCCCCCAGGTGTTGTAAATTTACTTTCTGGAGATCCACCAAGTATTGCTTCTCAATTAATATCATCAGATATTATTAAAAAAATTTCTATTACAGGATCTTCAAGAGTTGGTAAACTAATTTTAAAGCAGGCTGCAGATAAAGTTCAAAGAGTCACAATGGAACTTAGTGGCCATTCTCCATTTATTGTTTTTGATGACGCAGATATAAAAAAAGCTGCAGATATGGCTATAGCAGCAAAATTTAGAAATAATGGTCAGGTATGTATATCTCCTAATAGATTTTACATTCAAGAAAGTAAAAAAGATGAATTTGTAAACTTATTTATTGAGAAAACAAAAAAATTAAAAATAGGTGATGGAATGGATCCTGATGTTCAATTAGGTCCTTTAACTACAAAAAAAAGATTAAATGAAATTGAGGAATTGGTTGAAACAACAAAAAATGAGGGTGCAAAAATTCTTTTAGGTGGAAAGAGGCCTAAAGGATTCAACAAAGGGTATTTCTACGAGCCAACAGTATTTGACAATGTCAAAGATGATTTTACTATTATGAAAGTAGAACCGTTCGGACCTTTAGTTCCAATGCTCTCATTTAAAACTTTTGATGAAGTAATTGAAAGAGCAAACAATCATGAACTTGGTCTGTCGAGCTATATTTGTACTAACTCAATGGAAAAAGCACATAGAGCTTCTGAACTAATGGAGGCGGGAACAGTGGCAGTTAACACACCACTAGTAGCACTTGCCGAAGCACCTTTTGGAGGAATTAAACAGGCGGGATATGGAAGAGAAGGAGGATCAATGGCTATAAAAGACTACTTAAACGTCAAGTACACACACCTTGGATTAAAGGGTTAAAAGCAAATGTTGAAAAGAGACCTCTATTACGAAAGAATACCAACTAAATCTTTAAGAGATGACGTTAGATATTTAGGAAATATTTTAGGACGTGTAATTAAAAAACAAGAGGGTGATAATTTTTTTAACTTAGTAGAAAAAATAAGATTGTTATCTAAGGCAAATATAAAAAATAAAAATAATAAAAATAGATTTAAAAAAATTACTTCAGAAATACAAAGGTTAAGTCCTTTAAAAATATTTAAGCTTTCTAGAGCATTTACACACTTCATGAATTTCATAAACTTGACAGAGTCAATTGATGCATCAAGAAAGTTGGATGAATTTGAAAATTCAGATTTAAAAGATAAACATAAAAATATTTTTATTGAAGAAATATTTGAAAATCTTTTTAAGGATAGAAATATCAAACCACAAAAAATTTATAATATTGCAAAAAATTTACATATTGGAATTGTTCTTACAGCACATCCAACAGAAGTAAAAAGAAGAACATTAATTCAAAAATATCATAAAATAACAGAAATAATGGATCAAAGAGATCTTCTCAAACACAAACCATCTAGATTAAAAATTTTAGATAAAAAACTTTATGATGAATTCACGATTATATGGAATACTGATGATTTAAAAAGATTTAAACCAACCCCAGCAGAGGAGGCAAGATGGGGACTTGCTGTGATAGAGGATAGTCTTTGGGAAACAATACCCAAAGTTTATAGAAGACTTAATGCAATTTTTGTTAAGCATATGGGCAAAAATTTGCCCAAAAATTTTAATCCAATAGAATTTGGTTCTTGGATGGGCGGTGACAGGGATGGCAATCCAAATGTAACTGCTGCTATTACAAAAGAGGTTATACTTTTATCGAGATGGGAAGCAGCTAAACTTTATGAAAAGGAATTAACAAAATTAATAAGAGGACTTTCAATGGAAAAGTGCTCAAAAAAAATATTAAGAAAAACCGGTAAAACGTTTGAACCCTACAGAGTTTTTCTAAGACCCTTAAGAGATAAAATGAGAAAAACACATAGATTAATAGAAAGACATCTAGTTGCAAAAAAACCTCTTAAACAACATAAACTTTTATCGTCTAAAGAAGAAATACTTAAACCGTTAAGAGTTGTAAGAGAGTCCTTAGAACAAAATCAAAGTGAAAATATTGCAAGCGGTGAATTACTTGATTTGATGAGAAGAGCAAAATGCTTTGGTATTAACCTTGCAAAACTTGATATCAGACAAGAGTCTTCAAGACATTCACAATTAATAGCTGAGTTCATAAAGAAAAAAAATAATTCTAATTATTTTATGTGGGATGAAGAAAAAAAAATAAAATATTTATCTAATGCAATGAATCAGAGCAAAAGAAGTTTTAGTATTTTCGATTTTAAAAATAAGGAGAATCAAGAAGTTTGGTCTACATTCAAAATTTTAGCTGATGAACCCACAGAGTGTTTGGGTGCATATGTTATATCAATGACTTCTGCGGCATCTGACATATTAGCAGTTTACTTAATGCAAAAAGAAGCAAATATAAAAGAAAAATTAAGGGTGGTTCCACTCTTTGAAACATTACAAGATCTTAAAAATGCAAAATCAATAATGAATAAACTTTTTTCTTTAGCTTGGTACAGAAAACTAATTAAACACAAACAAGAAATAATGATTGGATACTCAGACTCAAGCAAAGATGCTGGTAAATTATCTGCGAGTTGGCATCAATATAAACTTCAAGAAGAAGTACTAACAATAGCTAGGAAATATAAAATTGATCTCACCTTTTTTCATGGTAGAGGCGGCTCAGCTGGAAGAGGTGGCGGGCCAATTCAAGCAACAATGAGATCTCAACCTCCTCAATCAGTTTATGGCCGTATAAGAATTACAGACCAAGGAGAGATGATACAACAAAAATATGGCTATGAGCCATTAGCTAAATATAATTTATGTAGTTATATAGGGGCAGTTATGCAAGCTACTCTTAACCCACCTCCACACCCAAAAGATAAATGGAGAAATTTAATTGAAAATATGACAAGGATTTCAACTAAAGCTTATAGAAAAAATATAAATGAAAATTCAGATTTTATAAGATATTTCAAAACTGTTACACCTCACTTAGCTTTAGGAAAATTATCAATTGGCTCTCGGCCGTCTAAGAGGAAAAATGTTGATAATATTCAAAGCTTAAGAGCTATACCTTGGGTGTTTGCGTGGACACAAATACGTCTGATGTTACCAGCATGGTTAGGAACAGGTGATGCTTTAAAATATTCATCAGTAGAAAAATATAAAAAAATATTAACTGATATGGAAAAAAATTGGCCTTTTTTTAATTCAACAATGGATATTTTAGATATGGTAATTTCAAAAGTGGATCCAGAAATCTCTGAGGTATATGAAAATAATCTTGCTGATAAAAAATTAAAAGACGTTGGTGATAAGCTTAGATCTGAATTTGATATAATTAAAAGACTAAACAAATATATAACTCCTAAAGAAATTGTTAATCAAAGAAAAAAGTTTAGGACAACTGTTTTAGTTAGAAATATATATTCCGAGGTATTAAATATACTTCAAGCTGTTGTTATGAATAAAATGTCAAAAAAAGGTCTTAAAGCTGATGAAAGAAAATATCTTAATGATGCTATGATGACATCTATAGCAGGAATATCAGCTGCAATGAAGAATACAGGTTAGATGATAGAGTTATTTATTGCTTTTGGCGCAGGTTTATTAAGTTTCTTATCACCATGTGTTTTGCCTCTAATTCCAGGATATATATCCTATGTTTCTGGAAGTTCTTTGAATGAATTAATTGAAAAAAAAAATATTAATTTAGTTCCTATTTTGCTTTTTACATTAGGTTTTTCTATTGTATTTATTATTTTTGGTGCGGCAGCAACATATATTGGAAAATTATTACTTAATAATTCTTATGAACTAAGAATTTTTGCTGGCCTTATAATTATAGTTTTTTCACTGCAAATATTAGGTTTAATAAATATAAGTTTTTTAAATTATGAGAAAAGAATACATACAAACAATAATATTGGATTATTTAGTCCAATATTAATAGGGTTCGCTTTTGGATTTGGTTGGACGCCATGCATTGGTCCTATATTAGGATCAATATTAGCCTTGGCCTCTACAGAAGATAATATAAATAGAGGGGTATTACTTTTATTTTTTTACTCAATGGGATTAGCAATTCCATTTATTTTGTCAGGTTACTTATTACAAAAGTTTTTGATAATCTCAAAAAATATCAAGAAAAAAATGAATATAATTATTAAAACAGGTGGCATTTTACTATTGCTTACTGGCATATTAATTTTAACAAATCAGTTGCAAGCGCTGGGATTTTATTTATTAAGATACTTACCTTTCTTACAAAATATAGGATAATTTATGAAAATATATCAAATAGACTCAAGCGCCAGAAAAGAAGGGTCGACATCAAGACAACTTGCAAAAAAACTTTTAAATAAAATAAAAAAACCTAATGATGAAGTTATTTATAGAGATTTAGATGATGAAATGCTTTTTGTTTCTGGATTAACAGAATCTGGAATGAAAATACCAGAGAATAAACAGAATGAAAGTCATAAAAAAATGTTCGAACTGTCAGATAAACTAGTTTTAGAATTAAAAGAAAGCGATATTATAATAATATCTGCTCCTATTTATAATTTTGGCCCTCCAGCAACTTTAAAAGCTTGGTCTGATCTTGCTGCAAGGGTAGATACTACTTTTAAATACACGCCAGATGGACAAAGAATTGGTTTGCTTAAAAACAAAAAGGCTTTTTTAGTTATAACCTCCGGAGGGACAAAAATTGGGAGCAAAGAGGATTTTTTAACACCATGGCTTACATTAATGTTAAATTTCTTTGGTATTACCGATATTAAAATTATTTCTGCTGATCAGATGGCTATTAATTATGAAAAATCTATTTCAAAAGCAGAAAAAGAAATTGAAAGTTTATAAATTAAATTTACGCTTAATATGTCTTAATTTACCTTCTGTGCTATCAAACTCGATATAGCAACCCTGTAAAAATCTGTTACCTTCATTAACATCAAATTCAGTTCTCCCATGTAACAATCTATGATTATCCATCATTAATAAATCACCTTGCTCAAGCTTAAATTCAATTCTAAATTTTTCTGAATTGTATAAATCAGATATTTTTTTTCTAGCTTTATAATATAAATCTAATTCTTTTTTTTCTAAAATAGGTACATAATCAAGTCTTGGACTAAATCTTACTTGTTTAAAATTTTTATTCTCATCTAGCTTTATTAATTCAGACCAATCCTCGAGAACCACATCTTTATCAATAAATTTAAAACGTACTTTTACTTTGGTTAAAATATCGTAAAATTCTGGGTTTTCCTTTTTTAATATTTCTGAAACGGTATATCCATCAACTAAAGTAGAAAAACCTCCCTTAACTTCATTAACTATACAATGTAAAATTTGTATACATGGTACAGGATTTCTATATGGATTGTCCGTATGTGGCGCTAATGGTAAGGAAGTATAAGCTAAATCATTTGGATTTGGTATGGATTTTACATTAAAGTGTTCCCCAAAATTTGTTCTTCTTACACTGCCTATAGAATTTGCAAATTTAACTAAATAATTATCTTTAGTTGGAACTTTCTTAATTATAACAAAACCATACTTGTAAAAAGACATTAAGATATTAAACATATCTTTAGACTCAAAAAGATCTTGCTTAAACTCAAAGTTTTTTATTGTTTTTAATTTTGAGTCCCATTTTACTTTTTCAATTGAATGTATATCGTTATCTTTATTGTTAAACTCTTGGGCAATTGACTCAATATTAAGTTTTGAATTCACACCATCATTAAAATCTATTTCTAGAATTTGATTTTTGATTTGTGCCTTTTTAATACCTATCTCTACACTTAAAGAAGTTGGATCAAATAGTCTTTGCTGAGTTCCTTTATCTAAAAATTTTTCTCCATTAGCTCGCTCTCTTAACCAAAAAGGATGTATTTCTTCTACAGACGAGCCATTATTAAAAAAAACTTTATTGTTGTTTAATTCGATTTTCATAATATTTATTAAGGATTATTTAAAATTTTACTTTAATCAAGATAAATAGTATGTCGTCATCATGGAAAAATTAAACTCAAAAAAATTAAGACTTTTCGCTAATTTTTTAAATACACTAGCCAAAGATTTGACCAAATATTATTATTCAAAGTTGGATAAACCGTTTAAAATTATAAACAAATTAAAAGGAAAAGGGTACGACCCTGTTACAAGTTCAGATAAAGCTTTTGAAAAATTTATACGAAACAAAATAAAAAAAAAATTTCCATCACACGAAATAATTGGTGAGGAATATGGTTACAAAAAAACCTCAAGTGATTTTAAATGGATTATAGATCCAATTGATGGAACTAGATCTTATGTAATCGGTAACCCGACTTGGAGTAACTTAATTTCTCTTAATTATAAAGACTATCCAATTTTAGGTTTAGCTAATTTTCCCAAACTTAAAAAATATTATTTTAATGTATCTAGTAAAGTTGCTTATGTAGTTGAAAATGGAAAAAAAAGAAAATTAAATGTTAATAAAAACGTCTCTATACAAAATATAAAGGTTGCGGGAGCATTTCATGGCTGGTTATCGATCAATAGACAAAAAAAAATTCCTAAAGTTTTAAAATTAATGCAATTTCCATGTGCTGATGCATTAAGCTATGCGCATCTATGTGAAGGAAGGATTGATGTAGTTATACAATGCATGAATAAAATTTGGGATATACATCCATTGATACCAATTATTAATGCTGCAGGAGGTATTTCCTCAACTTGGGATAATAGAAGCGCAACAAAAGCTGGAAATGTATTAATATCTGCAAATAGATCTATTCATAAAAAAATGTTAAAACTTTTAAAGCCTGCGCTTTAAAAGAATGAAAATATTAATTTTACAACATATAAAAATTGAGGATCCTGGATATATAAAGGATTTAATGATCAATGATGAAGCTGAATTAACAACTATTGAACTGGATGAGGGTGAAAAAATACCAAATAATTTACAATCATATGATGCAATGTTTTGCATGGGTGGCCCCATGGATACATGGATGGAAAAAGAACACCCGTGGTTAATTGAGGAAAAAAAAAAAATAAAAGAATATGTTGTTGACTTAAAAAAACCTTATTTAGGTTTTTGTTTAGGATGTCAACTTTTAGGTGAGGTTGTTGGTGGGAAGGTTGTTAAATCTAAAATACCTGAAATAGGAATTCTAGATATTAACTTTACTAAAAGTAAAGAGAGCGACAAAATATTTAGTGAATTTCCAAATCAAATTAAATCACTACAATGGCATTCTTATGAGGTCCAAGGTTTAGAAAATAACAATGATGTTCAGTTATTAGCTTCTTCCCCTGAAACAAAATATCAGATCTTTAAGTATCAAAATCATGCCTACGGTATTCAATTTCATATTGAAATTAAGGATACAACAGTGAATGAATGGGGTTGTGTGCCTGAATATAAAGTAGCTCTTGAGAAACAGCTTGGAAAAGGAGCACTTGAAAAATTTGATAAAGCAGCACAAGCAAATATGAAAAATATGAATAAGTATTCAGAGATTTTGTATTCAAAATTTAAAACTGATATTCTTAAATTATAAAAAGGAGGATTGATGAGTATATTTAAACCAGTAAAAGAAAATACTAAAAATGGTAAAGTTAAAAAAATTTTTGATGATATAAAAAAAACAAGAAAAATTAAAAAAATTCCAAATTTTTGGAAATCTTTAGCTCATAACCCAGAAAATCTTGAAAGAACCTGGAATAGTCTAAAACAAATTATGAAAAAAGGGGCGTTAGATCCAGTTACGAAAGAACTAATATATGTGGCTGTATCAATCACTAATAGTTGTGAATATTGTATTAAATCACATACCTTTGCCGCAAAGAAAAAAGGAGCATCAGATCAGATGATAAAAGAAATGATAGATGTTGTAGGAATTGCAAACCAGAATAACAAACTTGTAGAAGCTTATCAGGTAGAGGTAGATAAAATTTATAAATAACTTATAGTTTGTTTTAAATAAAATTTATGACGGTTTTATCAGGATATATTTTTTTAGCAGTTGGAATTATAACAGGAATAAGTGCAAATAGTTTTGCAAAAATATCTAATGGTTTTACAAACTTTAGCGCTACAGCAGCATGTTTATTTTTTATGTTTTGTTGCATGTTTTCCCTTTCAAAAGCAATGTCGGTAATACCTGTTGGATTTACTTATGCAACATACGGTGGACTTACCATTACAGCCATAGCCATCTTTGGTCTTATTAAATACAATCAGATGCCAAATATTTATGGGATATTAGGGATCTCTTTAATCGTTATTGGAGTTGTACTGATTAATACTTTAGGCAAAACCAATTCCTAAATTTTTCATTCAAATGGAAGATGAATATATTTATAAAATTCTCAGTATTCATGAGTATGAAAAATTAAGAAATAGTGATTATTTTTTTGGGACCGAAAAGGATATTATCGATGGATTTATTCATTTTTCAAAAAAAGATCAACTAATAGGAACTTTAAACAAATATTTTAAATATCAAAAAGATTTAATTATTTTAAAAATTTCATCAAAAAATCTTAAAAATTTAAAATGGGAATTGTCAAAAGATGGTCAAATTTTCCCTCATCTTTATTCAAAATTAAATAATAAAAATATTCTCGAAGAGTTTATTATAAAAGCAAAAGAAGATGGAAGCTTTGAATTACCTGTTAATTGTTAGTATGACAAAAATGCACAATATTTAATATTGTAATTATTTTTTTTAATATTATTAAAGTGTTATGAATTTTTGTTATAGTTTACTGGCATTCTTTGGAGTTGCGCTTACGCTAATATATATTTTTAAAAAACCTTCTAAGAGTGAAATTAAAAAATTCAAAAATAAAAATCAGGATAAAGTCAATTGGTCAAGAATGGGTTTTTAATTAGTTTTACCTATTAAATTTACAATCAAAACACCCGATATAATTAACACCATTCCAAGAACAGTATAAAGATCAGGCATCTGATTAAATTTAACAACTCCAACAATAATAGTCGCTATTATACAAAGACCAGCAAAAGAAGCATATGTTACACCAACTGGAATAGATTTCATTACTAAAGACAAAGTATACATACAAGCAACAATTGTTACTGCAGTTAACAAGGTCGGAATTAACAATGTAAATCCCTGAGCACTTTTTGCAAAACCATTAGCAGCAGTACCAAGCACAACTGCAACAATTAAAATTAAATAAGCTGAAATATTTGCCATTAAGTATTATATACTCTCTTTTTGAAGTAAAATACTTAATTGTTCAATCATTTGCAAATTAGACTGTGATGATGGATAAATTTTGTGTGCCTCGATATAACTATCAATCGCTTTTTCATAATTTTCAAGCGCTGTTTGAACAAGTCCTTGACCAGAAAGTGCACCGAAGTGTCTTTTTTCTAAACTCAAAACCATATCAATATCTTTTTGTGATAATTCAAAGTTTCCCATCATATAAAGAACGGTTGCTCTTTTATTCCATCCCTCTGCCCATTTAGGGTCTAATTCAATTACTTTAGAAAAAACATTATGTGCACTAGTTAATTGATTTTTCATCATATACTCAGAGCCTTTTGCCAAAAGCTCAGTCAAGGTGTCCTCTGATGGATGCGTAGTCCATAGCTGCCAAATTTTATCCTCAACTTTTTTGGCCTCTTCTAGGTTACTTAAAGCTTT
>Ga0163109_10004262_pt1 | contig 10875 bp, 6 predicted proteins | sample CRUFie1St13metaG_FD_108704 | JGI IMG/M metagenome (GOLD analysis project Ga0163109, IMG submission 108704) | Marine microbial communities from the Costa Rica Dome - CRUD Field 142mm St13 metaG | ecosystem: Environmental > Aquatic > Marine > Oceanic > Photic zone | place: Costa Rica: the Eastern... | reverse complement strand
TACAAGGAGTGCTGACACAGCGGGCTTGGACGCTCCCAATCTTCGCATGTTCAAGTGGACTTGCCCGTTCCGATGGCCGGTGCGGGATCGTTGACTTGCAAGTCATTCACGAGTGACGTCCAGTTGGCCTTGGACAAGCCGTGTCTCCCAGCCAGCCACAGTGCATGTCCGCTTGGTGAAAACCTGGCGACGTAGCGGCTGCTGTCGCTCACATGGTGCCAAGTCCTGCCTCGGTCGAGGCTGACGTCAATGCCTGAAAATCCAACGGCCACCAACTGATCCGAAAATGTGGGGTGATGCACAATGCTCGAACGGTACCCTGGACCCGTGCCTTCTGCAATGAGGTTCCAGGTTTCTCCTCCATCATGGGTTTCGGCGAGGTTGCCTCGGTTGTTGTTGGGATCTTCCCAGTTTCCGCCCATGACCCAACCTTGTTGGGCGCTCGAGAATGTGCCGGAAAAGGCACCTGTCATGGCTTCGCCTTGCACGATGGGCAATGGAAAGGCCTCCCAAGACCTTCCGCGGTCTGTGCTGCGCAAACACCGTGAAGCCTTTCCCCCAGTGAACACCCATGCGGTGTCTCCCGAGAGGGCAATGTTCCCGTTGGAGGCGGCAAACCCCGCTTCGCCTGGTTTGTGTGGAGGAACATTTTCGCAGTCGGCGGCGCGCCATGTGTTGCCGCCATCTCGGGTGACGAGCAAGGTCAAGCACCCGCTCACAGGGTCTCCGAAAACCAAGCCCTCTTCGGGGTTCCACCAGGCCATGGCATCGAAAAAGACTGTTTCGTTGGTGTCCTGGTGCACCCATTCCGGAACTGTGTTCAGGTTGGTGCAACGTCCAATCCATCCTGGCGAGGCAATGGAAGCCACAAACCATGCCTTGCCATTCCAACCTGAAGCCCGAAACGAAGGGAAGGTGCTGTCGGGCGCCATCCATTGTTGCTCATTCCATTGGATTCCAGCATCTGTGGTTTCTCCCACCCATCCTTTCGCGGCGGCAAATCGAATGTGGCGCTCAGATAAAATGTCCAACGTTCGAATGGCACTGGGTGCGGTCCAATGGCGCCATGCAGGCTCGGGTGTTGTGCAACTGACGAATGCCCCGCAAACAGCGATGGCGAGCAGCAGGTGGAGAGGTGCGTTCCGGCCGAGGTGTGAAAGAAACGACATGGTTCGTGGAGAATTTGTGGGTGCCTTAGGGGCGGTCTGTGAAGTGTAGGATGCAATTTGGACCAATGACGCAATTCAAACGGCTTCTGGTTCTTGTTTTTCTTGGATGTGGTTTTTCCGTCGCGGCCCAAACCAATGAAGGTTGGAGGGTTGTGGAGGCCACCAACGCCGGCAAGGCAGGTCAACCTCTGCCTGGTGTGACCATTCGATACGGATGTGACAGCCGTGATTCGGAGACCCAGGGCTTGATGGCGTCCGACGTGAATGGCAACTTTGACAACGTCTTGGCTTTGACAGAGTGCCCATTGACGTGTTGGGCGTCATTCAGTTTTGTGGGGTACGAACCTCGGCAGCTTTCATGTTCCGACATTGAGAGGAATGGTGGGGTGGTTGTGTTGACCTCCCAAACAGAAGCCTTGGATGCCGTCGTGGTGACGGCGAGCATTTCTGGCAGCACCGTGGAAGAAGAAACCGTGCCTGTGACGGTGTTGAAGCCGTACTTGGCGGAAAGTGCCAATGCGCTGGACTTGAAGGGGCTGGTGTCCAAAACCCCGGGTGTGTCCATCCTCGATGGCCAAGTCAGCATTCGGGGAGGAAGCGGCTACAGTTACGGGGTTGGCAGCCGGGTGCAGATGTTGCTGGATGGCATGCCGCTGCTTTCGGGAGACCTCGGGGAGATTTGGTGGTCATACCTCCCCATGGAGCACGTGAGTCAAGTGGAAGTGGTGAAGGCCACGGCGTCGTCGATGTATGGCTCGGGGGCATCCAATGGGGTGATCCACATGCGCACCGCGTGGCCCGGTGACAAGCCAGAAACCGTGGTGAGTGTGTTCAACGGGGTGTACGACACCCCAGATTCGACCCAATGGCGCTGGTGGGATGAGAGCTACTCACCCATCTCCAGCGGCATGAGCGCATCCCATCGACAGGCGTTTGGCAAGCTCGACATTGTGGCGGGGGGCAGCGTGTTTTCCGACAAAACATACCTGTCTGTGGGCCACGAACAGCGGCTCAGAGCCAATGCCAAATTTCGGTATAGGTTTTCTCCAACATGGCAATTTGGTGGGGCTTGGCAGGGCCAATACCAACAAATGGGTCGATTCATCCTCTGGGACGATTTTGCCACCAACGTGTACTTGCCGATGGATGGAACATCGAGCGAAGACCGTTGGCTGAACTGGCATGCCGACGCATGGGTGACCCATGCCCCGCTACGGGGGGGGACACACCATTTCAATCTGCGGACTTACGAAACGTCGCGGTACGGAGGCGGGTCGGGCCGCATTCTCCTCAACCTTCGCGACTCGCTGATCAATCCATCCATGACGAGCAGGTTGACGATGGCACAGTACAGGTACTCGCACACCTTCGCTGAGCAGTTGTCCGTGCAGGTCGGGGCCTTTGGTTCCCTGCAGCGGTCGTTTTCGAGCTTGTACCCCGGCATCACTTTGCTGACCTTCAATGTGGCTCAATTTGCCCAAATGGAATGGGCGAGAAGCGGATGGAAGTTGGCCGCTGGCGTGAGGAACGAGAGCAACTTGAATCCAGGGGTGTTCGACGAAACGTCAGGTCCGATCCTGCGGTTTGGCCTCAACCGGCAGTTGACCCCCACCACCAACGTGAGGCTGTCGTATGGCGAGTCGCTGCGCTTTGCCTCCCTTGCTGAACGGTACGTGGAAGGGTCCATCACCGATGGCGTGAGCATCCGGGGCAACCTTGACCTCATCAGTGAGTCGGGCAACAACGTGGAGTTGGGATTGATCCAGCGCTTGGAGAGCGACGCAGGCAATTTGTTGCTCGAGGGGGCGGCATTTGTGCTGAATTACGACGAGATGATCGAGTACACCTTGCTCCCTGAACTCGACGCCAACGGTTGGCTCCAAACGGACGAAGACGGCAATCCGCTATTTTATTTTCAGCCTTTGAATTTGGGCAGAACCCGAATCATGGGTTTTGAGTTGAGCGCCACAGGAGCCGGGCAACTGGGCCGCGTGCCTGTTCGGGCGGTTGCGGGATACACTTACAACTATGCCGGCGACCTGACGAACGATCCAAACCAAGACAGCCTGAATGTTTACATGGAGAACTTCTTTGCCTCGTTTGGCGACAGCAGAGACAGCCTGGTGACTGCAGGTTCGTTGTTGAAATACAGAAACAAAGGTGCTGTCAAATTGGATGTCGAATGGGACATGGGGCCATGGACGGCCGGTGTCGCCCTGAACCACCAAAGCTTCATCGATGCCGTGGACGAGTACTTCGAAATTTTGATCAGCGGACTGGTGAATTACCGAGAGCAATTCACCAACGGTTCGACACGTTGGGACACTCGGCTGTCCTACACCGCGCCAAAGGGGCAACGCTTCTCCTTGATTGTCAACAACATCACAAACGGCGTCGTCAGCACCCGTCCTGGCATCATGGGTGCACCTCGGCACGTCATGCTGAAATTCGACACCACGTTTTGATTTGATGCACTGGGGGACGGGGTGTGCAACCTTGTGCCGAGCTTGATGGTCCTCGCAGCATGGGGGTTACTTTTGCCTCCTGTAACCTGCAAATCCAATGGAAATGTCTTTTCCGAAATCAAGCCGTGTTTTGTTGTTGTTGCTGACCCTTGTTTTGGGTTCAGTGTCGTCCATGGGGCAATCCCATTTGCCGGGCGAATTTCTGGTGATGTTTCACCAGCACCAAAATGCAGAAAAATGGGGCAATCAGCATGGGCTCGAGCACGTCGATGTGCTTTCTCCGAGGGCACACATTCACTGGTTCAAACTCGAACAAGAAGGGACATCCGCCCAAGATTGGGCCGTCCTCCGCGAACTGAGAAAAGATTGGCGGGTGGAAGCTGCGCAGTTCAACCATGAAGTGACGCGCCGTGAAACCTTGCCCAACGACCCTCAAATCGGCAGCCAATGGCACCACGTTGAAAATGGAGACCACGACATCGACTCTGACCTTGCATGGGATGTCACCACGGGGGGCACCACGGCAAGCGGCGAGCGCATTGTTGTGGCCGTCCTCGAAGGCGGCGGATCCAATTACAACCACGTCGACCTCATCGACAACCACTGGGTGAACGCTGCAGAGATTCCCAACAACGGCATCGACGACGACGCCAATGGGTTTGTCGACGACTACAACGGCTGGAACGTGGGCAGCGACGACGACAATGTCGGGGCCGGGGGACATGGCACGTCAGTCAGTGGCATGATTGGTGCGGCCGGAGACAATGGCGTTGGCGGTGCAGGAGTCAACTGGGACGTGGACATCATGCAAGTGGACATGGGCTTTGGTGGATTGTCAGAAGCCAATGTGGTCGCATCTTACAACTATCCTTACGAAATGCGGGCCTTGTTCAACGAGAGCAATGGAGAGCGTGGCGCGTTTGTGGTGGCCACAAATGCGTCTTGGGGCATCGATGGCGGGAATTCGTCCCAGGCCACTGTTTGGTGCGGATTTTACGACGATTTGGGCGAGGTCGGCATCCTCAATTGCGGGGCAACGGCGAACAACAACGTGAACATTGACGTGGTGGACGATTTGCCGACAGGCTGCAGCTCGCCTTACATGTTGTCCATCACAGCAACCGACGACAACGACGTCCGAACCTTCTCGGCCTATGGTGCAACAACGGTGGATTTCGGCGCGCCTGGCGACAACGTCTTTCTGCCGAGTGGCTCCTCGGGTTACAGTGGGACAAGTGGAACGTCATTCGCCACACCTTGTGTGGCAGGGGCGATCGCGCTGATCTACAGTGCGCCTTGTCCTGAGTTGATGGAGTTGGCCTTGGGGAATCCCCAAGCAGCAGCCGATTTGGTTCGCGGTTACGTCTTCGACGGTGTAGATGTGGTCAACAATTTGGTGGGTGAAACTGTGACAGGTGGTCGACTCAATGTCAACAACTCTCTCCAATTGGCGTTGGCGAATTGTGGCCCCATCGAGTGCGAGCCCGACAGCATTTTTGCGTCGACGGGATGTGTATACAACGCCGATTTGGACACGGTTCTGACAGAAATCACATTGGGTGTGGAATTGAGCTCGTTCCTCTGCGCAACCAGCACATTGTGCTCGTGGAACGACGCCGACACGATGGATTGGCAGTGCGATTCCGTCAGCATCAACTCCGGTGAAACCATCCTCTTTTCAGGGTTGCTTCCCGACGTCACCTACTCGTATTCCTACACCGTGGATTCCTTGCCTTTGGCGTATGAAATCGACGTGCTGACCCCAGCATGCGACACTTTGATTCAGGGATGCACGGGTCCCACAGCGAACAACTACGATTCGCTTGCCACCATCGACGATGGCTCTTGTGATTTTCCATGCATCGATTTTGAGTTCAACATTTTGACCGATTGTTGGCCGGAAGAAATTGGATGGGAGCTCGCGTTGGATGGCGGTGAGGTTGTGGCTTCTGTCTCCCCAGGGACTTACGAAACTGAACAAGATTCGGTGGTGTTTGAGCAATGCCTCACAGAGGGGTGCTACACCTTGGTGATTGAAGACACCTACGGCGATGGTCTGAACGGGGAGGCTTGGACGCAATGTGGTGTGGATGGAAATTATGCTGCGGTCGATTCCTCAGGTGCCATCCTATTCCAAATGGGAGAACCCGACTACGGCGATGGCATCGAGCACGCATTCTGTTTGCCGGCCATTTTCGGATGCACCAACCCCGCGGCGTGCAATTTCGATGCCTTGGCCAACACAGACAACGGCACGTGCGAAGTCCCGGGCGAGTCGTGTGACGATGGCGACGAGGACACGGTGTTTGATGCTGTGGGCGAAGATTGCATTTGTGCCGGAGTCCCTGCTGTAGTCGGTTGTACGGATTCCGAGGCATGCAACTACAACGAGTTGGCCAATGTGGACGATGGATTGTGTTATGAACTTGGCGTCGGAAACATTGCGGGTCCCATTTTCCCATTTGCAGGGGACACAGCGACGTACGACTACAACGGAGCACAAGGTGATGTTTTCGAATGGTCTGTCGAGGGAGGCAACATCTTTGAGGGTCAGGGCACAACCTCATTGACCGTGATTTGGGGCAACGACATTGGCTCGGCTTCTGTGTCGGTCACAGAGTCGGATTCAACAGGGTGCTTTGGTGCGGCGTTGCGTCCTGTCAACCTGTTGGAACCCACATGGATTCCCAATTTCTCAACCTTCAATTTGACACTGATGCCCAATCCGGCAAGTGATTGGGTGACGTTGGATTGGAACCATCAAGGCACGTCGGTGATGGACGTCGAAATCTTGGACGCCAAAGGTGCAAGGGTTCTTCAATCTCGCACCACGCAGCGGCTGAATGTGGGGGGCTTGGCACCTGGCTTGTACATGCTCAAAGCGACCTGCGATTTGGGCCAAACGACCCTTCCGTTGATTGTCAAATAAGACGACCAGACAGACAAACCGAGGGCGGGCCGAATGGTCCGCCCTTTTTCTATGGATTGCGCCAAGAGCGTCAGCTCTGGGCACCGTCGAATTGTGCCCTCAGTTCAAGACATTGCTTTTCTGTCCAAGACCTGACATGGGTGCGCAAGGCCTCGGCATCGTCCATGCGCACGGCGTCTCCGATGCGCACTGCAATGTCGATCCGAGGGGCCCCAAAGTGGTGAAAGGCGTGTGGGATGAACCATTTGTTGTCCACCCACGCGATGTTGGGATCCTTGTACTCTAGGGCCACGGGCACTATGGGGAAACCTTCCTCCGCGCAGGTGTAAAACATGCCGGGACGGTATTCGAGCAACTCAGGTCCTTTGTACGTGGTGCCTTCTGGGAAAATCACGATGCCCATTCCTTCTTCGAGACGCTGCCGAACCGCGGCACGTGTGGCCCTCCGGCTGTCCTTGCTTGTGCGGTTCACCCAAATGGTGCCAAGCAACGAAGCTCCCCACCCAATGACAGGCCAAGATTTGGATTCAATTCGCCCGACATACACCACAGGAAAGCCCACGGGGAACAACACGGCGTCCACGTAGGAACGGTGGTTTCCCATCAGGACCGCGGGATGGTCGGGGAATTGACCTTCCCATGACACGTGCAATCCCATGATGCGCTGCACCCGCCGTACAAAGCGGACGAAGCGCTTGTGAATCCAATGTCTGGTGTCGTTTTGGGTTGCGCGAAGGAGACGCAACCATCCCAAGCCGAGGAGCATCCGAACGATGGTCGCCATGGACAAGAACAGGAACAAAAGGATGCGGACAAGGGCTCGAATTGGGCGCATGGCAGGAGGGTTGTGCCGAAGGTAAGGAAGGGAACAGCGTCAGTCGGGGCTGAACAGCGAGAGCCAAGGGGACACGGGCATGCCGTTGGAGTGAAAGTGGCCGGGGACGGCGCGCTTCATCTTTTTTGCGGGAGGAGTGACAATGTCGAGCGCCTCGTCCGTGATGGGATGCTTGAAAGCCAATCGCGTGCAGGTCAAATGCAGTCCATGACCGGTGTAGCGGGGGAACGATCCATACACTTGGTCCCCAATGACGGGATGCCCAATCGCGGCGGCATGCCGCCGGATCTGGTGCGTTCGGCCAGTCTGCAATTGCCATTCCACAAGTGTGGCGCGCCCGTGCACGGCCCACGAACGGTGGCCGAGGACCTTGAATGCCGTGCGACACGCTTTGCCTTCAAGTGCCAGAGAAACCAAACCTCGAGAGGTGGATAATTGGCCTTCCACCCAGCTGTGGTAGGTTTTCTCGACATCTGGCCAAATCGCCTGAACGCGCTGAAGTACATCCGCTGATTTCGCCACCACAACAGGTCCTCTCGTGCCGTGGTCCAACCGGTGGACGGGCTGGAGCCATGGAGCATGTTCGCCATGCGATGCGCGAATCAGGACCATCAACGATTCCCCCTTGCCGTGAACGGCCAAACCTGCTGGCTTCAACACCACCAACAAATGTGGGTCTTCGTGCAGGGTGGGGGGAAGGGGATTCATGACCAGGTGTTGCGCCAAAGTTGCATTCGACGGACGAAGATCTTCGTGCTGGGTCAAAAAAGCATGTTCATTGTGTTGAAACTTGAGATTTGCACGACAAATTGCTATCTTATATCGACGAAACACACGCGAAGGATGCGGATTGAAAGGACGACATGGTGGGTTGTGCTCTTGTTCATGGCAATGTGGTGCGAAGGCTTGGCGCAAGAACAGGTCACGGTGGATGAAGCCTTTGTAGAGCGTCGGGTGTGCCACACCATGGGCAATTTGGACCGTTTGCTGCGTGATCATCCCGACCTCCGGCCCAACATGGACAAGGTTGAATCTCAGGTGCAGTCCTTTGTGGCGAGGCGGAAAGCGATCGGGGCCAAGGGGATGCCATCCACGGTGGCGGTGCCGGTGGTGTTTCACGTGTTGCACAACACGCCTTCAGAGAACATCAGCGAGGCCCAAATTTTGTCACAACTGGACATCCTCAATGAGGATTTCAGGAGACTCAACGAAGACCAAGACGACACTTGGCCCCAGGCGGCGGACACGCAAATCGAGTTTTGTCTCGCTGTTCGAGATCCCGACGGAAACCCCACTGAGGGCATTGTCCGCACGGCGACGGGAGTCACCATGTTTGGTCCCAACGACGCCATGAAGTATTCCTCGCAAGGTGGGTCTGACGCTTGGCCTGCATCGGATTACCTGAACTTTTGGATCTGCGACTTGGGGCCGGGGTTGTTGGGGTACGCCCAATTTCCTGGAGGAGCCCCAGATAGTGACGGTGTGGTTTGCAATTACCGGGCTTTAGGAAATGTTGGAACCGCGACCTTCCCTTTCAATCTCGGCAGAACGGCCACGCACGAGGTGGGACACTACCTCGGTCTGTACCACACCTGGGGAGACGGGGGGTGTGAGGTGGATGATTTGGTGTCGGACACGCCCAACGACGATGGTCCCAACTATGGATGCGATGTCGGTTCGCCAAGTTGTCTCTCAGGCACCGACGCCATGGTTCAGAACTTCATGGACTACTCGGACGATGCGTGCATGAACCTGTTCACAGCGGGTCAGGCAACCCGCATGCACGCACTTTTTGCGCCCGATGGAGCGCGCTTTTCGTTGTCGTCGTCCCTTGGGTGCACTCCTGTGGGAGCCGAATCCAATTTGGATGCCGAGATGCTGGCGTTCCTGTCACCGGAATCGAGTGCATGTGCCTCTTCCGTTGCGCCGATTGTCCAAATCCGAAATGCAGGCAACCAGTCTGTGACGTCCATCACCGCGCAGCTGAGCCTTGACGGTGTGCCAGTGGACACCACAACATGGACTGGGAACTTGGCATTTTTGGAGGTTGAGGAATTGTCATTTTCCGAATTGACCCTCGAATCGGGTGCCTACGAACTCGAGGCTTCTTTGTTGAACGTGAATGGCGCGGCAGATGACAATTCCGACAACAATGAGCTAGAGACTGATTTTGTCCTCAATGCCACGGACAATGCGGTGACGTTGGACGTGGGGGGAGGAAGTTGGGATGCGGAAATTGGATGGTCGCTTGAATTCGACGGAGCTGTCGTGGCGCAGGGTGGAGAGGGTTCATTTGACTTGTGCATTCCAGAGGGATGCTACATCTTCAACATGAGCGACGCCTATTCCGACGGATGGAATGGTGCCACGTATTCGTTTGTAGATGCGGATGGAATCACTTGGGCGTCGGGCGATTTGGACAATGCTGCGCTTGGCGACGGGTTGTCCACCGGCTCAGATTTCTTCACGTTGGGACCAAACGAATGCCAATGGGGCTGCACAGACCCAGCTGCATGCAACCATGACCTTGACGCCACCGCGGACGACGGCACGTGCGCCTATCCTGAGGAGGGACTGACGTGTCCCAGTTGTGATCTGGAGGTGCAGTTTCTCATGGAGGACTTGGAAGGTGGAGAGGCTGGAGACGCGCTCGAAATCACCGCATTCGGGTCCTTGGAGGCCATGGAGATTTCACTCGCGTGGACCAATTTGGAGCAGGACGCTTCGTGGGCCGCCGATCTGATGGTTGAGGTGGGCTTGCCCAATGGCGACTGCGTGGCTTTGGGCGGATACAACGTGACGAGTGACTGCAACAGTTTGGGAAATTATTCGGCCATTTGGCCTTCTTCTTGGCAGAGCTCCAATTCTGGGGTGTTTGAGGCGATTCTCGCTGCCGATGTCTGGGGACTGGCAGGAGAAGGTGAATGGACGTTTTCTGTGGTCAATGGATACGGCTCGAGCGACGGCATTGAGCTGGACATGACATTGAAATTGGTGGGGCTCTGTGCACCTGGGGAAGCTGTCCAAACCGGATGCACGGATGCGGCGGCTTCGAATTTTGACCCCACAGCCAATGTGGACGACGGCAGTTGTTCACCAGCATCAGACTGTCCAGCAGACCTCGATGGAGATGGTCAAGTGACGGTTGCGGATGTCCTTGTTCTGTTGGCTGATTTTGGTTGTGCAACCAGTTGCAATGCCGACCTCAGCGGAGACGACATCACATCTGTGGAAGACATTCTGTTGATGCTTGCGGCCTTTGGTGAGCCATGCTGACCCATTTTCAAGGGACTTTCAATGGAAACAATGGTCGTTTTCTTTTAGTTTGCGTTCCTCTTATGACACCAATCGAACGATGAAGCTATTTGTTGCCAAACTGAACCGCGATGCTGTGGAATCGGACCTGTTGGAATGGTTCGGAGCCATGGGGCCAGTCCGGAGCGTCAAAGTTGTGACGGACAGGGAGACGGGACAGAG
>Ga0163109_10004260_pt1 | contig 10879 bp, 8 predicted proteins | sample CRUFie1St13metaG_FD_108704 | JGI IMG/M metagenome (GOLD analysis project Ga0163109, IMG submission 108704) | Marine microbial communities from the Costa Rica Dome - CRUD Field 142mm St13 metaG | ecosystem: Environmental > Aquatic > Marine > Oceanic > Photic zone | place: Costa Rica: the Eastern... | reverse complement strand
GACTTCCTCGAGCTCAAACTCCCGTTCGAATTCGACAAACACCGCCTCGCTGTGTCCTCCAACCACCGGCACGCGCACCGCAGTGCAAGACAACTGAATGGACGCATCGCCCATGATTTTTTTGGTTTCATGGTGCACCTTCATTTCCTCACGGGTGTACCCATTGGGCTGAAATGTGTCGCAATGGGGGAGGCAATTTTGGTCAATGGGATGGGGATACACCGTCAATTCCGCCTCACCCCGTCGCTCCGCCTCAAGCTGCGCCTTGGCCGCTTGACCGGTGCCGGTGACACTCTGATACGTGTTCACCACGCCACGCTGGATGCGCCAGCCGTCGTGCAAGGGCTTGAGGCACATCACAAGCTGCATGGTGGTGCAATTGGGATTGGCAATGACCAAATCCCCTTCGTCCAGCACCTCGCCATTCACCTCCGGCACCACCAACTTGTGCAGGTCCGACATGCGCCAGGCGCTGCTGTTGTCTACGACGGTGATGCCCGCCTCGGCAAATCGAGGCGCCCATTCTGTGCTGAGTGCCCCTCCGGCCGAAAACAGCGCAACATGTGGACGCTGCGCCATGGCATCTTCGATGGACATCACTTCCAACTCTTCTCCTCGGAAGGTGATGGTGCTCCCCACGGATCGGGCTGAGGCCACAGGCAAAAGCTTGGCGACAGGAAACCCCCTTGATTCCAGCACCTCCAACATGGTGCGGCCCACCATGCCAGTCGCGCCGACCAAGGCCACATTCAACGGTTTGAGATTGGAATTCATCGGATGGGGTTCTGTGACTTCACCAACGTCGGTTGCCAATGAACAAACGGTTGGGCTCCACGCCACGAAAATACGAGGTTTAAGAGAATGGAATCGTAATGGAATTTGCCTTGGCTACACGACCTTTCGACCATGCGCGACGGCATTCCTTTCCAACCATGGAACCAACCGGACATGGCCCCCCTTGGCATGGCCACCGCGGTGCTTTTGGGTGTTTGGCTGTTGCGGGCCGGGTTTGTTAGGGAAGCCTTGAGGTTGCAATGGGCATGGAGCCGTCCGCGCAATTTGACCACCCGAAATGCCTCGGAGACCCCACGCACAATGGGGGTGGTGTTGAGCCACACCTTGGCGACGTTGGGCTTGACAGCGGGATGGACCCTGTCGCTGAAACACGGAGGTTCGGCCACCCCCTGGCTCGCCATTCCTGTTTGGATTCTCTCGTCCATGGCCATCCGTGCTTTGGCCGGGCGCCTGTTGACGAGGAACCGCGATATGGCAAGCGCTTGGTTGGAGATCACACGACACAACAATTCGTGGATGGGCATCCTCATGTCGTTGTGGTGCGTGGTGATGGCCATCCACCCCATTTCCAGGCATCACCATATGGTGGTGTGGGGCAGCGCGATGGTAGTGGTTCTCGCCCTGCTATACGGGGCAGGAAGAACCACCCAGCTCCTGCTTTCCGGCCGTCAACAACGGGTTGTTGGAATCTTGTATCTTTGCACCCTCGAATGGAGCTGGTCGCTGTTTTGGATTTTCTGGAGCATCCGATTCGCCGTTCGTGGACATTGAATCGCAAGACCCATGGCCCAAAAGATCAAAACCGTCCTGATCTCACAGCCCAAGCCTTCCACCGAGAAGTCCCCGTACTTCGACTTGGCTGACAGGCAAAAACTCACCATCGACTTCCGTCCCTTCATCCATGTGGAGGGCATGGATGCCCAAGAGTTCCGCCAACAAAAGTTGGACATGGCGGAGCATACCGCAGTGATTCTGACGAGCCGTTTGGCCGTGGACCACTACTTCCGCATGGCGAAGGAAATGCGGTTTGAGGTGCCCGATTCCATGAAGTACTTCTGCATCTCTGAGAGCACAGCGTACTACCTTCAGAAGTACGTGCAGTACAGGAAACGCAAAATCTTCCACGGCACCATCAAATTTGACGAGGTGGTTGGGCTGATGAAAAAGCACAAGGGCGAGAAATTCCTGTTGCCGTCGTCGGATTTGCTGAAGAGCAGCATCCCCAATGCGTTGGACGAGGCGGGCTTCGACTACTCCCGTGCCATCATGTACCGAACAGTGTGCTCCGACTTGAGCGACCTGAGCGATGTGAAATACGACGTGCTTGTGTTCTTCAGCCCGAGCGGCATCGAGTCGCTGTTCAAGAATTTCCCCGACTTCGAACAAGGACCGACGCGCATCGCCGTGTTTGGCCCCACCACCGCAAAGGCGGCTGAAGCGGCAGGCCTTCGCATCGACATCAACGCCCCAACAGCCAAGGCGCCCTCCATGACCATGGCCTTGGAGCAATACATCACTGGTTGAGTGCACACCTTGTCGAAGCGCGAGCGGTTGAAGTCAACTGCATTGATGGACCTCGCGTTCAGTGAAGGGTTGAAAATCAAAGCGTTTCCCTTGATGGCAAGGGCGATGGAGGCAGAGCTTCCACATGACGTGCCTTTTCAAGCGGCGTTTTCTGTGGGAAAGAGGCGGTTCCGTCGCGCCGTGGACCGCAACCGAATCAAGCGCCTGCTGCGAGAAGCTTGGCGCTTGGAAAAAGCAACACTCGCCAAAAATTGGAAATCGGGGTCTCCCCAATGGGCGGTGGTGTTCATCTTTGTGGGGAACGAGATTCCATCCTTTTCGGACTGCCAGCGTTGGGTCAGCCGGGTGACAACCCAGCTGAATCTGGAAATCGCGGCGCGGGAGGATGATGGCAATTCTGCCGTCTCTTAAATCCAGTCGCTCATGCGCCGTGCTTTGATTTTGCTTGGACTGCCCTTGGCTGTGGTGTTGACCGTGGCCGCCACAACGAAAGACGACTACTTCGAGATGTCCAAGCAGCTCGAAATCATGCAATCCGCTTTCAGGGAACTCAACCTCTTCTACGTCGACCCCTTGGCACCCGGCGAACTCATGGAAACCGGCATCAAGGCGATGCTCGCCCAACTCGACCCCTACACACGGTACTTTCCTGAAACCAAAATGGAGGATGTCCGCTTCATGCAAACCGGGGAGTACGGGGGCATTGGAGCGAGCATTGAAACGCGCAACGGCCGCACCACAATTGTGGATCTCCTAGAAGGCGAGCCCGCAGAATTGGGGGGCATCCAGCTCGGAGATGTGTTGCAACGCATAGATGGGCGCGACATCGCCAACCTTGAGCAGGAACAAATCGGCGACCTTCTTCAAGGTGCCACAGGCACCAACGTCGAGGTGGAGGTCGAGCGACCTGGAACCGAAGGGGTTTTGACCTTCAAACTGCAACGCCGGAAAGTCAAGGTGCCCGACGTTCCTTACACAGGCATGTTGAGTGAGCGCACGGGGTACTTGGCTCTGAATTCGTTCACCAAAACCGCGAGCATGGAGGTCCGAAAGGCGCTCCTCAACCTGACCGATTCCTTGGGCGCTGAGCAAGTCGTCTTCGATCTGCGTGGCAACGGCGGCGGATTGCTGCGCGAAGCCATTGCCATCGTCAATTTGTTCGTGGGCAAGGGGCAAGAGGTCGTCAGCACCAAAGGGAAAACCCCCGACTGGAACAAATCCTACAAAACGCGCGCCAAGGCCTTGCGTCCAAACTTGCCCATCGCCGTGCTTGTGGACGGGAAGTCGGCTTCCGCAAGTGAAATTGTGGCAGGCACGCTGCAAGACTTGGACCGAGGCATTGTCGTGGGTTCAGAGTCGTTTGGCAAGGGGCTGGTGCAGCAGACCAAAAAGCTGGCGTACGGCACCCGCATGAAGGTGACGGTGGCGAAATACTACACCCCCAGTGGTCGTTGTGTCCAGCGACTCGACTACAGTCACCGGGACGACGAAGGAGACGTCCATGCCATGGCCGACTCCACCCTCCAGACATTTTACACGACGAGTGGCCGGGAAGTGCTGGAAGGCCGGGGGGTTCTGCCCGACGTGGAAGTGCTCCAGCCAGAGCTGAGCTACGTATTGCAAGGATTGCTCGCAGAAGGGATTCTGTTTGACTTCGCAGTGCAACACCGAGATGCCATTCAGGCCACGGACGATGCCGCCGCATTTTCATTGGACGAAGACATGTGGAACACCTTCGTGAACCACGCAGAGGGCTTGGCACAGGTTCCGTACAAATCCCAAACCCTCGAGGCCTTCGACGCCCTCAAGGCCATCGCCGAAGAAGAACTGCTTCACGAGGTCAATGCCGGCGCGCTCGAGTCTCTTCGCACGGGGTTGTCCGCAGACGTGCGCGCAGACCTCAACCGACACCGCAGTGAAATTGAGGAGGCCCTCGAACAAGAACTGGTGGTGCACCTCTACAACACTTCTGGCGAGTACCAACACGGTCTCAAGCACGATCCTGTGGCCCTGCGGGCCGTGGAATTGCTCGAGTCTGGGGAATACGCCTCCATCCTGCAAGGACCCGGTCTCGAGGATTGATGATGGCCTTGTTGCATCCGACCAAACTGGCCTTCTGGGGCTGGCTGGTGCTCATTTGGGGAGCGCCATGGTCTCATGCCGCCATGTCATTGGGCACAGGACTCCTCGCCGCAGCAGTGATCTCACAAAAGCTGTCGGGTGAACACGGGGGTCGAATGGATTTCAGTCGGAATGCACCCTTGTTGTGGTTGACCGCACTGATCGCATGGCAGGGTGCATCCCTTCTTTGGACGGAAAACATCACATGGGGCCTGACACTGATCGCCATTCAAATGGCGATGGTCCCTCTTGCATGGGCGCAACAAACGGTCCCCATGCCGGTGGAGGGTCGCATTCAAGGGTGGTTGTTCCACAGCGCCATGCTGGCCTTGGCTGGGGTTTTGGTGTGGGGAATCTGGCGGATGTCCAACGGCGAAATGACCGATGGTCGGAGCTGGACGCCCTTCATGTCCCATGTCAGACTTTCCATGTTTGTGGCACTCGCCATGGTTTGGGGCGCATGGAAACAACCTCGATGGCAAGTGGCAGTGTTTGCGGTGTTGTGGGCGGCATTGGTCGTGGCCAATGGCTCGCTGACCGGCGCCCTCCTCCTCCCACTTTCCTTGGCGTGGATCGTTTGGGACCAAGCTTCGTCAACGACACGCAAGCGGTTGGCGTTGTCCGGAGGACTGGGGGCGGTTCTGCTCGCTGGATTCACGGCCTCGTGGTTGCAACCCGTTCCATTGCCCATGCCGGTCGATGCCCTTCCTGTCCAAACCGCCTTGGGCAATCCGTATGAACATCGTCCCGATCTCGTGGTGTCGGAGGGTGGACACAGGGTGCAACTGTTCCTTTGCGAGGAGGAGTGGGAGCCCGCTTGGCGCCAAATCAGCGCCGTCCCATTCACTGCGGCCAACACGCACGGATTCTCCTGCAAAGACCGGTTGCCCAGGTACCTCACCTCGCTGGGATGGCCCAAAGACGCAGAGCACATCCTGAAATTGACCCCTGACCAAGTCGCGGCGATTGAAAATGGGGCGACCAACGCCCGCAGTCAAAAAGGGCTCGCCAGAAGGGTCAGAGAGCTGCGAAGAGAATGGGAGATTTGGCTGGATGGTGGCAACCCGTCGGGGCATTCTGTGGTTCAGCGCTTTGAACATTGGACCGCTGGACTGAATGCGTGGCTTGAGCGTCCCTTCATTGGACATGGGATGGGCGACACCCCCGCCGCCATGGCCAATGCGTACACGCGGATGGACTCTCAACTTTCACCGAGCCACAGGCACCGTGCGCACATGCAGCACCTGACTTGGGGCATCTCCGGAGGGTTGATGGGGTTGTTGCTCTGGTTGGGGTTTTGGTACAGTTGGTGGAAGCGCATCGGGTCTCATTCCACCGCTGCCCTTTGGGGCGGCGTGGTGCTCGTTTTGAGCTGTTTGTTCGAAGATACTTGGGAAACACAGGCGGGCATTGTGGTGAGCTTTTTGGCGCTGTTTGCCGCACCTGATCCATCGAGTTCAGCTCAATCGGCGACCGATGGCGCGTCGAGCACCTCGTGAAGTGCATCCCGCACAGCTTGGACTGAAATGTCCAATCCATGGCCATCCGCAAGCAAAGCCTCTGTGGCGAGCACAAGGCATTCGCCGAGCGGTGCCCATCGCTCGGGCCAATAAGGCGCCTGCGCCCGAAACAACCCCACCCCTTTCGTCCCCAGCGCCGTGGCCATGTGCAACGGACCGGTGCTGGACGCCACAATGCCCCTGACCTGGGACAAAACTTCCATCAGCTCTTCCAGCGTCCACTTCCCCACCGCGTCCGTGACAAGGTCAATGTCCTGGACCCTCTGCAGCCAGGGCTCAAGGGCGGTCCGTTCCGAAGGGGACCCTGTGACAATGACGGGGATGCCCTCGGCCACCAACATCTCACAAAGCGCTTCGAACCTGGATCGCGCCCAACCGTTGGCCGAGCCGTGGTTCCCTGGGTGCAGCACAACCGATTGGTGGTGCGCACTGCCCAGCGCGCGCTGTTCAGGAGCTTGAATCTGTCCATCTGAAGGAGACAGTCCTGTAAGTCCATGCCAATCCGCGTTGGTCGGAAATCGCCATCTCGCCGGGAGGTCGAGGGCGTGAAGCAACCGCAACCCTTGAGATGTTTCATGCTCGGGGCGGTGTTTGCGGCTCCGCCACACCCAACGGTTGGCCCAGAAGATGGACGCCCAGCGCCTTCCGGTCGCCACCCGAATCGGCACTTTGGCCATGGCCGACGCCTTCAACAGCGCCGGCTCTGGAAAACCAAAAACCACGGCATCCAACCCTTCGAAGAGGGCCACGTGCGCAGCCATGGGGTCCTTTGCCTCTTCATGCCACACCCTCACTTCATCCACCACCTCTGAACGATGGGCAATTGGGGCCGCATATCCCTTGCAAATCCACACCACTTTCACCTCGGGAAGCAATGCCTTCAATGCGCCCGCAAGCGGCAGCGTCAGTACGGTGTCGCCCAATGCGTCGGTTCGAACAACACCGACAACGCGCACCGCCCTTCGCTTGTCTTCCGTGTGCACAAGACGCCACTTCCAAAACGCGGCGAGCGCACTCCAACGCGCCACTTCCCAACCTGCCTTGCCATCTCTGAATCCGAATTGAACCACAAATTGCTTGAGCCATTGATACAATGCACGCAACATGGGCTTCACGGCATGGCTTGACCGGCCAGCCTGGGCGGCATCGACAGCGCCAAGGATGGAGAATTTGGCCAACTGACGCTGGTGATCCTCGGTCGAGTGGTAGCTGTAGTGCAATAGGTCCCCACTGAACGACATCACCTCGGTCCCAGCGTTGGGGACCCAGGATTCGTGAAGCGTGGCGCCAGGGTGCGCCGTTTTCCAACTGCCCGTCCCAGCTTTCCACAAACGGATTTTCCGGTCGGGGTACCAGCCGCCATGCCGTACCCACGTCCCACAGTAATTGGTCAATCTGGGGACACTCCACGCCCGAGGCGGCCCAGCCTCTTGACTCGCCTGGGATTTCCAGGTTTTCAATTCGGCCAACAAGGCTTCACCCACCACTTCATCCGCGTCCAGGCTAAGCACATAGGGTTGGGTCGCCCGATCGGCTGCCCAGTTTTTTTGGTCTGCATACGTGGTGAACGCGCGCTGATGGACCGTGGCTCCCCAGGATGCAGCCACGTCGGCCGTGCCATCTGTCGAGTGCGAATCCACCACGACAACCTCATCGGCAAGGTCTTTGACGGACGCCAGGCAACGCGGCAAATTGACCGATTCGTTCTTCGCAATGATGACGACACTCAGCACAGCCCCAAGTTAGTCTTTCGGTGGCTCTTCTCATCGGGGAAAGTGCGCGTCTCTTGTGGAAAACACGCTTTGGGGCACCCTCCCCACTGGCTTACTTTTGGGCGCATGAACGTCCTGCTCATTGGATCTGGTGGCCGAGAACACGCGATGGCTTGGAAGCTTGCACAAAGCTCTTTCCTTACCCAGCTCTTTGTGGCCCCCGGCAACGCAGGAACAGCTGGTTTGGCGACCAATGTCAAGTTGGACGCTTCGAACCACGACGCGGTCAGCCGCTGCATCAAAAAACACAACATTCAATTGGTTGTGATCGGGCCAGAAGCCCCTTTGGTGGATGGCCTTGTGGACCATCTTGTCGATTGCGGGAAACACCCTGACCTTGTGGTCATTGGCCCGAGGAAGGAAGGGGCGCAGCTCGAGGGCAGCAAGTCGTTCGCCAAGGAATTCATGCGCCGTCACAACATTCCCACGGCTGGCTATGGCGCGTTCAATGGCGACCAAGTGGAAGACGCGGTGGCCTTCCTCAACACCATGAAGGCGCCTTACGTGTTGAAGGCAGATGGTCTGGCCGCGGGAAAGGGCGTCGTCATCACTGAAGATGTCGAGGAAGCCGAAAAGGTCGTGCGGGACATGCTGTCGGGATCGGCCTTTGGTGCGGCCGGGGAGCGCGTCGTGATTGAGGAATTCATGGACGGCATCGAGTGCAGCATGTTTGCTGTGACAGACGGCCGGGCCTACCACTTGTTGCCCTCGGCCAAAGACTACAAGCGCATTGGCGAGGGCGACACAGGCCCCAACACCGGTGGCATGGGGGCGGTCAGTCCCGTGCCATTCATGGATGCTGAATTCCACGAAAAGGCCATCAACCAAATCATCATCCCCACGGTCAAGGGCCTCGCTGCCGACGGCATCCCGTACAACGGGTTCTTGTTCTTTGGCTTGATGAAAGTGGGAGGCGATCCGTATGTCGTGGAATACAATTGCCGCTTGGGCGACCCGGAGACGGAGGTCATCATGCCACGCATCCAAAGCGACCTGCTCCACCTGTTCGAAAACATGGGGGCTGGATTGCTCAGCGAATACCACCTCCAAATCGACCCCCGCACGTGCTCCACGGTGATGCTGGTGTCCGAAGGGTACCCAGGAGACTACGCCAAGGGCAAGTCCATCGATTTGCCTGAACGCGTGGATGCCGATGCCTTGCTGTTCCATGCAGGAACGACAACGTCACGCGGAAATGTGGTCACGAATGGAGGTCGGGTGTTGGCGTGTTCCGCCCTAGCTCCCAATCCGGAAAATGCCTTGAAAAAGAGCTATGAGCTCGCGGACGCTGTGGCATTCAGTGGCAAGCACTGCCGCCGAGACATCGGTCAAGATTTGCTTTGAACTTCCGGTTGGCCTTTCATCGCTGTCCCGCGATGGAGGGGGGCTGAGCGCATCTGGCTTCGGGCATCAGCCCAACATCACATGATGCTTCCCTCCTGCTCTGCTCGGGTGTTGTACTTCTTCTGAAGGCGCAACCAAAACATCAAGCCTCCCAAACCCAATGCAATCACCGCCCAGTTGAAGCTGTTGCTCATGGGAACCAAAACCGTGGTGAAGGTCCATTCGACGAATTGAGCGAGGGGAGTGAGGATGTCTTGCGTGTTCATGGCACAGGAGTTGCGTGTCAAAAATAGGCAAGCCTTTTCGAATTGTAACCTTTTTCGAGAAAGCCTCGTAACGCGATGCAGAACCCCATCAGATTTTTGTCATGCGAGCATTTCTTACACCCCTGTTCCTCTTTGCCTCCCTCCTTTCTTGGGGGCAATCTTACGACGTTCCCAGCTTGAGCGAAGCCCAGACTGCGGAACTCGAACGCGTTGTTGCCAAATGGCAAGCGCGCCAGAACAGCAACTCCATCGAGACCTTGAAATCCACCGGTCCTGCAACGATCGCTCCTGCGGTCCGCAACAACCGGTCGAATGCATTCGAAACGGCCCGTCCCGGAAACTGGTCGGACGCCGACACATGGGTGGGCGGTGAAGTTCCTTCGAACGACGATTCTGCTGTGGTGAAGCACAACGTCACCTTGACCCAAGATGCTGAATGCGCCAATTTGACAATCACCCATGCCGGACGTCTTTCTGACGCATCCGAGGTGGTGTTGACCGTTCAAGACGACGTGGTTGCGAATGGGGCGATGACCCTCCAACACTCAACCTTGGTCGTGACCGAAGAGTTCGGTACATCGACCATCGAGGGCCTCGTGGCGGTGGATCGCATGGAACTCCCCCTCCGTTCGAGCGTTTTGGTCAATGGGGACGTGACCATCACAGGAAACTTGGGCGTGACAGACGGAATTGTGACCGTGAACAACACGGGCACTTTGCGTCTCACGGAAAATGAGCACGGACTTGCGACCATCACCACAGAAACGGGCGATGTCCAAGGCCAAATCACCCGTGTGATCGATTTCAACTGCAATGTCAACTACCCCACCACATTTCCGATCTACCATCAGTTTGTGCTGGGGTTGGCTGGCGTGAAAGTGGCCGACTTGATCGACGACTTGCCTTCGTTTGGCTTTCCAGATTCTGACGATCCTGGATTTGTTTTCTCAAGCCTTTCCCAGTGGAATTCTGAGACTGGCAAGGATTCCATTCCAAGTGGCATGAACGATGTCTTGAAAAGCAACGAAGGCATCCACCTCTTTTTGCCAGCGAACCTTGAGTTTACATTGGAATTTTCTGGCACTTTGCCCAACGAAAACAAGCCCGTTGTGGTTCCTGACAACATCCCCTTGGCTTTCGTGGGAAACCCAGCGAATGGCAACTTGAAAATGGAGCGCCTTCAGGAAGCGATGGGCGACGGCCTTCGTGGAGTTGCGTGTTGGAACCCCAAGACGATCCAATACGACATCTACACTAAAGGGGCGTCCACCAACGGACTGAATGGACTGTTGCAACCCACCCGGGTGTGCTCTTTCCACACCACGGGAAATGCCTTTGACGTAACCTTGGACCTGGCCGATTTGGTGGCCAATGGCGAGCCCTTTGTGGATGCATCCGCACCTGAATTTTTCGTGGCAGCGACAGTCTCAAACTCCAACGGTCTCAGTGACGAAGCCAAAATTGTGCTGACCGAAGACGCTGCTGATGACCTGCAGTTGTCCGACGATGGCATGAACGTGTCTTCAGCAGGAAACAT
>Ga0163109_10004259_pt1 | contig 10880 bp, 7 predicted proteins | sample CRUFie1St13metaG_FD_108704 | JGI IMG/M metagenome (GOLD analysis project Ga0163109, IMG submission 108704) | Marine microbial communities from the Costa Rica Dome - CRUD Field 142mm St13 metaG | ecosystem: Environmental > Aquatic > Marine > Oceanic > Photic zone | place: Costa Rica: the Eastern... | reverse complement strand
GCGGGACGGCTTTGTGATTGCCGGCGGCGGCGGCATGCTGGTACTGGAGTCACTCAGTCACGCGCAAGCCCGTGGCGCAACGATTTTAGCTGAGGTGGTCGGCTATGGCGCGACTTCAGATGGCTATGACATGGTCGCACCCTCCGGAGAAGGTGCCGTACGTTGCATGCAGCAAGCGATGCAGGGCCTCGAGGGCAGTATCGACTACATCAATGCACACGGCACCAGCACGCCAGCGGGTGATATTCAGGAACTGAACGCGATGCGAACGGTGTTCGGTGACAATGCCCCCGTGATTGGATCCACCAAATCCCTATCAGGACACTCACTGGGCGCCGCCGGCGTTCAAGAAGCGATTTACTCACTGCTCATGATGCAATCGGATTTCATCGCTGCCTCAGCCAATATCGAGAATCTCGATGAAGGCGCAAAGGGGATGCCCATCGCGCGTGAGCGGGTCGATCGGGCAGGGCTAAAACAGATGATGTCGAACAGTTTCGGTTTTGGCGGTACCAACGCCACACTCATTTTCCGGCGTTATAGCGACTAGCCTTCAGGCAACATCTGGAGAGAGCAACGCGGATATCGGCACGACATCCAGCCAGTCTCCCTCAGCGACAGTTTGACCCGGCGCGATCACTGCCACACCATTGGCCTCGCTCAAGCTACTCAAGACGCCCGAACTTTGGCTACCGGTGAGCGTGGCGCGCATCGCCGTGCCCGAGCCTTCCAGACTCACACGAACAAACTCTTCCCGTGTGCCAGGCCGGGTCACAGCAAAACCTGACCGCACGGCAAATCGCGGCGGAACTGACACTACGCCGCCCTGCCGTTTGATCAACCACGGCTTGGTTACCAGTGCGAAGGTCATCCATGACGACACGGGGTTGCCGGGCAACCCAAAAACAGGGGTGCCACAGACCTCTCCAAACGCCAACGGCTTGCCGGGTTTGATGGCCAGCTTCCATAGAGTTAGTGAGCCCCGGCTCTCGATCTGGCCACGGACGTGGTCCTCTTCCCCCACTGAGACACCACCCGCCGTCACCACGCAATCAGCATCGGCTGCCGCGCGCTCCAGCGCATCGCCAATGCGCTCTGGCTGATCCGGCAGATTTCCCATATCCAGTACGTTCATACCCAGCGCACTAATCTGTGCCGCCAAACTGAAGCGATTGCTGTTATAAATCTCGCCCGAAACGAGGTCACCGCTGCCCGGCTCGCGCAGCTCGTCCCCGGTTGTCAGGACGGCAACGGTTATCGACTGGAATACTTTAACGGCGTCGAACCCGACGGAAGCCAGCAGACCGATGTCTTGTGGCCGCAGATACTGACCTGCAGCCACTAGCTGCTGACCGGGTTGAATATCCCCGCCGCGGCGCCGGATATGCTGCCCTTCGCGGGCTTCGGGCAAACGCACTCCCTCGTCGACCTGCTTGGCATCCTCCTGCAGTACCACCGCATCCGCGCCATCGGGTATTTCTGCACCGGTGAAAATGCGCGCTGCGGTGCCGAGGTCCAGCGCAGACGGCACACTACCTGCAGGGATGCGCTGACTGACAGGCAACACAGCCGGCAGGTCCCCAGTGCGAACGGCATAACCATCCATTGCGCTGTTATCTGCCGGCGGTACCGATAAGGTTGAGTGCACCGCCTCCGAGGCATATCGACAGCTCGCCGCTTCCAGTGAAACCCACTCTGTCCCGGGAGTCACATCGACCTGCGCCAATAGCGTTGCGAGCGCGTCAGACAGTGGCGTCAGTGCCATCTATTAAGGGCCTCGCAGCACGCCTACAAAGTTACAGGGTCGATGCTCACTATCGAGTTGATCTCTCAACACACCGTCCCACGCCGTCCGGCAAGCGCCCGTAGAGCCCGGCATACAGAAAATCACCGTACCATTGGCGAGCCCTGCCAAGGCTCGGGACTGAACCGTCGAGGAGCCGATTTCGGTCAGACTCAATGCGCGGAACAGCTCTCCAAACCCATCGATCGTTTTATCAAACAAAGGTGATAGCGCTTCCGGTGTCGAATCACGCCCCGAAAAGCCTGTTCCGCCGGTGGTAAGAATGACCTCGACATCAGCATCCGCGATCCAGCACGAGACGATCGCACGCAATTGATAGATATCATCGACGACTATCTGACGATCAATCACTTCATGACCCGCCGCCAGCAGTGCCTCCTCCAGAAATGCGCCGGAGGTGTCGGTATCCAGAGTCCGGGTGTCACTGACCGTCAACACCGCCGTTTTTAATGCTGTACCCACGAACGCACCCTTCCTAAGTTTCTGAATAGAGATCAATGTAGCGCCGCACAGCACGAGGAACAAACTCCCGCCAACTGAGCTGCTGTATCCCAAATTGATGGCGAATGGCCGAGCAGTCGAGGCTCAAACTGGTCGCGGGTTCGTCCTCAACCGTCACCAACTCCATCAACTCGCGGGCATCCTCGAAGCCCTGATACTGAGAAGCGTTGGCCAATACAGTTTCCATAAAAGAGTACGCATTTACCTCACCAATACCGCTGTAGTGATATAAGCCAGCCCGCGGCGCGCCCGCGCCCATCTGGTCGACAATGCCGTGGATCACCCGCGCCACCTCCGCAACATGCACAGGACTGCCACGCACGTGCTCGCTCACTTTTACCCGGTCATTGCGCGCCAGGGCATCCAAGGCGCGGGCGAGGGGGTTCGGCCGGCGACCACCGAACATCAAACCCAGTCGTAAAATAAAAACGTGCTCCAGGGCGCCCTGGAGCAACCCCTCCGCTTCGATCAGGGTCTGTCCCACGGCATCCGTTGCATCCGGTTGGTCGGTCTCTCGGTATGGTCGCGTCAGTTTGCCAGAGAAAACACGGGCGCTGGAGAGGAAGAGATAGTCCACCCTGTCCCGCGCGGCAAGCTCTGCCAACCAGCGCGTGCGCTCAATATCTGGCTGGCCCACCGGGTCGACTCCATCGATTTGAGTGACGAGCCGGGCGTCCAGAATCAGGTCGATCGGTTGGCGTCGAATCAGTTTCTTGATCTGGCGCTCTCGGCGCCAGCGGGTCGCATCCATATCGACGCCCACTATCTCGTGACGCATAAGCGGCGCTGCAAAGGAGCGTAATGAGTACCCAAGGGGCGAATCGAGGCCCAGAACAAGAATGCGCATGGGAGGTCAGAGCGCCCCTAACACCGCAGCCAACAAGTGCTGCGTCTAGAACGGAATATCGTCTTCCGGGAATTCAATGGGCGCAGGGTCGGCGGCGGGTGCCGAAGGACTCGCAGCTGACGCACTTTGGTAACTGCCGGTATCGCCACCCATATTGCGGCTGTCGAGCATCTGCATTTCCTGCGCGACGATCTCGGTGGTGTAGCGATCCTGACCTGACTGATCCTGCCATTTCCGCGTTCGCAGGGAGCCCTCTACATAGACCTTAGAGCCTTTGCGCAGGTATTCCGCCGCAATCTCGGATAAGCGATTGAAGAATACGATCCGGTGCCACTCGGTACGCTCCTGCTGCTCCCCGGTATTCTTATCGCGCCAGCTCTCAGAGGTGGCCAAACTGATATTGGTAACGCCGCCACCAGAGGGTAATACCCGGTGCTCAGGATCGTTGCCCAGGTTGCCGACCAGAATGACTTTATTGATGCCGCGCGAGGCCATAATGTTCTCCGTTTAACCGTCTACTCACCGCCCAGCACGCGCATCGAAAGCGCTTCTCAGGGCGGTGTGATCTCTGCCAAACTATAACAACGCTGACCCCTTGGGGGTACATCATTCTCAGACAAATGCGTGAGAGAGCGCTTATTCAGCCGCCGCTGGTGCGCGCCCAAACCGCCAGACAGCACCCAGCCAGAGCAAGGTCAAGGCCATTAGCACACCCACCAACCCCGAGGAGCCGCCCAAGTGCAGCGCATTACCGCCCAATGCACCCCCGGTAAACACCCCAAGAAACTGCGCGCTCGAAAAAATACCCATCGCCGTTCCGCGCAACGAGGTCGGGGCAAAGATCGACACCAAGGCCGGCAGGATGGTTTCCAACGCCGTGAAGCCGGTGAAAAACAGGAGCAGACCTAACCCCAGTAGCGCGAGCGACACGGACCCGAGTGCAGCGACGAGACCGGCTACAGTTAATATGATCGTCACCATAATCAGAGCCCGAGGGTCCCCGGCCTGCCCCCGCCGCCGGACCAATACTGCTACACCGGGAAGCGCGCCACACAAGGTCACCAGATAAAGCCAAGCGTGATGGGTAGGGTCCAACCCAACCTGATCAGTCATGACCGAGGGGATCGCGGTAAAAGCTGCCATAAGCAGCAAATGCAGGCAGAAGATGCTGGCGTACAAAATACCTAACCCACGACCCCACAGGGCCTCACCTAGGCGCTCACGATCGGCGATATGTGCCCGACCCGCATCGCTGAGTTGCGGCGTAGCGGGCAACCAGAACAACACCACCATGAGACCCAGGCCACCCATTACAGCTGTCACTTCAAACACCCGCGGAAGTCCGCCCCAGGCCGCGAGCATGGGCCCCAGTACCAGTGCCAAAGCGAAGGACACGCCGATGCTCGCGCCAATGATGGCTGACGCCTTAGTACGCTGCTCTATTCGCGTGTAATCGGCAGCCAGCGCCATTGTCGCCGACGCGATGGCGCCGGAGCCCTGCAGTAAGCGTCCTATCGCGAGGCCGGTCAGCGTTTCAGCCGAAGCCGCCACCAGGCTGCCCAAGACCAGTAGGCTCAAGCCGCCGAGAATGACCGGCTTGCGACCAATTTGGTCGGATAACCAGCCAAGTGGGACTTGCAAAGCGGCCTGAGTAAGCCCGTAAGCACCCAATGCTAGGCCAATGCTGGCGGCATTAGCGCCCGTCAATTCTTGAGCGTAAACCGCGAACAATGGCAGGACCATGAACAGGCCCAGCATGCGCAAGCAGTAAAGGCTGGCAAGCCCTAGCACCGCGCGGCGCTCTACAGCATTGAAAGGTTCTTTGGCTAGCACGGGTCCGTCGCCTGAGCGGGAATTCAGTGTAGCACGCGGGCAAAAAGCGGACGGTGTGGGTCCGCGGGCGTCTGATCCTCGTATACTCTCCGATTGGCATATAGATGGCAGGTCAGCACCATGGATACCATCGAGGTACGCGGCGCACGCACCCACAACCTCAAGAACATCGATCTGGATATCCCCCGAGACAAGTTGGTCGTCATTACTGGCCTGTCGGGATCAGGAAAGTCATCGCTGGCCTTCGACACGCTATACGCTGAGGGGCAGCGGCGCTACGTCGAGTCACTCTCTACCTACGCGCGGCAATTCCTGTCGATTATGGAAAAACCCGATATCGACCACATTGAAGGCCTCTCTCCCGCTATCTCAATCGAGCAGAAATCGACTTCCCATAACCCCCGCTCCACGGTGGGCACAATTACGGAAATCTATGACTACCTGCGCTTATTGTTTGCGCGGGTCGGGGATCCCCGTTGCCCAACCCACGGCGTGACGCTGAAGGCGCAAACCGTCACCCAAATGGTGGACGCGGTGCTCGCAATGCCCGAGGGCAGTAAATTAATGCTGTTGGCACCGGTGGTGCGCGACCGGAAAGGTGAGCATCTGCACATTTTTGAGCAGCTGCGCGCAGCCGGCTTCATTCGCGTCCGGGTCGACGGGATCGTGGTAGACCTCGACGACGTGCCCACCCTCGATAAGAAGAGAAAACATCGCATTGATGTGGTGGTCGACCGCTTTAAAGTGCGCGACGATCTTAAGCTGCGGCTGGCTGAGTCTTTTGAGACGGCACTTGAGTTAACCGACGGCGTGGCGGCCATTGCCCCGATGGGGGACGACGGCGAGGAGACGCTCTTTTCAGCGCGCTACGCCTGCCCTAGCTGCGGTCACTCAATTGACGAGCTGGAACCCAGACTTTTCTCGTTCAATAACCCCGCCGGCGCCTGTAGTGCCTGCGACGGCTTGGGCGTCACGCAATTTTTTGATGAGAACCGCGTGGTGCTCCACCCTGAGGCCAGTCTGGCCGAGGGGGCGATTCGTGGATGGGATCGCCGCAATGTCTATTACTTCCACTTATTGCGCTCCCTGTCACAGCACTACGACTTTGACATGGACAAACCCTTCGACAAGCTGTCGCAAAAACATCGCGACATCATCCTGCATGGTAGTGGTAGCGAAGAAATTGAATTTTCATACGTCAATGACCGGGGCACCGTCTTTAAACGGCGGCACGTATTTGAGGGCGTAATCCCCAATATGGATCGCCGCTATCGCGAGACCGAATCCTCATCCGTGCGCGACGAACTTGCAAGGTATGTTTCGACCGCCGCCTGCAAAGCCTGTGAGGGCACACGCCTCTGCGAGGACGCGCGCAATGTTTATGTTGATGGCCGCACCCTGCCCAGCATCACTTCGATGCCCGTCGGTGACGCCGAGGCCTACTTTAACGCGCTCGAACTCTCAGGCAGGCAAGGCAAAATTGCTGATAAAATTCTGAAAGAGCTACGCGCCCGGTATCGCTTTCTGGTCGACGTTGGACTGAACTACCTGACACTCAACCGCAGTGCGGAAACGCTCTCAGGCGGTGAGGCGCAGCGTATTCGACTCGCCAGCCAAATCGGCGCTGGTTTGGTTGGCGTCATGTATATCCTCGATGAACCCTCCATTGGCCTGCACCAACGCGACAACGAGAGACTGCTGAGGACACTTATTCACCTGCGAGACCTCGGTAATACCGTGCTAGTGGTGGAGCATGACGAGGACGCCATCCGGAACGCGGACCACATTATTGATATCGGCCCGGGTGCCGGCGTGCACGGCGGCGAAGTAGTTGCGTCTGGCACCATGCAGCAAATCATCGGCCATCCGGATTCCCTGACAGGAGCATACCTCTCTGGTGAACGCTCGATCGCCGTGCCGACAACGCGGCATCCGGTAAGTGCCAAAGGGCACATCCGAATCGATGGCGCGCGAGGCAATAACCTCCAGAACGTCACGCTGGAGTTACCGCTAGGTCTGCTGACCTGCGTTACCGGGGTATCGGGTTCTGGCAAATCGACACTCATTAACGGCACGCTGTATCCGCTGGCGGCCACAGCCCTGAATGGGGCGACAACGCTCAAGGCCGCGGCCCACGACAGCATTGAGGGTCTTCAACAACTCGATAAATGTATCGACATTGACCAAAGCCCGATCGGCAGAACACCGCGCTCCAACCCCGCCACCTATACGGGCATCTTCACTCCGATTCGCGAGCTGTTTGCCGGAACTCAGGAGGCGCGCTCGCGGGGCTACAAACCCGGGCGGTTCAGCTTCAACGTGCGCGGTGGGCGCTGCGAGGCCTGTCAGGGTGACGGCGTGACCAAAGTGGAGATGCACTTTCTGCCCGATATCTACGTGCCCTGCGATGTTTGCAAGGGCAAGCGTTACAACCGCGAAACGCTAGAAATTAAGTTCAAGGACCTCAACATCTCCGAGGTGCTGAACTTGACGGTGGAAGACGCGCTGTCGTTCTTCGACGCGGTCCCCGCCATCCGTAGAAAGTTACAAACCTTGATGGATGTAGGACTGTCGTACATTCGCCTCGGTCAGGCGGCAACCACGCTCTCCGGTGGTGAAGCACAACGCGTGAAGCTCTCGCGAGAGCTGTCGAAACGCGATACAGGTAGCACGCTCTATATCCTCGACGAGCCGACCACTGGGTTACATTTTGAAGACATTCGACAGCTGCTCGACGTACTGCACCGGCTCCGGGACGGAGGCAACACCGTCGTGATCATCGAGCACAATCTCGATGTCATCAAAACCGCTGACTGGCTGATTGACCTCGGGCCCGAGGGAGGTTCCGGAGGGGGGCAGATTGTAGCCACCGGCACGCCAGAGAACGTAGCGGCCAATAAAGCGTCGCATACCGGTCGTTTTCTGGCTCCTCTGCTCCCAGCCCCTAAGCAATCGAAAGCCAAGAGGACCCCGGCCTCGAAGACGCAACCCAAGGCGGCTTGAGCGAGCGCTAAGCCCCATTTCCTGCAGGGCTTCAGCCCTGCTCTGCGCAGGCAAAGCGCCGACAAATCGTGGCTTGCGACACGTCGCACAACACCCTGGACTGAGAACGTCAGCCTAAATCTCGACCGGAAAGATAGGGGCCAAAAAAAGCCCGGCTCGTGCCGGGCTTTTTGCTTGTAGGGGTAATCAGAACTTAAAGGTACCACGGATACCGAAAACGGCGCCCTCTTCCATGAACCAAGTATGGCTACCCGCAAGGACCGGGGTGTCAAAGCTCTGCTGAAACGCCACCTCATCAAAGATGTTGCGGCCATAGGCCATGAGCTCCCAGTTCTCGGCGCTGACACCAATGCGCGCGTTGACCTTGGTGTAGGCATCAATCACGTCATAGGGGTCCGCATCACCAGCTGAATCGAACTCGTCGCGGTAGTTCACATCAACACCACCGAACCACTCAAGGTTACCCGAAGCGAAACGGACGTCGATGAATGCATTACCACTCCACTCCGAGGCGTACAGTGTGCGGGTGCCTGTCAGATCATTACCCGTTGCGCCAGCAGGTGTGCCACACGCAGGATCGAAGTCCAACTGAATAGCAGTGCAGGGGCCGTCCTTGAAGTCACCGTAACTTGCATCCAAGTAGGCTGCGTTGACGCCGACCGTAACCGCATCACTCACCTGGAACATCCAGTCCACTTCTAAGCCCTCAACCTCAGAGGAGGCAGCATTCTTCACTGAGAAACCCACGCCCTTGAAGATAGTGGTCTGGAGATTGTCGTACTCGGAGTAAAAAGCCGCCCAGTTCAAGCGCATGCGGCCGTCCATGAATTGGTGCTTGCCACCAATCTCGATCGACTCCACTGACTCGTCGTCAAACTCGAAATCTTCGTTAGGCACTTGGGAGACGAATGAGTTGGCCTGAAAACCATTATTGACAACTGGCGGGATCGGCGGGGCGGCTACTGGGATATCACCAGGGTTACCGTCGTCCGCCGCGCTAAACCCGCCTGACTTGAAGCCTTCAGAAAAAGTGACGTACAGCATGCTGTCGTCACTCAAGTCCCATTGCAAATTAACTGAAGGGGATAAGTCATCGGTTTTACGACTTCCGGTCCAGTACTTGTTGTAGGTATTAAAATTGGACGCATACACCACCGCCAGCCAATTATTGTAAGAGGCGCACTGGCCCATAGTGCCGCCCTCTAAGTTGCCAGTGAGACCACACAAGCTGTCGCCGAGTCTCTGATCGCTTACAGCGTCCTTTTCTTCTTCCGTGTAGCGAACACCCACAGTCAGTCTCAGCGCTTCAGTCAGGGCATATGTCCCCTGCGCAAATAGCGCCCAGGAATCGGTTTCTTGATTAAAAGCGTGGTTACGACTGGCCTGATTTGCGGTGTAAACACCGTAACCTGGTATGCCATTCAGGGGGCTGCCGGCGGTTAAAGCTGTCATCAGGTTCTGCGGCATCAAGGGAGCTGCTTCGGGGGGTAGGCCATTCGCTAGTGCCACAAAAGCAGGAAACAACCCGTCAAAGTTGGTGTCGATGACTACCTGACCCTGCATATCGAGCTCGTTCTGGTCGATGTAACCACCTACGGTGTAGGAGAAGCGATCGCCGATGTCGGCCGCCCAGCGGATTTCCTGACTGAACTGCTCAAAATCGTGAATGTCGGAGCGGTCGATGAACTGCAGAGGCAACCAATCAACGTCAACGTCATCAAAATACTCATAACCAGCGAAACCAGTCACCGAGGTCAGCGTGCCGCCACCCAGCTCCCAAGTCAGGCTTAGTGAGATATTCTCAACTTCGTCTTCACTACTGTCGGGGCGAAGGCCAATACCAATACCATCTTCCTTACTTCGACCATAGTTATTGTCTTTGTAAGTGGTGAAATCCCGTCCAGCAATGGCTGGGAAGTCCGGGAAGAACACGTCCATGATGCTGTAAGCGGTATTGGCAAAATCACTGCGGTTGGGGACTTGCTCATTTCGCTCGGCCGGGCTCAGATACCGCCACGTAGCGCTATTAGCACCGTCGCGATCCCGCTCCATGTAGGTGTATTTCAGGTTTGCCGAGAACGAATCCGTTGGCTCCCAGACCAAGGTGACGCGTCCACCAAATTCGTCGATGCCACCCTCATCTTCATCGAGGTAGGCGTTATAAACGTATCCGTCCGTCTTGCGGCTACGGATCGCCGCACGGGCAGCGAAAGTGTCGCCACCACCCTGAATAAAGCCCTCGGCAATACTCCCACCATTCTCTTCAATCGAGACATTGATCTCGCCCGAGGCGCCATCACCCACAACCGGCGAGGCACTAGTGATGTTGATGGCACCAGCAACGGTGTTCTTTCCGAACAGCGTGCCCTGTGGGCCACGCAAGACCTCTACGCGGGCAACATCCAGTAAAGCCGAGCGGTACTGGCGGCCACGACCGAGATAGACGCCATCCAAGTACATACCAACCGACTGCTCAAAGCCGCGGTTATTACCCGAACCGATACCACGCATGTAGATGTTAGTGTTCACTGACGCTTCAGCAATGTGCAGGCTGGGGACGAAATCCGCCAGAGCAGAAAAATTCATGATCGTGTTGTCTTGGATTTTCTCGCCGCTGACCGTGCTGATCGAAATCGGCACGTCTTGTAGGCTCTCCGCGCGCTTCTGCGCCGTCACAATGACTTCTTCTAACTGCGCCTGAGCCGTCAAACTGATAGGCAGGCAGGCGGCAGCAATGAATTGATACAGCTTGTTGCGTGATCGCTTCATAGGTCTTGGTTCTCTCATGTTGTGTGCTGATTTTATTGTAATAAAGGGCGGGAACGCCCTGAAAAGCGTCGATACGTTACCGGTGATGTCATCAGACTGCAACAATCCATCTCGGGAAAACTT
>Ga0163109_10004258_pt1 | contig 10880 bp, 11 predicted proteins | sample CRUFie1St13metaG_FD_108704 | JGI IMG/M metagenome (GOLD analysis project Ga0163109, IMG submission 108704) | Marine microbial communities from the Costa Rica Dome - CRUD Field 142mm St13 metaG | ecosystem: Environmental > Aquatic > Marine > Oceanic > Photic zone | place: Costa Rica: the Eastern... | reverse complement strand
CCATTTTCTAATTGATGTGCAGAATAGTATTAATACTTCGATGATTTTTTCAAAGTGAAGCAAATTGATTCAGAGAAAAAATTAGATAGATTAAAAATTGATAAATTGTTAAAAACAATTTATCCAAATAATACTACAGAAGAAGTTAATTTTATTTCAAACCAATTATTACAGATTTTAGATGATTTCTCAGAGAAATCTGCTTTTGAAGAAATAAGAGATAAGGAAAGGTGGAATCAATCTCATTCGGTTTTGATAACTTATGCAGATAGTATTTATAAAAATGGCGAGGCAACATTAATAACTCTTGGGAATTTGTTAAGTAAACATTTTGGCAGTCTTTCTAAAGTTGTACATATTCTTCCTTTTTTGAAATCTACAAGCGATGGAGGTTTTGCAGTTTCAAGTTATGATTCCCTAGAAGAAAAATTTGGAGATTGGGATGATCTCAAAAGTATTTCTAAAAATCATGATTTAATGGCTGATTTGGTACTAAACCATGTTTCATCATCTCACCCATGGGTTCAACAATTTATTAAATCCCAAGAGCCAGGCATATCAAATGTTTTTTCACCGAAAAAAAATCTTGACTGGTCAAATGTAGTTAGACCTAGAAGTTCATCCTTGTTTTCTCAAATAAATACTGAAGATGGCCCTAAACAAGTTTGGACAACTTTTGGTCCTGATCAAATTGATTTGAATTGGCACAATCCAAAAATGACTCTTGAGTTCTTAAATTTAATTACTACTTATTTATCTAATGGAATTAAATGGTTCAGGCTTGATGCTGTAGGTTTTATTTGGAAGGAATCAGGGACAACGTGCTTACATTTACCAAAAGCACATTCAATTGTGAAACTCTTAAGAGTTCTTTTAAATAATCTTCTTAAGGATGGAGTTTTAATAACAGAGACTAATGTTCCTCAGCAAGAAAATTTATCTTACCTAATTCCTGATAATGAAGCCCATATGGCATATAATTTTCCATTGCCTCCTATACTTTTAGAAGCAATTATTACTTCAAGAGCTGATATCCTAAACTCATGGATTTTTGATTGGCCAACATTACCTGACGATACTACACTATTTAATTTCACTGCATCACATGATGGCGTTGGTTTAAGAGCTCTTGAGGGTTTAATGAATGAGCAGAGAATTAAAGATTTATTAATTAATTGTGAAAAAAGAGGGGGCTTAGTAAGTCATAGACGTTTATCAAATGGTGATGATAAGCCCTATGAATTAAATATTAGTTGGTGGAGCGCAATGGAAGACTCTAGTAGAGATTCTAATCGATTCCAGTTTGAGAGATTTATATTGACTCAGTTACTAGTAATGGCTCTGAAAGGTGTCCCTGCATTCTATTTGCCAGCATTACTTGCTTCAGAAAATGATATCAAAAGTTTTTCTATGACAGGTCAAAGAAGAGATCTTAATAGAGAAAAGTTTAAATTAGACAACCTTTTATCTTCCTTAAATAATCCTGAATCTAATCCCAATAAAAACTTAAAATATCTTCGTAAAGCTATGGACGTCAGATCAGAATTAAAGCAATTTCACCCTTGTTCAGAAATGAAATGTTTGTCTAAAGGTAGAAGTGATATTGTTGTAATCAAAAGAAGTAAAGGTCCTGAATCTGTTTTTGCAATTCACAATATGACTGAAAATAAAATTAACTATCAATTGAATGATAATGATTTACCAAAAATAATTGATAATAATTTCAATACCCAAGATTTTTTAACATCCACTAAATACAATTGGAAAAATATTAGTCTTGATCCTTTTCAAGTTATTTGGCTAAGTGCTTTATAAAAATGATAGAAAATTCTTCTATTTGGGTAGTGAGTGATGTTGATGGTACTTTAATGGATCATTCATATGACTTAACACCTGCTAAAGAAACCATAAAAACATTACAAAAATTATCCATACCCGTAATTCTTTGTACAAGCAAGACGGCATCAGAGGTTAGAGTTATTAGGAATGAACTAAATTTAACGGATCCCTATATTGTTGAAAATGGTGCGGCAATATATGGTGAATCTCTTAAAAGAGTTAATGGTGAAATTATTCTTGGAATAAAATACGAATTTCTTGAAGAAATCTTAAATATTATTTCTAAAGAAATTGATTACAAACTTACTCCGCTTAATAATCTCAGTGATCAAGAAGCTACTCAGCTCACAGGTTTAGAAGGCAACTCATTGAACTTAATGCGCGATAGACACTGGAGTATGCCTTTTTTAAATCCGCCAAGTTATTTAGAAGAGAAAATGGATATTTGTTGTAAAAAGTTCGATGTCGATATTTTTAAGGGGAATAGAATGAGTCATTTATTATCTACAAAATCTAATAAAGGTAAAGCAATAAATGCTCTTAAAGAATTTTCAAATATTCAAAATATTGAAATTATAGGTTTAGGCGATTCTCCAAATGATTTGCCTCTACTTTTGAACTCAGATATTAAAATTGTTATTCCTGGACTAGATGGACCTAATTTAAATTTACTAGATCAATTAAAAAATTTGGAATTTACATTAGCTTCTGAACCAAATGGATATGGTTGGAAAAATGAAATAAATAAATTGATAAATAATAGACATTTAATATAGAGAGATGAAAAAATTAGATGTAAATTTTTCTCTTGATAAATTTGAAAAATTAATTATTGATATTGGTTGGGATTCTTTGGATGATTGGTTTAATTTTTGGAATAATCAAACAAGCATTCTTTCAATTGATCAATATTGGAACAATAAAGTTAATGATGATTGGATTTGGGGTTTAGCTTTACCTCTTGCATCCCAGGCATATAAATTTCATAATAATTTTTCAGATAGAAAAATAATTGGTATCTCAGCTCTACCTGGTACAGGTAAAACAACACTTGGTAAATGGCTCGAAGCTATATCTTTAAAATTAAATTTTAAAATTGCGGTTATTTCTATTGACGACTTCTATCTCCCATCAGATGAAATGAAATTAGCAATTAAGAATAATCCTTGGAATGTTTCAAGAGGTTTTCCTGGTAGTCACTCAGTTAAATTAATGCATGAAAAATTATTAAATTGGAAGATAAATGGAAAATTAAATGTACCAGTTTTCGATAAATCTTTACGTAATGGCTTAGGAGATAGATCTCATTGGAGATTAGATAATCCTGATTTACTAATTCTTGAGGGATGGTTTTTGGGAGTAAAACCTTACTTTAATTACATAAAGGATCGACCTATAAATACAACAAATTTGAGTGTTGATGAATCTTCTTATATATTAAACATTCAAAATAACCTATACGAATATATTGATATTTGGACTTTAATAGACAATATTTGGCACTTAAAACCCTTAAAGATTGAATATATGAATATGTGGAAAACAAATCAAGAAAAAGAAATGTTTTTACAGAAAGGCAACGCCCTTAAAGACGAAAAATTATCCAATTTTTTGAGAATGCTTAATGTCGCTATTCCTCATAAAAGTTTTGATTTTATAAATTCTTATGCGCTTTTATTAATTGATCAAGAAAGAAATTTAGTTGAGGTTGGATTAAATTCCTAGCATTTTCTTAATTTCTTTTTTTTCAGTAATTTTTTATACATTTTTTTTGGCTCTTAGTGGGTTTTAATTAAAGGTGTTTATTGTCTTAGAATGGTTGAGTTTTCTTACAAAAATGAAGGTAATAGGATGGTGGTTTTGAGATGTATTGGCCCATCAAATTTTTTTTTAGAACGAGTTTTATTCCCAACTGATATTCTTACTTTTATGGCTCCTAACGATTCAAGAGTTGAAATTTGGGGAAATGAATTGTATGGACCTAAGTTGGAAGAGAGAATAAGAGTTTCATCAGAGAATGAAGATTCAACTTTGGTAGCCTAGGAATAACATTCCACAATTGTCTTCGAGTCAAAATTTTTTACAAATACCTTTTTTTTATTGATATTATCTAACTAGTTTAAGTTTAGATATGTATTCTTTTTCTTCTTTTGCAATAGGGGGGTTTGTCCCTTCTGCAGCTATCGCTGGAGTTTTACTTTTAATAGGTTTAGGAGCCTTTTTTTATCTTGGTATTAAGGGACCAACTGACTATTAAAGTTTAGTTTAATTAAATGATGGTTACTGAATTTTTTATATCCTTATTAAAGGAAACTATCTAATTATGGATTTAACAACTCTTCTATTTATAATAAGTTTGCCATTTGTTCTGTTAACGATTTATTTCGGCACAAAAAATGATTTTTACGAAAGTGAAAATTATAATGGTGATGGCTGTGCCCATGATGTTAAAAGGTAACTTTAGTTCTTACCGCCAAATACACAAGTCCATTTACTATCAAATTGCCAAACAGGTTTATATATTTCATTTGTTATTTGTTCGCCAGCAGCATTACATGTATTTAAGTCTTTCATAGGAATAGAATATAATGAAGGACTAGTTATACCACTTACTTCTGGTCTGCCTCCTGGTCCTTGTCTATAAGTTCCAATTATTAACCAATAATTAGCCTTTGCAGAATCAGAAAAGAAGATAAGAGAAAAAATGAATACTAGTATTGAAAAAAGCTTTTTTTTCATTTATTTATATTAGCTTTTACTTATTAAATGTAAATTGCATTTACAAAAATGCTATTAATTAATTAGGAAATTTTATAAGTTTTTGGAATATATTGAATACATTTTATATGGCTTTATTCAAGGTTTAACAGAATTTATTCCTGTAAGTAGTACCGCTCATTTAAAAATAATTTCATTATTTTTTGGTATTGACGATCCTGGCTCCTCTTTATCTGCAATTATTCAATTTGGAAGTGTTTTGGCAGTTATTTGGTATTTTAGGAACGATTTTCCTAAATTAGGAAGTCAATCCTCAAAGAAATTTACTGATTACTTAAATCGTGAATCATTATTTAGGTCAGTTTTGATTGGTACTATCCCAATTATTTTGTTGGGTGGGACCATAAAATTATTTTTTCCTCCTTATTTTTATAATATTCTCCGTTCAAACTTATCAATTGCAATAATTTCTCTGCTGATGTCTATATTCATGTACATTGCTGATAGTTCTAAAAGAGGTTATATAAACTTAAAAAATCATAATTATTCAGATAGTTTATTAATAGGTCTTTCCCAATCCTTTGCAATTTTTCCTGGTGTCTCAAGATCTGGTATTACTATTTCTACCGCTCTTGTATCAGGTTGGAATAGGGCTGATGCCGCAAAATTTTCTTTTCTTTTAGGCATTCCTGCCATCTCTTTTGCTGCCATTTCAGAATTCATTTCTTCTTTTAATCAAATTTCCTCTTTTAATTTTTTCCCTTTAATTGTTGGTCTTATTACGGCATTTGTATCTTCATTGTTTGCTATAGATTTCTTATTAAAATATCTTTCTTCAAATGGTATGAAACTTTTTATTATCTATCGGATTATATTCGGGATTGTAATTCTTCTGAATTTATAATTCGTTGAAAAGAAATTTGCAATTATGTTAAGGTTTAAAAAAAATAGTGTCTAATGAATATTTTTATATCTTTTCAGTTAGGTGAAGTTGAAGTATCCAACCTCACAATAATTGTGTTAGCCTTTTTTTCATCTTTTACTTTCATAGCTGTGGGCATAAGTTCATACAAACTATACAAATCCCTTATAAATGATGAAGAAAAGTGATCGGAACGGCGGGATTTGAACCCACGACCCCCACTACCCCAAAGTGGTGCGCTACCAAACTGCGCTACGCCCCGTATTATTACTATAAAGATAAGATGAGATTTAAATGTTATTCTTTATAGGATTGTTATCAGATCTCAATACACACTTATCAACATCCCAATTAAAGTTTTCCCAAATATTATTTGTTAATTTGTAATCACTTCCAGTAAAATCCCCTAATTTAACTTTTGTAGGAGATGAGGAGCAATACTGCCTGCTTCCTGCGGAAGCAAGGTATTGTTGATGGTACTGTTCAGCATAATAATAGGTATCAATCTTTTTAATTTCTGTTTCAATTAAACCAATATTTTCTTTATTTAGTTCTTTCTGATATTGTTCTTTACTGGCTAATATTATTTTCTTATTATTTTCATTTTTATAATAGATCGCTGACCTGTATTGAGTCCCAAAATCATTACCTTGTCTATTTTTTTGTGTAGGGTCATGACATTCCCAAAACATTTTTAGTAAATCACTTATGTGTATTTCATTTTTATCCCAGATAACTCTTACAACTTCTGAATGACCAGTTAAACCTGAACAAACTTCATAATAGGTTGGGTTGCTTTTCTCCCCCCCAGCATATCCAACAGAGGTTGTAATAACACCTGGAAGTTTCCAAAAACATTTTTCAGCTCCCCAGAAACAACCACATCCAAAAATTATTTCATCTTCTTGAGAGTTGGGAATTTTTTTTATATCTGTTTTTAATATTCTGTGGACTGCATTAACCTCATTAGTTTTAACTGAGTCTTCACTTTTCATAATCCTTTTTAAAAATTTAAACATAATTTAGATATTTAATATCATAATTTAAAAAATCAATTTTTAACTCTTGACGATATTAGTGGCTAGTTCTCTTTCCCAAAGTTTTTTATAAAGTCCATTCTCTTTAACTAAATCTTTATGATTACCTTCTTGTACTATTTCTCCTCTATCCATTACTAATACCCTGTCACAAGTTGCAGCTACAGATAGTTGGTGACTAATCATTAAAATTGTTTTATTACTTCTTTCTCGCATTTCATCAATTATTCTTGCTGCAGTTTTATTATCAACGCTTGCCAAAGCATCATCAAGAACGACAATGGGAGAATTTACAAGCAATGCTCTTCCGAGTGCTGTTCTTTGTCTCTGTCCGCCACTTAGTGTAATGCCTCTTTCCCCAACAATAGTTTTAAACTTTTGAGGAAAATTATTGATATCTTCAATTAGGCCAGCTTTCATAGCACTTTTTTTTACTAGCACCTTAGAAGCTTTGGGTTTTCCAAAACGTATGTTTTCCGAGATTGTAGAAGTAAATAAAAATGCTTCTTGCGGTACGATTGCAATATTTTTTCTAAGATCTTCCAACTTGATAGTTTTTACATCATTACCATCTAAAAATAATTGACAGTCAGGAATTTCAATAATCCTTCCAAGTGACTTTGCTAGTGTCGTTTTGCCACAGCCTACAGGGCCTACGATTGCTATTAGTTCACCAGGGTAAATTTTAAAATTGAGACCATTTAATGAATTAAATTTTGATCCTGGATATCTTATTGTTAACCCTTTTGCTTCTAGAAATCCTCTTACTTTTCCGTTTAAATATTTGGTGTTTGCTCCATCTACGATATTTGGGTTGTTTTGAAATATTTCTTCCACACGATCTAAACTGACTTGACCGAGTTGAAATGTATTCAGTGTAAAACCTAAGAGTGCTGTAGGAAAAACCAGCCTTTCTACGTAAAGAATTAAAGCTACTAAACCACCAATTGTGATAAATCCACTTTCTAGTTGAAAAGTTCCTAATCCTAATAGAATTAATAATGAAATAGATGAAATACCCTGTAGTAATGGGAATAAAGTACTTGCTGTTCTTGCAAGTTTTATAGCTGAATTTCGATAAGCATCATTATATTTATTAAATTCTTTCTTCTCAGCATTTTCTTGTGCATAAATTTTAATAGCGCTTATTCCAGAGAGATCTTCCTGTATCAAATCACTAAGTTTGGACAATGATTCTTGTTGAGCTTTTCTTTGATTAACCATTCTACCGCCGAATAAGCTTACAATTCCAAGAATTAATGGAAATATCATTAAAGAAGATATTGTTAATGTTTTATTAATACTGAACATCGATGGAATTGTGAGCGAATAAGCTAAGACAATGTTACATAAACTTAAAACCGTAAAACCTAATAATCTTCTTATGTTTTCAACATCGCTGGTAGCTCTAGTAATAATGTCCCCACTCCCTTTTTTTTGAATCCATTCTGGGTCTTGAATAAGCAAATGCTCGAAAAGTTTCTGACGGAGATTTACCTCAACCTTTCTTCCTATACCAAAAACAATTTGTCTCGAAAATAGTCTGATTAAACCCATAAAAGTTGCTAACAATATTAACCACAAAGATTTAGAAATGACAAAATCTGAAGAAAAACCATTTTGTAATTGGTCAATAATATTTTTTACTTCAAGCGGTATTACAACGCTCAAAATATTTACTACCAAGAGAGCTATGGCACCAAAAATAAATTCTTTTTTATATGGTCTGAGGTACTTAAATATTATTTTAAACTTTAAATTCTTCATTTAATTTTGCCGATATGATTAAGATAATGTTTCATTTTTAAATATGTGAGCTAATTTTATAAATGATCAAGTATTTATCTATGAGTAACAAACAAACTCATCCTTTACATTTAACAGACAAGAACATTATAGATTCTCTTATTACTAAAGAAAAACCGGAAGATTTTGATCTTATTAATTTAGCTAGATTAATAAATCGTTATAGTAATTTTCCTGGTGAAATTGAAATAAAAAACGATATTGAAAAAACTTTAAAATTTTGGAAAATTTCTAAAAATGAACTTTTTACAAAAACTAAAGCAATTTGGTCAAAAAGCTTTAGGCCTTCTAGTACAAGTAAAGATTTAGTGGGGTCAGGTTTTGATACTTCAAATTAAATTTAATCCCTATTTTTTTCATCTATAAATTAAATGTCTTCAAATCTATCGAACGTCGAAATCCTTAATATTTTATTAGAGGGAGGTGACCTTAACGATTTAACTTCTAGAACCTTAATGCAAAGATGGCTTAATAATGAAATATCTGATGTTCAAACAGGAGCTTTATTGGGGGCTTTAAGAGCTAAGGGCTGCACAGGAGTTGAATTGTGTTCTATGGCTATGGAACTCTTAAATGTTTGCAAAATCCCATTACCAAGACCAAATTTTTATATGGTCGATACTTGTGGTACTGGAGGTGATGGTGCTAATACATTTAATATTTCAACTGCAGTAGCATTTGTCGCTGCATCTTCTGGTGTAAAAATTGCTAAGCACGGAAATAAAAGTGCTAGTGGAAAAGTTGGCTCTGCTGATGTTTTGTTGAATCTTGGTTTAAATTTAAATTGTTCATTAGAAAAAGTTATTTCTGCTGTTAATGATATTGGGATAACTTTTTTGTTTGCGCCACTTTGGCATAAATCTTTAATAAATCTTGCTCCATTAAGAAAGGCCCTTGGGATAAGGACGGTATTTAATCAACTAGGACCATTGGTAAATCCTTTAAGGCCTAATGCTCAAGTATTAGGTGTGGCATCCGAAGATCTTTTAGAGCCAATGGGAACAGCGCTTTTAAAAATGGGTATGAATAGAGCTATAGTTGTGCATGGTTCTGGAGGTCTTGATGAGGCTTCACTTCAAGGTGAAAATAAATTACTGTTTGTTGAAAATGGCGAATTACGATTTTCAAAAATAAATATTTCAGATTTTAATCATGAAAATATTTCCAATGAAGATCTTATCGTCTCTGATCTTGACTCCCATGAGGAAATATTAAAATGTGTTTTGAATGGTTCTGGACCGAAATCTCACAAGAATGTTGTTGCATTGAACGCTTCATTAGTCCTATGGGTTGCAGGGATTGAAGATGATTTAAATGCAGGATTTGATAAGGCTTTATTTTCAATTAATCAAGGATTGCCCTGGGAAAAATTTTTACTCTTAAAAGATTATTTATCCTCAGATGAATTGATTTCAAATTGATGATTAATCCATATAAAAAAAATGCAAAATTAGTTTTAAATAATGGAATTGTATTTCCTGGATTTTCTTTTGGAGCTTCGGGCACAGCTGTTGGTGAAATAGTATTTAATACAGGTATGACCGGCTATCAGGAAGTTATTACTGATCCAAGCTACTATGGCCAAATTTTGACATTTACTTATCCAGAAATAGGAAATACTGGTATTAATCTTGAAGATTCAGAATCTAACAATAGTGTTAAAGGAATTATTGTTAGAAATTATTCTTCAAATAATAGTAATTGGAGATCTCTTAAGAATTTTAATGAATGGTTAGTGGAGAAAAACATTATTGGTCTTTATGGAATTGATACAAGAGCTCTTGTTAAAATTTTAAGATCTAATGGTTCTATGAATGGAATTATTACCTCTGAAGATAAATCTGTAGAAAGTTGTTTACATATAGTTAATGAAACTCCAATAATGGAAGGATTAAATTTATCAAAAGAAGTTTCCACAAAGAAGGAATATTTATGGGATACTCCTACAGAAACTGATTTTGACGTAAGAAAAAGGTATTCTGAAAAGTCTCATAAACTAAAAATAATAGCAATTGATTTCGGAATAAAAAAATCAATTTTAAATAGACTAGTCTCCCATGGATGCGAAATTTTAGTTTTACCTTCTCAATCTTCTTTAAAAGATGTCCTATCTAATAATCCTGATGGAATATTCTTTTCAAATGGTCCAGGCGACCCTTCTTCTGTTAATGAAGGTATTGATTTAGCGAGATCACTTATAAATTATGGTGAGATTCCTATGTTCGGAATTTGCCTAGGGCATCAAATTTTTGGATTAGCTTTAGGAGGTTCAACATATAAACTCCCCTTCGGACATCGTGGTTTAAATCATCCTTGTGGAAATGATAATCAAATTGAGATAACTAGTCAAAATCATGGTTTTGCTATTGATCCTAATTCTCTATCGAAGGATATAGTCAAAATAACTCATTACAATCTTAACGATAATACTGTTGCTGGATTAGAAGTAATTAACAAGCCAATATTTAGTGTTCAATATCATCCAGAAGCAGGACCTGGTCCACATGATTCAGATTATTTATTTAAAAAATTTGTTTCTCTAATGTTAGAAAGATGTT
>Ga0163109_10004256_pt1 | contig 10882 bp, 10 predicted proteins | sample CRUFie1St13metaG_FD_108704 | JGI IMG/M metagenome (GOLD analysis project Ga0163109, IMG submission 108704) | Marine microbial communities from the Costa Rica Dome - CRUD Field 142mm St13 metaG | ecosystem: Environmental > Aquatic > Marine > Oceanic > Photic zone | place: Costa Rica: the Eastern... | reverse complement strand
TATCAACAATGCCCGTAAATTAACCCTACATATGCTCTTGCACGACACTCAAGGAGAATGCTCTATTTTCTTCCCTTCGTATCGCACCGCCGATTGAAGCACGGCGTCGTCGCCGATCACACAATCTTCAAGCACGCATTCTGGAGGAACAACCACGCCCGAACCGAGCACAGAACGGACCACTCGAGAACCCTTGCCGACTTGGCAGCCCTGCATCAAAAGACTGTCCTCTACAGAAGCCTCGGATTCTATATGACAGCCGGGGCCGATAACGGAGCGGTTGACCGTGCCCTTGTTTGTGGCGCTATCAGCGATGAGGACTCCGTCCTGTTCCGCATACTGTGGGGAGTATGCGAAAGGAAGTTCGCTGTATCGTGACATCAACACCGATTGTGCCTTGATGAGTTCGAAGGGTTGACCGACATCAAACCAGACGCCGTCGATGGTTTGTGCATACATCGGCCACCCAAGTTCGAGTAATTTCGGGAAAAGTTGCTTGCTAAAATCAAATTTCTGACCCACGGGAACGTGCTCAAAGACTTCAGGTTCGAGAATGTACAATCCGGCGTTGATGACGTTGCTGAAGGCCTCCTCCGGGCTCGGTTTCTCCAAAAAGCGCTGGATAAAACCCTCGCGTAGGTCGCCGTTAACCTCCCCGCCCCTCTCGGAAGCCAAACCCACAATCCCGAATTCCGAAGGGTTGTCCACTTCCCAAAGCGCCATGGTGACCTTGGCGTTGTTTTGACGATGAGCAGCGAGCAAAGAGGCGATGTCAAAGGAGGCCACGGCGTCTCCCGAACCCACGACGCACGTGGATTGAATCCGTTGGCGAAGAAGACCAACGCTTCCCGCAGTCCCCATCGGCGTGGATTCCTGATTGATCCATGATTTAAGTGGACCTCCAGAGGTCACCCAAGACGCAACATGCGATTGAAGTTGCTCCCCGCGATAGCCGGTGGTTACAACAATTTCCTGGATACCTGCGTCGACCATAGCGTCCTTGACGTAATCGATGACGGGGCGACCGAGAACCTCAACCATGGGTTTGGGGCGTGTTGCCGTCAGCGGCATCAATCGGGAGCCTTGACCCCCTGCCATGATGATGCCCAACATCACACGACCTCAGCGTCGTCGAATGGGGCCCATGCGGCGCATGTTCTTCTTTTTCGAAGAACCGGAACTCCGCTTCTGCGTCTTGGCACCGTCGTCTTTACCGACACCGCCGAAGACAAGTTCACCATCAGAAAGAAGGGATTGGACGAGCATGTCAGCCACTTCATCGGATTCAGCGCCGGTTTTCATCTCCGCCTTGACGGCCTTGTTGTGGTCGGAAATCCAAGACTCACGCTCTTGTCGAGCCATGTTCAACTCGTCTCGGGCTTTGTTCACGTTCACCATCATCTCCTCGATTTTTTCGTGAACACCGTTGGCCTTTTCGTGGAATTCCACCGACTCTGCGTGATGACGGTCTCCTTCCGCCTTCAGGAAATTGCGGTGGTCCAGCGCTTCCTTGTACCCCTCCCATTTCTCATCGGCCCGCTTCAGCGCATCAACAAACAAATTGTGTGCATCATCGGATTCGGCTTTCAAGGTTGCAATGGCTTCGTCGAGGTTCGAGAGGTCGACGGAGACCATCTCGAACTTGGCCACCTCGGGTTCCAACTCGTCGGCCCGTCGCTTCATGCGCTTGATTTGTTCCATGGTTTCCTTTTCCTTTTTCGTGCTGGAAGAAGTGGTTTGGAATTTCTCTTCAAGGTTGTTGATTTGGCTGATCAAATGCGAGTACTCGGCCGTGGCTGATTTTTTTTCTCCGTGCTCACCTCGGCGGCCTTTGACTTGTGAAAAGAGGTCCCGGAGTTGCTGATTGATGGCATCGCGCTTGGCTTTGTGGGCGTTTCGCTCGGCATGAATAGCGTCCAATTCGGCTTTCATGAGGTCAAGCTTTTCCCGATGTTCCTTGTATTGGTCCTGAACAGCGTTGCGCTTTTGTGCCATGGCTTTTCCTTGGTCGCGCAGGTTGTTTCGTGTTTCTCGCAACCGACGAACCTTGGCTTCCATGTCCCGGAGTTCCGACCACTTGTCGGCGTCTGGGTTCTTCTCGGCATCCTTCGGCATCCCGCGCATGAACTTGTCCACCACCTCCACCATTTCAAGGCTGTGGCTGGGCGTAACACCTTGTTCAAGAGGTGAAGCCGCCAAAGAGTTCCAAAAGGAGCAGAATTGTCGCGGACACCAAGCCAAGCCCGCCGAAGAGATAGGCGACGTAAGTGCTGGTGCTCCGGAGCCACTGGCGGAATTCAGCCCGAACGCGAACATTGATCTGACGGCCCAGAAGCAACTCGCCGTTGGTTTCTTCCAAACGAACGGAAACCGTGGCTTCGCCGGTCGTGGTTGGAATCAACGTTTGCCACGAGACCGTGCTGTCCTTGAGAAGGCCGGACATCTTGCCCAAAACATCGTCGTTTCCTTCCGTGGCGAGGGGAAGCGCATCGGCGGACCACCAGTACTTCTCACCGGGTTCGAGTCGATAGGTGAGCGCCAGATCTTTAGGTTCAAAATTGGGGGTTTGGACGCGAAAAACAACGGTTCGTGTCTTGTCTGAAAGGTTGTGGAACAACGTAAACAGGTTGGCCTTGTCCGTCACGACGTTTTCCATGTCGACCTCGAAAATCAAATCCGACATGGCAGGCTTTCGGCCGCTTTCCAGGTCTTGCTTGAGACGGTCAACCATTCGGAAGAAGGCAGGACAACGCTGATTGATGAGGCCGAGAAGAACAAGCCATGCCTCCAGCGTGAAGGTTTCGTGAGAGAAAACATGCTCCATCCCTTTCTTGGTGAGGATTTCAGCCATTTCCAACTCCAATGTCTTCCGGTCCAACCCGGTCGCATGCCGGTAGAGGGTCATCAAAAATTTCTCATGGGCAAAATGACGATCGACGCCTCGCTTGAAGCACCCTTCCAAGACCTTCGTGTATTCATCGTATTGGGAACGCAGAAGTGGATCCATGTGCGTTTTGATGAGGTCGCTGAACACCATGTTCAGCGTGGACGGATGCACGGGAGGGACATAGGCGGGCAGCAATCCCGTCTGTTCCACCATGTTGAACGGTGTTGACCGCGTTGGAAGGTGTTGACCAAACGAAAGCAAAAGGCACGAAGCAGAAATCAGCAGGAAGAGATTTCCGAGGACACTGCCCGCACCGTACCAAAAGACCACCAACAGCATCAGGGCCCCTGCGATGGCGAGGAGCAGGGATTTGGTGTGATGGGCCATGGAGGTTTCGAGTTGGTAGAGAAGCCCGTCATAGCCGTGAAGCGATTGGACGGAGCGATGTTCGCTGTTGGATGCATCAACCCGTTCGTGAAACGTCGCCAGGGAAATCCCAACACGGTAGCGGTGGAAACCCACGGCAAGTATGTAGCCCAACGCCACGACAAAGGTGAGGCTCGCCGTAAAGGTGGCAAAGGCCATACCGAGATTTGGTTCGATGTTGTCTTGCCAAAAAGTTGGAGAGGATTGGGAAAAAGCCCAGGTTGAGAAATACATCAACGAGGCGAAAGCCGGTAGGAACATGATGAGCCGGAGACCTGAACTCACGATTTGTCGGTCGATAGCGTGAACGATGGACTCTGAGAGACGAAAGCCGAATCGCTCATCGGCAGGTGTTGGAAGAGCGTCTTCGCCTTCTTCAAGAGCGAGGGCTTCTTCCGCCATGGTTGGGGATAAATTGCTCTGTTCTAAAGTGTTCACACCGTATCCTCGACGATGTTAACAAAAATTGACTTCATCCAATGCTCCGAGAGATGGGCTTTTTGCCCGTCTGCGAGGAAGGAATCAGAACCGGTTCTGAGAATTTTAGAACCGATGCGAAAGCCGCCCTCTCCCAAGGCTTCTGAAACGTTTGCTGGCATCAAGATGGCCGACAGCGTTGCTTCGGTGTTTTCGCTGAGGTTCATGAGAGAAATCGAAGGCGTCCCGGAAGACAGCCGGGCAGCGATATCGTCCGTTGGGAGCGGGATTTCTCGTCCACTGGGATCCTTCGTCTCGGGCGTTATCAGTCGAGAAAGCGCCACTTCCATGTCATCATCGATGGCGTGTTCAAGTCGACAAGCCGTTTCGTGAGCGTTGCCATCGTAGGGTAAGATGGAAAGAAGGACTTCAGCTAGGCGATGCCTTCGCTTCATCTTCTGCCCGTGGACCAAACCGCTGTCTGTGAGGCGAGCACCCTTGTAAGGAATGTATTCAAGATAACCCCGGGATGCGAGGCGTTGAACCATCTCGGTGGCTGAGGCAGGGCTCACGTTGAGTTTTCCTGCAAGGTCGCCCGTGCGGACAATTCCACCCGGTTCACTCTCGTGAAATTCGTACATCATCTCCAGATATTCATCCTCAAATTCTTGAAAATGGCCAACCATTAGCCAGTCCCCCCGCTTATACGTCACCTTCGTATGCTTTGAATATTTTCGTGCAGGCCGGACACCGAACCGAGCCACTGTAGGACGACGGGATGCGAAGGCTCTGGGAACAATCGGGACAGGTGATTTCGACCTTCTCATCCACGGGCGCCTCTTCGACAGGTTGCACCTCGATGTCAAGATCGTCGGATTCTTCCACCGCCTGTGTGGTTTGCTCGGGTTCAACTTTGAATTTGTGCGAACAATCCGGACAGCCAACCGAACCGTCGTAATCGACGGGGACACGCAAGCGTCGATTGCATTCAGGGCACGAAACTTCTCGTTTCTCCTGTTTTTTGTCCCGGGTGCTTGGCGTTGTTGACCCCTGATCGGATTTCGGAGGTGTTTGACTCCTTCCAACCGGAGCCTTTCGGGTTCGCAGGCGGAAAACGAGGGCGATACCCACGCCCAGCGCAACCCCCCACAGCATGGCTCCAACCGGCCAGTCCGACGATGTTTCCACCACTACCTCGCCTGAAACATAAGCGGTTTCGGCTGAAACGACCACCCCGTCGACGTACCAAAGTGCTTGGATGGCGACGCTGCTTCCCGTCGGCCAAACGACCGGCACGTCCAGTTCCGTGGTTGAACCGCCGTTCCAATTTGGAGAAGCCACCTTTGCGAGTCGCGTTCCGTAGGCATCCATGAGCCAGAGTTCACCCGAAGCGTCGAGCAAGGGTCCGGATTGCTGGAATTTTACGCGGACGGTGGCTTCGTCGCCTCCAACAGGACGGATGGGGGTCGTGGTGGGTGCGAACTCCAGCCAAAACTGCGTTTCGTCCGTGGGCAGCGAAGAGGTCGTCGCGAGCGGTCCCGGTCCAATCAACCAGTCGATTGGAGCGATCTGTGCTACAAGCCGGTCCGCCTCGAGATCGCCAAACACCATGTTCAGCTCACGCTGGCCAGGCTGGAGAAGGAGGTCGTTTTCAAAGAGAAACACCGTCGCTCCACCCGATTCATACCCGACTTGAAGTTGCACCTCACGCTCGTTTCCGGCATCCAATTCAAGCAAGACGCTCACGGCAAGTTCTGCGTCCTCGGTGCGATTCACCTCGACAAAGGAAATCAAAACAGACTGTTGCTGCTTGATGACGAAAGTCGCTGAGCCGTTATCTTGGCCGGAAAAGACACCGTCATCGCTTTCCAGCATCCAAGAAAGCGAGGTTGCTCCAACGTCGAGGAACTGGAACGTTGCAGAGACTTCGCCTGCCGCACCCTGGTTCAATTCAACCCAATCGCCCGCTGAGGTTGCGGTGGCCGTGGACAGCACAAGACGCACACGCCCGTCCAAATCGCCGATGTTTCGGAGGAGAAGGTTCGCTTGTATCTGATCGCCTTTGTGCCACGGTCCACCGCTGAAGGAAGGCGTTGTTGCGCCAGCAGATTGGAAGACGGCCGACGGCATTTCAACAACCAGCTCAAGCGGCGTGGTTGATGCATCGCTCACCCTTGCGCCCGAAGCATCGCAGAGGATGGCTTGCGGCTTTGCGGGAAGAGAAAAACTCCACGTTGCATTGGAGGACGGTTCAAGGAGAACAGAAGCCGAGTCGAACACCTCGGAACCGTCTGCGGTGCATACGATTGAACCCGTAAAAGGGACGGACCCGTTGTTCCAGACCGAAACCGTGGTCGAGAGCACACCACCTGCTTGGACGTCACCTGCGTCGGAGGCGATGAAACCGTCCAGCAACGGAAGAGGTGGAGGACCAACGATCCACGAACCGTTGAGGCCGTGCACCCCCGGTTCGCTGTTGCTGGTGTTGGTCAACAGAACCGTCCAATTCAGGGCCCCCTCTTCGACCACCATCACGGGAGACAAAGCCACGAGTTGAGACGTTGAGCCGGCAACCGAGAGATTGTCGAGGACGACGGTTTCGTTTTCTTGACCGCTGTTAAGATGCAGTTCGACCGCACCCGTCCAGTTCACGTCGCCGTTGTTGATGACGGGCAGGGATACCTCGAGGCGGTCGCCGTCGTGGAGGGTGAGGTTGCCGGTAGGTTGGCCGCTGTTGTCCAGCGGGTTTGCGAGAACACTCGATACGCCGCCAAGGGTGATAGCAAGCGGCCGAAGCCGTTGCACGGTGCGTGAGAGGACGGATTGGTGGGTGCTGGTGTTGGTGCCGAGATCGCCGTCAAGGGAAACCGAAACCGTGCTAAAACCAAGCGGAAGACCCGTGAAAACTCCCGAGATGTTTCGCACCTCAAACGCTTGGAATTCAGCCAGACTCAGACTCGTGTTGGAGAGGACAAGGCCTTCCAAGGTCTCAACCAGCAGGTGGAGCGACGCGTTGGAGGCAAAACCGCTCAGTTCATGCACTTCAACCGTAAAGGAGAGGTTTTCTCCTTCGAAAGCAGTGTATTCATCGATGCTAAACGAAGCCTCGTCGAAGACAACGCCCCCAGACTGCGCTTGGACAGCAGCGAAAAGCGGGGTCAGGAGGAGCATCACGAGGAAGAGACCGACGCCCCGTCCTGAGCGGCCTTTGCCCTCCATGGACCACCGTGAATCCCGTGGTTCTTCACCTTCGCGGCGGAAGCATAAGCAAGCGGTTGTTTCTTTTACATTGAACCAACCCCCAAAATCCATGCAGGCACGGGATTTGTTGGGCGTCGTGCCAGCGAACCTCGTCGCTTCCATTCTGGCGAGAAGGCAAAAGATGGCCGCCTTGCTGCCAAAGGAGTTGGAACGCCGTCAGGAAGAAAACGACCGAGCCTTTCAGTTGGCCAAAGACGCTAAAGAACAGCTCCTTTCTCTCCAACACATCGAAGGGGATGCCTCCGGCTCTAAGGAAAGCCTGCTGAAAGCCCAGCAGACCTATGACGAGCACGAACAATTTCGACGACGTACCGCCTCTCGGCTCCAGACCATCAAAAACAACATCCAAGACTGTCAGGAGGCCATTGAGTTCTGGGAGCGGTTGTCCGATGGAAACTGGGGCCATCTCCTGGATGATGCAGCGCGTGTTCGTGCGGGCGGTGCATCGAGTTATGCAGAAGCCAAGCGCCGAACAACCCGGGAGGCGAACGGCCAATGAGTTCCAAATCGCCATCGCTTTTTTCTGACCTTTTGGAAAAAGATGCCCCCGAAATTCAAACCATGTACGAGGCGATTTTGGCTCAACTCTCTTCAACCGAAGAGCAACTTCTGAACCTTTACAAAACAAAGAAGATGCATTCCGAGGTCATCAAGTTCGCCGTCAGCAAAACAAACCAACCCCCCCAAACCGACGGAGAAAAAGAGAGCGATTTGATCAACTTGGCTGTTGAACAAAAAAAGGCATTTGACGAGCATCTTGCCCGCCGAGATGCACTGGTGGAACGGTTGTTGATTCCACGGCACCATGTTGTGAACACCATGGGTGATTTCCATCGCAAATTGACCGCTGATTTGCCCCCGACGGATTCCATCAGTTTAGCGAGCGAGATGGAACAATTTTCTCGTTTCTTTGAGCTCCAAGCCATGCTCCAAATTTACACCGATGAGCGGGATGTGCAAACCTCGTTGCATCGAGCAAGGGCCAACCTGTTGGAGACGGTCAAAGCCGTGAACAAAAACGACCGCCGACTCGCTCAGTTCATCAACCAACACCGAACTCAAGCCAAAAAACAGCGGACAGAAGCGGGACGCCTCAAGGCCTATTTAGAGAAAATCAACGCTTCACCGGTCGTGCCGGTCCCCGAACCCAACCCCGATGTGAGCGAACGGTTGTTGGCGGGCGAAGCGCTCACGATGGAAGAATTCGCTTCAATGCTGGAACACGGCGGTTTAACCGAACTCGAACCCACTGCTCAACGCTCAACGAAACCAAAACAACGCCAAAAGAAACCAAAGAAAGCCGCATCACCTCGTCGTGGCCAAAGAAAGACCACCCCCTCAAAGCGAGACTGATCGTATGCCGGACATGGCTTGGATACCCGGTCGGCGACCTTTGGACATCCCCGAGTCATCGGTCAAAGACGTGATTCAACTTTTCAAGGAAGAGACCGGAGAGCTTTACGCAGAGGCCTCGGTCAGGCATCTGCCCATACCTGTTTGGGATGCGAACCTTTTGCTCGTGGACCTCCAACAGGAGCCACCGCGCACCGTGAAGGGCGTCATGTGGGCCACGCCGTTCAAAGACGATATTGTGAGGATTGCAGCGTTTGTGATCGATGCCCAACACCAAGGGCAAGGGATGGGTTCGCAGGCTTGGGTTCGGTTTGCATCAGAGGCCTGGTCAAAGGGCTATCGTCGAGTCCAACTCGAAGTCAAAGCGGACAACATCGGTGCTCAACGGTTCTATGCACGCCGGGGGTTGGCCGTTCAAAGAGAACTGCACGGATACTACAAATCTGGATTAGGGTACATGATGCGCGGACCGCTTCAACCTCATTCGGATGAAGAAGGACTATTCACCGTGAAAACCACGTCCGAGCATGATTGAGGCCGTGCTACGAGGTTTGACCGGCCTCGATGGCGTGCGAACCGTGCTGCTGGTTGAGCGCGACGGCTTTGTGGTCCATGCGCATCCATCACCCCACGGTTTGGAGCCCGGCGTTCTTGAATCCTGGAACCATCTCGCCAAACAAGCCGGGAACGACGCCCTTGTAACCCTGGTGATGGAATCAGGATACCTCATTCTCAAGCCCGTACAACAACGCTTGCTGATGACGGTCTGCGAGCGCACGTGCAACCTCGGCCATGTTCGTCGGGCCTTGGAAACGCTTGCGTGGCCCGTGTGATTGCTGCAAACTGCGAATACTCCGCCTCCATGAAGGATTAAATGGGGGTGGTTGGTCGCTGGGTTGCGTGAGGGTGGAAACCCTCTCCGGACCAGGTGAGATGAAGAATGGCGGAACTCAAAGATCTTCTTGATGAGCGAAGGAAAATGGTTGACAAGAAAGCCACGCAACATCGCGAAATTCGAGACGATTGGAACGAGAAAACCAAGACCTACACCTCCACTCGAAACGAACTCAACAACGAAGTTCGCGAACTCATCGTCCAAGTTCGAGAACAGCGAGACCTGCGAGACCAGATGAACGAGATGGTTCGCGAAAAGAAAAAAGAACGAGACGATGCGAACAAATCCGTCCGAGAAGCAAAGGAACGCATGCGTGCTGGTCAGCCAGAACAACCTCAACAATTTGACCGGCGCGGTCGACCCATTCGCCCCGATACGGTCCAGTCCCTGACCCGTACCATGGAGCGTCTGGAACGTGAGTTTGAGCAGGGAAAACATCAGGGAAAGAACGAGCGAAAGTACTTCAAGAAAATGAAGGAACTCAACGCCAAGCGAAAAGCCCTGAAGGAAGCACAAGTCGCCACCGAAAATGCGGAGGGAAGCAGTGAACTTCGTGAAGCCATGGCCCTGCAGGAAGCTGCGCACAACGCTGTTAAAGAAGCCGCAGAAGCTGCACAAAGCGCCCACGACAACATGCTCCAATGGAACGCTGAGGTCGACCGCCAGCGCGAGAAGGCTGAGGCGGCTCACCGCAAGTTGCGAACATCGAAAAAAGAAGCCGACAAGGAGCACAGTTTGTACATCGTTTCGCTGCGATGCCTGCATTCCATCCAGGACATCCTTCGAGCCATGCGAGGCGCAAGTGCCGGAGAAGGCCAGCGGCCTGCAGCCAGCGATCAAACGGAAGATTTGATGGCCAAGTTGCTTGCCGGCGAAACCCTCTCTACCGAGGAATTGATGCAACTCCAGCGTTTTGACTGAACAAAACCGTGCGGATACATCAAAAACCTCCAACGACGGAAGTTAACTGGACGTGGTCTAAATGATTGAGCCATCACGCATCGCTGAAATCGTAGATGAATACGACCGACTCAAACTTCGTATCGGTATGACGGCCTCCCACTCGGCACTGGACATATGCGACGGCGCCATTGAGGAAGGCTTCCCTACCGTCGCTTATTGCAAGGAAGGGCGCCACAAAACCTATGCGAACTACTTCAAGACGCACAGGAGTTCATCGGGTCGTGTGTACCGTGGCATGGTTGACAAGGCCATCGTGATGAGCGATTTCAACGACGTCATCGCACCGGAAATGCAAGCAGAAATGCGAAAACGCAACGTGATTTACATCCCCAACCGGTCGTTTACATCGTATTCGTCCATCAGCGACATTGAGAACAACTTCCATGTCCCGATGTTCGGCTCCCGAAACATGTTGCGCATGGAAGAGCGTACCGAAGAGCAAGATTATTACTGGATTTTAGAGAAGGCAGGTCTTCCCTATCCCGAAAAAATAGACCATCCTGAGGACATTGACTGTCTGGTCATCGTCAAACTTCACCACGCTCAGAAGAAACTTGATCGTGGCTTTTTCACCGGCGCCTCCTACGAGGAATACCAAGAAAAATCCGCTGCACTCTTGGCAGAGGGCGTGATTGACCAAGCCTCTCTGGACGGGGCTCGGATCGAGCGATACGTCATCG